>FTEL01003020.1_pt1 | contig 31006 bp, 22 predicted proteins | sample 1658911 | NCBI WGS metagenome assembly FTEL01 (sample SAMEA3914869, study PRJEB12502) | metagenome | biome: forest; material: soil | place: USA | collected 2012-03-12 | depth 0.1 m
GATTAAAGGGGGGAGGGGGGAAGGAAGGGGGGGTATATATATTGCATTAGTGTTCAAAGAGCATTGTTGGGTCTCAGGGTTGTTTGGTATCCGCCCACGTTGAGGTACCTTCATGGATGGGTTGTGGCGTCACGTTGCTCTTCTTGAACCTGGGCTCTTTCCCGGTGCTTTGTTCTGTCTGAATCGCGGTTGTGCCGTGCTACGGACGCTAACAAATCACCGCCCCAACTCCCCAGCAACCCACTCAAATCCGTGACTTGATATCTTCGGCCAGCTCCTTCATCTTTGCCATATCCACCGTCTGCTGCGGCCAGCCGATGCCGAGACCCTCGGTCGCGTTGGGCTTGGGGATCTGGCGGCAATGTGTGTCAGTGACCGGCCATGTAACTTCTGGGAGGGATTGGGGGGCTCTTACCATGTGGAAGTGGACCTATGGGTTGAGTAGCTCCGGTCAGCACCGCCCCGTCTAATCCAGCATCACCTATCCCCTCGCCACTTACATGCCCGACCTCCTGGTGCGCCCCGCGGCCGTTGTTCTGGAGGATGTTGTACTCGTTCGCCCCTGTAGCCACGACCAGCTTCTTGGCGATGGGCTGGAAGAGCGAGACGACGTGTTAGCTGGTGTTCACAGAACTCGTTGTGTGGCCCGGAATTTCTTGGAGGAAAGGGATTGAGGATGGGTCGGGTATGGGCGTACAAGGATCTCGGTCAGGTAGTCGTCGGGGATGTCGGTCAGCTTCTCGCCGTGGACCTTGGGGATCACGAGCTGGGGAAGAGGGGGCGTTAGCTTGTGGTCTTCACGAGGGAGGCGGGGCCGGGAGAAAGCGTACGGCGTGGGCCTTGCTGAGGGGGTTGATGTCGAGGAAGGCGAGCGTCTTCTCGGTCTCGACGAGCTTGAAGCAGGGGATCTCGCCTGGTGTTGGGAGAGGGGGTTAGCTACATAGCCAGCTGGGAGGGACATAGGCCAGAGCTTGGGGCAGAGCTGGGGCAGGGGTAGCTCGGCGTGATCGGCTTGCTTGCCCTTGATGATCTTGCAGAAGATGCAGGTGGCCATCTTGCTAGCCATTGATTGAGCTGTCAGATCAGGGGACGGCGATGGGGAGGTGGCGAGAGGAGGTCAATTGGAGAGGGGAAAGCGTGACGTCGGTTGTCCGGGTAAGATGGTTGCCGCCATTGCTGCTGTCTCTCTCCTCTCCAGCTGCGACACCCAAATGCGGTTCACAGCTCGGATTTCGGCCTGCGAGGTGGGGCAGCCACCCCAGCTGCCCTGCAAACCCCCGCAATGCCCCTGGGAGGCGGCAACATCCCCTTCACCCTTCACCAGCGCATTTCTGTACGAAGGCCATCGAAATCATGAATCCAATTTCCCTCTCATTGCCCGGCCACATGTTGTACCACCATGAGCCCCGGGTCACGCGTTCGGGCTGGTTGGGCCGTTTGAGGGACGTGATCTGCGGGCGTCGCGGGCACTAACAGCGGCCACAGCCACCGCAGCCGGGCGTGATACCCCGCCACCCGCCTGCGGCATGACCCCGCCATCCCCTGCTGCGGGCGCCTGATGTCACTGTCGCAAACCGGCTCGAGCTTGCGACACCAACTACTCCTCCGCATTCCAGCTCTCGCTCGACATCTGCCGCTCTCTCTGCCCCGTCCCCGTCCCCGTCCAGGCTCCTGAGCACACCATCGTTCTACAGTAGCATCGCAGCAGCTTCCCGATATCACCATGCCCCACGGATTTGTCACGGCACGCCTCTTTGGCGGCGCGCTGGAGTGCGACCTCCCAGACAACTTTGCCGATGTCAGGTAAGCCTCGTCCTTCCGCGCGTCCACGGGCGGCCTCGTCCTCTCTCGCGCAGCCTTGGGCCCTTCTTTGTGTCGTCCAGACATCGCGAGAACCAGAACTAACCCCATCCCCCAGCACGATCCGCGAGGTCCCCGACAACCAGGAAGTCTACCTCGACAAGGACGGCTTCACCTCCATCATCTTCGACATCACCCAGCGCGTCGACGCCCCGGGCGACGGACTCGAGCGCGACGGCCGCGCCCTGACCATCCACCTCGAGGACCTCGTCGGTGACGACGCCGACGGCGTCAAGGTCTGGAACACCACCGAGACCCAGTTCAGCCACCTCGAGTACGCTTCCCCATCCCCCCCCTGCTACAAATTAAAACCACAACCACTAACCCCCAACCCCCCAACAGCGAAAGCATACCCGCCTACACCCTCATCGCGACGCAGACTCCTCCCCCCCCGCGCGGAGGGGCCGACGACCCGCCGCGGCGCTCGTCGGCGCCGGATTTCACCGCGCTGATCCTGACGCTGCTGCGCTTCGAGAAGGAGAAATCCGACGTGCTCATCACCATCAACGTGCCGCACATCAAGGGCGAGTACGACGAGGACGACGTCGACATGGCGATGGGCCGCCACGGCGAGCTGATCGGGAACGCGGTGGAGTATGCGGCCAAGATTTGGTCGACTTTTGAGGTGAAGGATTGGCGGTTGTTTGATGAGGTTTGAGGGGTTTGACCATCGGGGGAGTGAGGGAGTTGGGTGGGGTATTGTTGAGGTTTTGGCAAGCGGGCTTGGTGGGGATGTCTTGTGTTTCTCCTGTGATCTTGTTGGGTTGGCTGGATCTAGCCGGGCCGGCGTTGGATGAAGAGGCACACGCTTTGCGTGATGACGAGTTTCATGACCCAGGAATGACAGCATAGTCGATTCACTTTACACTGTTCTCTACAGGACAAATACAACCCAGTTCAGTACAAGAGAAGAACAGTGTACTGCGCTACAAGACAACAACAAACCAGCCATTACCCAACCCATTACACTTCACAAAGCCAACTCCCCCAAATCCTCCGCAACTTCATCCACCCCTTCCTCCACAACCTCCCCCTTCCCAGCCGCCGCCACCGCCGCAGCAGCCGCCTTCCTCTCCGCCCACTTCCCCGCAACAATCTTCATAATCTCCTTCTGCGGACTCCCCGGATTTTCCCCCTTCACCACCTTCATCTGCTCCTTGACAAACAACTGCCACTCACTCGGCCCCTTCCCCTCACCCGCCTCTTTCCCCTCCCCACCATCCCCCTTCCCCTTCCTCGGCACAGGCTTAACCTGCCTCAACCCCCCCTTACACCCCCCACACCTATGCCTCGACGGATCAATGCTCTTCGAGTGCCGTTTGTACAGAACCCCGCACTCGTCGCACTCCCACGCGTACCGGAAGTCGATGTCGTAGGTGTGTTTTGTGGTGACCTCGATGCCGTGCGAGTCACCGAACGCGGCCGAGCAGCGCGACGCCCAGGTTTTGAATTCCCGCCCGTGGGGGTTGGTGGTGACCCCGTCGAGCATGAAAGTCGCCAAGTGGCAGAACTCGTGCGCGAGGACGTTGAGCAGCCGGGACGGCGTCGTGATGACCTTTTCAGCGAGCTCGATGGAGGCGTGGTGTTTGATTGTCGGAGGAGGGGGGGTGGTGTCGGCAGGGGTGGTGGGGGATTGGCGCGGGCGGATGGTCTCGCGCTTCCAGTTGGCGCGGCCGGCGGTCGTGTTGAGCTTGTTGGTCCAGACGAGGCGGATGCCGCCGGTGGAGGCGGAGAGGGTGGAGAGTTGGTTCTGCGTGAGGGTGGCGTCGAGGGAGGCGAGGAAGGAGGTTGCGAGGGCGTGCTTGGTGGTTTCGAAGGCTTTTTTGGCTTCGCGGTCGGAGACGGTTTTGCTGCCGGCGGCGGTGGTGCCCTTGGTGGGTTTCTTTGCGGGGCTGTCTTTGAGGGGGCTCTTTTGGCGGGCGGCGGCCGCGTCGGGGAAGAGTTGCTTGCGCGGGGAGTGCTCGTCGTTCCAATCGTCAACGAATTCTTGGCTCCAGAACATGTCCGAGTTGGGGCGATGGGGGGTCTCGGGGATTCGGGAGAGTTTCTTGGGCGAGACCAAGCCGGGGCGCGCCTTGGGGGGTGTGGAAGGGGGTGAGGCTTCTCGTTCGGTTGGCTTCGCTTTTCGGGTCCGGGATGGCTTGGGCTTTGGTTCATCACTGGGAAGGTTAGCATTCAGACCAGCTGATGGCGCAAGCCAGAACTTACAGGTGAAGCTCGGACAAGGTGTCCGCCAAATCCTTGGGCGTCTCCTTTGCCGGCTGCCGTGCGGCTTTCCTTGCCACCGGCCTCCTTCTCACCGGGAGCCGGGGCTCGTCATCTTCATCGTCCTCCACTTCAGGGGTATCCTTGGGTGACGTCTCCTTCCTCGCACGTGGTGCCTTTTTGCCGTCCTGCACCTGGGCCTTGGGTTTTGTCGCCAGTCCCCTCGGTGGGTACTCTGCGACAAAGTCCTCGTCTTCATCCTCATGAATGTCGAACTCCGACCCTTCCGACCCGCACGAGTGAAACGTGTCGTCAAATATCGACGCCTCCTCAATGATGGTCACCTCCTCGCGCGCCGAGACGTATGTATCATCCTGCTCAGCCGGCGACGATGGAACCACGACCGCCGGCTTAATAGTCCTTGTCCTGAGCTCAATCCTCGCCCGCCGCGGTCTCGTGACCTCCTCCTCTTGATGCAACGGGAGATTTTCCTCCCCATCCTCCCTGTCACTGTCCGGCTTCCACGCCCTCAACAGGAGATTATCTGTCAAGGGTCCCAGTTTCCGCCGCCTGACCGTCGCGGGCGTTGCCAGCCCGTTTGCCTTTTGGCGTGCCGTGGGCTTGGGGGGCCGTGGAGTCTGTGCATCTTTCCGGGCCTGCACCTGCGTCGTCTTCTTCCTGCTGATGAGGGCATCGAGGTCCGGGAACTCGTCGTCGTCGCTGTCGTTCCAAATGGTCGTCGGTCTCGCGGTTCGGGCCATGTTTGTAAACTTTGGAGGTCGGTCCTCCCGTGGCTTAATAACAATGACGGAGGCGGGCGTGGGTGAGTCGTGTCATCCTTGCTCGAGAGTCGCAAGAAAATGACGGTGTGGTCGCAGGAAGTGATGGATTTAGTGTTCATTGCTTGCGGCCAGTGCTGTGGTTGCTAGGGGCAACCGGGTGCTGGCCTGAGGCGCTGGCCGTCCGGGCCCCACTGGCAGCCGCCTGCTGAGCAAACTGCTCCACAGGGACGACCCCACCGACCTCGAGCGCCTCTTCGGCGGGTTTTCGCTTGAACTGGAACTCTCTCTCCATTGCTTGTCTGATGGGCCCCAGCATTTCGAAACGCCCGTTTCTGCACCGTTCGTTTATTGACCCCATTCCGCGCGAGCCCAGACGCCCTCTCGCCCACATTTCCTCCCCCAGAGTCAGGTCGTGGTTCTGGGCCCTCCTCGCTCGGAGCCCGCTCGGTGCTTTTCTGGCCGTTCCACATGCCACAGGCTCGTCCCCAAAACTCTCACGATCGCGCCGGATTGGGCAGGTAGACAGACCCAAATCGCAGCAGTGGTCGGTCGGTCGCTCTCCAACGGCTGCGCAGCATCGGCGTCCCGTCCACACAACATATACGAAGGCATGCTGGCTTGCTGCATGCCACGCTCGTATGCCTGGTCCGTTGGACGGGCTGCAGTGGCTGGTTAGGCAGCCTCGCTTCACAAGGACTCGCTTCACAAGAACCCAAGAACCGCTTCACAAGGACCACGCGGTTGCGCCGTGTTTCCTCGATTGCCTTGCACGGTGCACTGCCGTTTTGATTGCAATCCATCCGTATTTCCTTGAACAGAGTAACTACTATGTACTGTGTAGCTGGCAGCACGGCGACGTGGACGGCCGGTTTGGCCACGGGGGTTGCTACCCTCGACCCTGCATTTCCTGCGTGTCCCTGCATTACGGCCTGTCCCCGCGTCATCACGGCTCGTCGTCGACCCTGCATCACGATGGCACTGGCCGTGGGGTGAGGAGAGTGAGTGAAGTGGGCCGTATCGGCTTCTGCGAGTCCCGACAGACCTAGCCTGCTCGAATTCGATCCCGAGTCCGGGTGTGGGTACCGATGGCTCTATCTCTTTCCATCGGGATGAGAGCCGATCCATGCGTGCGGGCGGGAGAGGGATGTCGCACAGCTTGGCTGGGTGTTTGGTTTCCAGTTACCTATCGCTTGGGTGCTTGCGTCACTCCTGCACACAACTGCCATGATTTATCGTCGGTCCCAAGGCTCGGATGAACCGCTGCTCTCTCAAGAAATCGGGGGATTACTGCATGAGTTGTTCGGGTGTTCCCTGCTGCCGTACGACGGTGACCAGGTTTTTTGTTGGCGTCCCGCCCACTGATGAGCTCGCCCGCGCGCCTCCCACGGCCGGCTGAAGTTGGCGCCCGCGGGCGGTGGGTGGTGGGGGTAACATTGGTGATCTGCGCTCGCGATCTTTTTTTTGCGATCCCGCCCGCCGTCATCTGGATGTATTAGCCTGCCGAGTTTTGCCTCGAGCATGCTTCTTCCTTCCGTATCCCGCCCCCTTTCGCATGACGGGGATGGCAGAGGCTGCATCAGCCCGTTCGTTGCCTCCCCCTTCCCGTCCGAGGCGCCTTGCTGCCTGGCTTCGCTTCAAGCTGCTCAGGCGGTGTTCATTCCACCTCGCACGTGATTAGCGCCGAGGGTTTTTTTTGCTTGCTGCAGGTAAGGGGGCACGCTGCAGGTACCGCATGGGCCGGAGCTTGGGATGATTGTCAACTGTGGAGTTGGCTGCAAGGGCGTGCCGTCGACGACGAGCTTGAACCGTGCCAGCACCGAGGAGAAGAAGCAGGCTCAGGGCTAGTTATTAACAGGCCATCTCTCAGTTGCTGGCCCTGGCGGTGGTCGGGCATGCTGGCATGATCTCCCCAAACTTATGCATGGCCAGCTCAACCCACCAAGAGCACATGCTTGGGCGGGCGAAGAAACCTCGTCGATCGTCGATCATCCAAGGCAGCCAGCCCTCTCGGATTTCGACACTTCTAGAGCAGGACAAACAGATTGAGCATAGCTGTCGACCTGTCAGTCGTCGTCCCTACAAGCAAAATAATTCTTATCATCGGCCCTGATCCGGCTCGGCGGCGGCTGCAGCAACTGTGCAGAACCGGATAACAAAAACCCTGGAGCAGATCTCCCAAGCAGAAGCACTGGAAATAGATTTGCTGGCCAATCTCTGGTCGTTCTCGAATTAAAATCCAGGAGCTCCAAGCGCCAACCGATCAGGCGTGGAAGGAGGAACCGCCATAGTATGCGCACTGTGTTCGGATGGAACGGGGGGGTTTGGGCAACTCGAGCATTGGCTCCGTTCGAATTGGATTGATGGGGAGCCTGACGGAGAGAGACGAGACTGTGCATGTTGTCGCGGTGGACACGCTGGAACTCTCCGGATGGGGGACCCAGCTGGACTGGCAACGTTAGTGTGCGAGACATGGTGCTCAAAACAGTCAAGCCGGCTCGTGTTCTTCATAAGGAAGTGCATTCTTGTGTGCCTTCGTGGCGGTGCATCTGCTCGTGTCCGCGGCTTCGCATGCAGCTGGCAGCCCACCACAGGCCGGGAGCCCGCGTGGAGGGGGGCCAAAGTCTGGGAGAGGTCCTCCTGGGATTGCCCTTCCAGACCAGGCTCTGGCAGCTCGATGGCGACCGCGATGGGTGTGGGATGGCCGCGTTTCAAACGACTCCGACGCTTCAACTCGACGGGTCTTCCCTCTTCACCACTGTCGTCATCGCCGCCGCCGCTGAACCCGGCTTGGGGGGATGGCGGCGCCAGCCAGCGAGCCGCGATGCATGGGCAAGGGGGAACCTGGTCGGCCCCGTTCTGGTGCGTTGGATTCAGGGGGACAGGGGACGAGGGAGTGGCGGAGCGTTGGGATCTGACGCACCACAATTTCGGCTTGTCAGCAGGTGGCAGCAGCCCGCCAACGATTCCTGGCCCGATCGCCTCCATCACCTCATTGGACAAGCTGCTCCCCGCGGCCGATGGCTCCCAGCGGCAGGGCCGAGGCCTCGACGCACGAATAGCTGGTGCGAGCCGCTGTCGGTTTCTCGGGGTGTCGCTGGTTTCTGAACCTAACAGATGCAGAGCAGCGACGGGGCAGGGCGGCGTGCGCCGTCCATGCGCGCTGCACTTGGGTGGGACCCCTGGAGTCCTCCCACACGGATGCCAAGGTCCTCTTTTCCCCCTTCGAGGACGGCTAGAATCGAGAGCCCGACTTGGCGGAAAATCTGGGTCTCAAGGTGGCAAGCAAGCTGCGGGCCCGGCAATGGGCCCCTGGCGATTCGAGGGAAAAGAGCAAAACCCTGCGAGGGCTGGTTAGCAGATGGGCGAGCTCTCTTGGTGCTCCAGAAACCGCCAGGTTGAATTCGCAGAGCTCGTTTGGGGGGGCGGGATCTCGAGGCACAGGATGGGATGAGATATGTATTTTTGTCTCTGACACTGCGCAGGAGCAAAGCGTCCATCTCTCGGCGTTTTTCATGTCCTGGCTCCTCCCAGACAGACCTTTGCAGCGAACGGCAAACGGAATGGGCGGCGCTCTCAAGCAATTCCTGCCACGCACAGTGCCCTCGCCGTCGACGCGACACGGTGCCGACCTCCCCTGCAACCCTTCTTGGCTTCCCCTTTCCAGAACCCCTGGCTCGCCCGCCCGACCCCTGTCGCGACCAGCAAAGCCGCCCGCCCCGTCCTGGCTGGGCCCTGTCTCTCGCCCTGCCTCTTGTCTCTTTCCGTAACGACGAAACGCCCGCAATCCTTGAATCCCTCCTTTTTCCCTCCCATTTCCCTGTTCCCATCCCACTCGCTCGACACTCCCCGTCTTCTGGCCCAGCGCCTTTTCTCTCTTTTGAACCTCCCCCCCGACACTCGCTCGCACCTACCTCCCCTCCGCCGCCATCTCTCTCGACGGAATCCCATTCCATCCTGTGGTTGTGTGCAGCGGCAACCGACGACCATCGCGCCGCCCACCGCCGCCGACGAAACCGCCTGTCAGCCAGCCAGTCGCTCCGCTGGGTTTCGCAGGTCCCTGACTGCCATTCCCTGCCTTCCCTTCCGACCGCCTGACTCCAACTCGAGACACGAAGCCCGCCTGCGGCAAGCCAGGAGGCACTGCACCAAAACAAGAACCGACATCGTCAATCGTCAATCGTTAATACGAAGGAGGGCCATTCTGGAACGGCCCGTTGTGTTTGGAGAAGGATCGTGTGGGAAAAAAAACCGATTGCGTTGAGGCATCCATCCCTCGTCGCAGCGCTTCCGCCACCTCCAGAGCCAAGTCGACCTGTCATTCGACAGCCCGCCATCTCCAAGCCAACAACACCCACCCACCCTCCTGCACTCTGCGCCCCCACCGCGCCGCCAATCGCTCACCTCGCCCGCATTGTTGTGCATCAACACACAGCTGCGGCCTCCATCCTCATCAACACACTGCTCGTCAGCCATCAACAACTAATCTGCCACCGATTTTGTGGCCGGCCACTCGGTTGATTTTTTGCACCACCGCGACCAGCACACCGCTGCACCTTCCGCCGCGGATTTTTTTCTCCTCTTCCCTCCTCTCGCTTCCTTTGCCTGAGCGCCAGTCTTGGTTGTTCAGGTTTCCGCAGCGACACTTCGTAGACAGAGGGTTCTCCATGAGTTACTGATCTGGTAAGCTGCAACCGTCCCCCACGTCCCGGCTGTCGTATCGCCAATGACCTCATCCCTCCCTTGCTGCCTCGGGCCGCAGATCGCGTGCTTTGCATACGAGATCTAACAAGCCTTCTCCGCGCACCACAGACACTGCACCCAAGATGTCGGGGTATCCGCAAGGCGGGGGTCAAGGCCACGGCCAGGACCACCGCGACTACGACGACGGCTACGGCGGTCAACACGGCGGCCAGCACGGCGGCCAGACCGACTCGTACTACCAGGACGATCAGCATTACTACGACAACAATGGGCACGACCACAATCGTGGTGGTGGTGGACAACACGGCGACGGATACTATGATGAATCGTAAGTTTTGACCTCCGCGCCTCAGCTTTCTCTGCGCTTCCTGCCGGAGTTTATTGTGTTGACACTCTCGCAGCGGTTATTACAACGCGGACCCCAACAACCCGTACCAGCAGGATGGCGGGTACTACGACGGCCACGACCAGTACCACGACGACTACTACAACAACAACGATGGCTACTATGACCAGGGCTACGACCGCAATGGCTACCCGCAAGGCGGCCAGGGCCACCGCGGCAATTCGGAGGAGGACTCCGAGACCTTCAGTGATTTCACCATGCGCTCTGACATGGCCCGAGCTGCCGAGATGGACTACTACGGGCGCGGCGACGAGCGTTACAACAGCTACAATGACGGCCAAGGCGGTGGCCGCGGCTACCGTCCGCCCTCGTCGCAGATCTCGTACGGCGGCAACCGCTCCTCGGGCGCTTCCACCCCGAACTATGGCATGGACTACGGTAACGTCCTTCCCGCTGGTCAGCGCTCGCGGGAGCCGTACCCTGCGTGGACGTCCGACGCCCAGATTCCCCTCTCGAAGGAGGAGGTTGAGGACATCTTCCTCGACCTGACGGCCAAGTTCGGTTTCCAGCGCGACAGCATGCGCAACATGTACGACCACTTCATGATCCTGCTCGACTCGCGCGCCTCGCGCATGACGCCGAACCAAGCCCTGCTCTCGCTCCACGCCGACTACATCGGGGGCGACAATGCGAACTTCCGCAAGTGGTACTTTGCTGCCCATCTGGATCTTGACGACGCCGTCGGCTTCGCCAATATCAAGGGCAGGGGCCTCAAGCGGAAGGGCAAGAAGAAGAAGAAGGCCGATGCCGAGAACGAGGCCGCTGCGCTCGAGGATCTGGAGGGCGATGACTCTCTCGAAGCCGCCGAGTTCCGCTGGAAGACGCGCATGAACCGCATGTCGCAGCACGACCGCGTGCGCCAGCTCGCCCTCTACCTCCTCTGCTGGGGCGAGGCCAACCAGGTCCGCTTCATGCCCGAGTGTCTCGCCTTCATCTTCAAGTGCGCCGACGACTACCTCAACTCCCCCGCCTGCCAGAACATGGTCGAGCCCGTCGAGGAGTTCACCTTCCTCAACAACGTCATCACCCCGCTCTACCAGTACTGCCGCGACCAGGGCTACGAGATCTCCAACGGGGTCTACGTGCGCCGCGAGAGGGACCACAACCAGATCATTGGCTACGATGATTGCAACCAGCTCTTCTGGTACCCGGAGGGCATCGAGCGCATCATATTTGAGGACAAGAGCAGGCTGGTCGACATCCCGCCCGCGGAGCGCTACCTGAGGCTCAAGGACGTCGTCTGGAAGAAGGTCTTCTTCAAGACGTACAAGGAGACGCGCTCGTGGTTGCACTTGCTCGTCAACTTCAACCGCATCTGGATCATCCACTTGTCCATGTTCTGGTTCTACACTGCCTTCAACATGCCGACCCTCATCACCCCGAATTACGAGCAGGAAGTGAACAACCTCCCGCCCGAGGCGGCAAAGTGGTCTTTCGCTGGTTTCGGCGGCTCCATCGCCGCCCTCATTCAGGTCCTGGCGACTCTGGCCGAGTGGGCCTACGTCCCTCGCAAGTGGGCGGGTGCGCAGCATCTGACCAAGCGTCTGCTCTTCCTCATCGTCATCCTTGTCATCAACGTCGCGCCGGGTGTGTACGTCTTCATGCCCGCCAAGGACATGAACGCCTACCTTGACAAGCAAAACGGCAAAATTGCACTCGTGCTCGGCATCGTGCAGTTCGTCATTGCCCTGCTGACGTACATCTTCTTCTCCGTCATGCCGCTCGGTGGTCTCTTCGGAAGCTACCTGACCAAGAACTCGAGGAGATACGTGGCCAGCCAGACCTTCACAGCCAGCTACCCGCGCCTCCGTGGCAACGACATGGCTCTTTCCTACGGCATGTGGATGGCGGTGTTCGGCGCCAAATTTGGAGCCTCATACGGCTATCTGACCCTGTCGATCCGCGACCCCATTCGGTACCTGATGCTCATGGAGACGCGCTGCATTGGCGACACCATCCTCCAGGACTATCTCTGCAAGTATCAGCCCCATGTCACCTTGGGCCTCATGCTGTTCACGGATCTCATCTTCTTCTTCCTCGACACCTACCTGTGGTACGTCCTGCTCAACGCCGGCATCTCGGTCGCTCGCTCTTTCTACCTGGGCTCGTCCATCTTGACGCCCTGGAGGAACATTTTCTCGCGGCTGCCGAAGCGCATGTACTCCAAGATCCTCGCGACCACCGACATGGAGATCAAGTACAAGCCCAAGGTCCTCATCTCGCAGCTCTGGAACGCCGTCGTCATTTCCATGTACCGTGAGCATCTGCTAGCCATCGACCATGTCCAGAAGCTACTCTATCACCAGGTGCCGTCTGAGCAGGAGGGCAAGCGCACGCTCCGCGCACCGACCTTCTTCGTCTCCCAAGAAGACCATTCGTTCAAGACCGAGTTCTTCCCCAGCCATAGTGAAGCCGAGCGCAGAATCTCCTTCTTCGCGCAGTCTCTTTCGACTCCCATCCCGGAGCCGCTTCCCGTCGACAACATGCCCACCTTCACGGTCATGATCCCCCACTACAGCGAGAAGATCCTTCTCTCTCTGAGGGAGATTATCCGTGAGGACGAGCCCTACTCGCGCGTCACGCTCCTCGAGTACCTCAAGCAGCTTCACCCCCACGAGTGGGACTGCTTCGTCAAGGATACCAAGATTCTGGCCGACGAGACCTCCCAGTTCAACGGCGAGGACGACAAGAACGAGAAGGACACGGCCAAGAGCAAGATCGACGATCTTCCCTTCTACTGCATCGGTTTCAAGTCGTCGGCCCCCGAGTACACCCTCCGGACGCGTATCTGGGCCTCGCTCCGCTTCCAGACCCTGTACCGCACCATCTCGGGTTTCATGAACTACAGCCGCGCCATCAAGCTTCTCTACCGCGTCGAGAACCCCGAAGTCGTCCAGATGTTCGGTGGTAACTCGGACAAGCTCGAGCGCGAGCTCGAGCGCATGGCGCGCCGCAAGTTCAAGCTGGTCGTCTCGATGCAGCGCTTCTCCAAGTTCAAGAAGGAGGAGATGGAGAACGCCGAGTTCCTGCTCCGTGCCTACCCGGATCTTCAGATTGCGTACCTGGATGAGGAGCCGCCTCTGGTCGAGGGCGAGGAGCCCCGCCTCTACTCTGCCCTCATTGACGGCCACTCCGAGATCATGGAGAATGGCATGCGCCGGCCCAAGTTCCGTGTTCAGCTCTCTGGCAACCCGATTCTCGGCGACGGCAAGTCCGACAACCAGAACCACGCCCTCATCTTCTACCGCGGCGAGTACATCCAGCTCATCGACGCCAACCAGGACAACTACCTCGAGGAGTGCCTCAAGATCCGCAGCGTTCTCGCCGAATTCGAGGAGATGAAGACGGACGGTGTTTCCCCCTACACTCCCGGCGTCAAGAATGTCACCACCTCCCCCGTTGCCATCTTGGGCGCCCGCGAGTACATCTTCTCGGAGAACATTGGCATCCTCGGCGACGTCGCTGCCGGCAAGGAACAGACATTCGGTACCCTTTTCGCCAGAACTCTCGCCCAGATCGGCGGCAAGCTCCACTACGGCCATCCTGATTTTCTCAACGGCATCTTCATGACGACCCGCGGCGGTGTGTCCAAGGCGCAAAAGGGCCTGCACCTGAACGAAGATATCTACGCCGGCATGAACGCCCTCCTGCGTGGTGGTCGGATCAAGCACTGCGAGTACTACCAGTGCGGCAAGGGTCGTGATTTGGGTTTCGGCTCCATTCTCAACTTCACGACCAAGATCGGAACCGGTATGGGTGAGCAGTTCCTCTCACGAGAGTACTATTACCTGGGAACCCAGCTGCCTCTCGACCGCTTCCTCTCTTTCTACTACGCCCATCCCGGTTTCCACATCAACAACATGTTCATCATGCTGTCGGTTCAGCTCTTCATGATCTGCCTCCTCCAGATCGGTGCCCTCCGCCACGAGACGATCCCCTGCGAGTACAACCGCGACGTGCCCATCATCGATGCTATGTTCCCCACGGGTTGCGCGAACACGGACGCTCTTATGGATTGGGTCTATCGCAGCATTCTGTCCATCTTCTTCGTCTTCTTCCTCTCGTTCGTCCCCCTGGTCGTCCAGGAGTTGTCGGAACGCGGTCTGCTGCGCGCCTTGACCCGTTTCGCCAAGCAGATCTGCTCGCTGTCGCCCTTCTTCGAAGTCTTCGTCTGCCAGATCTACGCCAACTCGGTGCAGCAGGATGTCACGTTCGGCGGCGCCAGGTACATCGGTACCGGTCGTGGTTTCGCCACCGCCCGCATTCCGTTCGGCGTGCTCTACTCTCGCTTCGCCGGTCCATCCATCTACTTCGGCGCTCGCATGTTGATGATGCTGTTGTTTGCGACCATCACCATCTGGCAGGCGGCTCTCGTTTACTTCTGGATTTCGCTTCTGGCCTTGGTTATCTCGCCCTTCCTCTACAACCCTCACCAGTTCGCCTGGAACGACTTCTTCATCGACTACCGCGACTACCTCCGCTGGCTCTCGCGTGGTAACTCGCGGTCCCACTCCTCCTCGTGGATTGCGTTCTGCCGTCTCTCTCGTACGCGAACCACCGGCTACAAGCGCAAGGTTATCGGAGACCCGTCAAGCAAGCTCTCGGGTGATGTCCCGCGCGCCGCCATCACCAACACTCTCTGGGCCGAGATCATCAACCCGCTCTTCCTGGTTGCCGTCACCCTGGTTCCCTACCTGTTCATCAATGCCAGGACCGGCGTCACCGTCAAGGGCAAGAAGGCGGATGCCAGGACGGCTTCGCTCATTCGGGTGGCCGTCGTTGCCTTTGCCCCCATCGCGATCAACGCCGGCGCTTTGGCTGTCTTCTTCGCCATGGCCTGCTTCATGGGTCCCCTGCTCAGCATGTGCTGCAAGAAGTTCGGCTCGGTCCTCGCCGCCATCGCTCACGCTATCGCCGTCATTGTGCTGCTGGTGTTCTTCGAGGTCATGTTCTACCTGGAGGGATTCAAGTTCGCCAGGACGCTCCTCGGCATGATCGCCGTCGTGGCCATCCAGCGCTTCATCTTCAAGCTGATCATCACGCTGGCCCTCACCAGAGAGATGAAGTCGGACCAGGCCAACATTGCCTTCTGGACCGGCAAGTGGTACTCAATGGGATGGCACTCGATCTCGCAGCCGGCCCGTGAGTACCTGTGCAAGATCACCGAGCTGTCCATGTTCGCGGCCGATTTCGTCCTCGGGCACATCATCCTCATCCTCATGGTGCCTGTCATCCTGATCCCTCAGGTCGACAAGCTTCACTCGATGATGCTCTTCTGGCTCCGCCCAAGGTACGTTGTTTATGACTCACCCCCTCATATGCCTTGATTTCCGGAGAATCCTTTGCTAACTCATATGCCCAGCCGACAAATCCGTCCCCCCATCTACTCCATGAAGCAGACCAAGCTCCGCAGGAGGCGTGTCGTCCGCTACGCGATCCTCTACTTCGTCCTGCTGGTCGTCATCCTCGCTCTCATCGTGGCCCCGGCCGTTGCCGGCAAATACATTCCCGACAGCGTCATGAACATTGACATGTTGACCAACACCATCAAGCTCATGCAGCCCATCGACAAGGACAACGACGACACGCAAGGCCACAAGCTCACCGGCACGGGCGCGCACCCGTACACTGGCGTGCTCGCGTCGTTCCTGTCGTCGTCGGCCCGGGCGGCGGCCTCGGCCACTAAAAAGGTCACGAACTGAGGTGGCGAGATGACCAGGTTCTCGCGAGGTTGATTTTTTCTTCATTTTTGGTAATGGGGACCGGGGATGGTTTGGGGCGGAGTAGCATAGAACGGTGCGGTTTTGTACACTGTTTAATACGACGAGCGGTCAGGCGACTCGGATCTGAGAGGCTACACTTTGGAGCGTCATAACGGGGTCTTGTTTTCTTTTTCTCTTTCGCGCTCTCGTTTTTTTAGTTTTTCGTATTAACTTCTCTTGGGGAATGGAAACTGGGGCGGGGTTTTTTTAGTGCAATGAAAGTTGTATTGTGTTTGGCCTTGTGTCGTGCGGTTTTGTAGGTTGTGCTTCTCCTCTGCCTGCCGACCTGCTGAGGTAGTGGCTCATTTTCGGTTCTTGTCTTTCGTTGATATATGGGGGATGAGGTATTGTACAATGATTTATGGTTTTTCTTCTCGCAAGTGGTGGGCAACCACCTGGTTCAAAACCTCGAGTCCACTCTTCCGTCTATGACATGTGATATGACTGCCCAACCTAGGCCCCAGTGAGGCAAAGAACAAGATCTCTCTCTGGGATTGTATACTATCTCCATCCACACCATGAAGCCCACCAGTGTATAACCCAACACTTCAGTAGCATTCATCATCAAATCGTAACGAGCAAGAAGACAGGACGCTGGCGATCCGTTTTTACCCGCCCCTCCTCCCCCCCCTCCAGAATACACACTCACCGACTAATATCAGGGGGATAACCACATATTCCGCACGCGGGTGCGGGGCGGGGTTAGGGTTGCAGTCAGTCAGCCGGCTGACCGGCGGCCAGCTAGCGTTGCGATACCACCCATTCTCCTGATCTTGACAGGTAGATACCACCATATCCGCGAGAAAGTACGCGATCCCGTCCGCTCTCCCCGAGTAAATTTTGTGGTGAAGACCTTTGTCAAGAGCAGGAAGTGTCTCGAACTACAACGGCCTCGAGTGCAGGCGCGATCTCTTCCGGAACCGCTATCTTGCTTTTGCGTGTCGCGTTCACCTGCCAAGGCATGCTCTGAACACCAAATTTGTAAGCAGTTGGAGGTTGTGTTAGGTCAAGGTATGTATCATCACTGAGGCTGGGTTTCCCGCTTCGGGATTTTTACACGTTGAACATTGCCAGCCTCTTTTCCAACTCTGCCACCTTTGCGAGATGTTCAATGTTGGCATCACGGCGCCTCATACCACCCCCATCGCTGTTGCTGCCCCCATCGCTGTTGCTACCCCCATCACGCCATGGGTCATCCCTGGGCTTGTTGGTCCCTTTGGAGTTGTTGTCGCCCGAGTCGTCCTCACGCGGAGGAGCGCGAATGATGGCGCCCCGCTGGAGGGCGTCGGTCATCCTGCGGAGTTCCCGGACGATCCTGTTCGCCTGGCGAGTACCCCGGAGGGGAAGGAGGGCGTCCAGGATCTGGTTGATGCGCAGGATCAGCCAGGTGCGGGCCCACTGGGCCACCTCCTCGTAGAAGTCGCGATCGAACTCGTCCCAGATCTCGGCAATGGGGGCCAGCGCGGGCACCTGCTGCGCGAGGCTGCCGACCAGGTTGGCCAGGCGACTCCGCGTCTGGCGCAGCACGGCCGCCACGTTGTCGGTGAACAGGTATTGGAAGACGTGGAAGACGCGGCGCATGGGGGTGAGGAACTCCTCCTCGCCGCGGCCCCGGAGGATGGCGTTGTTGAGGGCCTGTCGGAAGTTGGTGTCTGACATGGGTGAGTTCTTCGCAAACAGGGCGCCCTTGATGCGGTTCGTGCTTGACTCGAGGCCGGCAAAGCCGTCGCGTGTCGTCAGGGAGCCCTGGACCTCGCCGAAGAGCAGGTTCATGTTGAGGAACTCCTTCTTGGTGTGGGGCGAGGGCTTGACGATCTTGCCCCTGGGTAGATTGCGTGTATTCTCAGGCCAGTACGTGTTGTACGCCTCTCGGGACATGCGGGGGACGTTTTTGGGCAGCGTCCTGCCGCTGTAGAGGGTTCCGTTCACGAAGGAGACGAGCATGTGTGGCAGATACTGCAGCTCGTTGACGTGATCTACCTCCCACACCACGTCATCGAGTTCTCTGTCGCCCACCGTTAGCTCCTCCACCGACCAGTCCTCACAGTTTTCATCCTTGGGCCTGGGGATTTCAAGAGTTAGCATGTTGTAGCACCAGGGTTGGTAATAGGGGTTGTTGTAAATTGACTCACACATAGACCTTCCCGCTCGCTTGCCGTCCATTGGCACCACGAGTCCACGCGCTGGGGCCTGGGTATGCCCTGGAGAGAATCACCATGAGAAATTCGATGCTGTCGATCAGAGCCTCGGGGTCAAACCGCCTCTTCTTTCCCATCCGTGCCACCAGCGTGTGGGGTCTGGGTTCCCGCACCGTCTCGGATAACGACGCATCACGCCGTCGTCTCCGGCTGCCACCGTCGCTACCTCCTCCCTCGCCTCCTCCTCCAGAGTTATCGTCGTAGTCGTCCCACTCCGAGTCGGCCGGGTCCTCATCCTCGTCCCAGTCGTACGTAGGGTCATGATAGCAGAAGTCGGGAGCACTCTTGCACATGCCGCTGGGGCAGGTAAGAAGGTCCTGGTCTTCGTCCATCTCGCAGCAGAGGAGCCTCTTCCGGCCCCAGTCGCAGGCCTTCGAAAGGTCACCGGCGCCATTGCGTGCAACCGTCACCTCGTTGGGCTTGCACTTGGCGTCGGCGCAGTCGAAAAGGGTTCCACGCCACGTGCACGACCCGGGCTTGAACGGGTGTTGGGACTTGGGACAGCAGTAGATCTGGCCGGCGAGTTCGTCTATGCCCTTCGGACAAGATTTCCATAACGCCCCGGCGATTTTCTCTAGGTTTTCGCCAACCTCATCGCAGCTTTTGATACTGTTGTTTTGTTTGTTGCCGAGGTTAGCAGAGGCTCTTGTCAGGGAACCGGGGGAATTTCGAGACACGACTAGGGACACTCACCATTTGTGCCACGCACATCCCCTGACCAGCCCTCCATAGTCGTCCTGGGTGCAGCAGAAGGACTTGATGCCGCGAGTGCACTTTTTCAGATTGCTCCCTTCGGCACCGGGGAACCCCCCGTTGGACGAGCCGAACAGCTGGACTTCGCCGTTGTTGCACTGGCCGTTGCAGTCGAGAAAGCCAAAGAAGCTGCTTTGTTGGCCGCCTCGCCACGCGCACTTGCGTGGGACCGAGTCCTTTTGGCAGCATATCGGCGTGCCCAGGCCGCTGTCGCAGCCCATGGCATCCCACCCAACAAATTCCATGCCCTCCTGACGGCAGTTCTGGATCAGGGTGTCTGGGCTGTTGACGTTGACGCACACCCCGTCCAGGCGCCGGCATGCCTCGTTCAGGCCCTTGTTCAAGTCGGATACCACCCGGTCCGTGTTGCGTCTCTCCGTGCCCGACTCGTCGTTGCCTCGCACCGCCCTGCCAACCAGCCCCTGGTGGGCCTGGACCAGGTTGTCGTCCAGGTCCGAAGCCCAGATGAGCGAACCTGCGAAGCCCAGGCCGTTGGCCCAGTCCACCTTTTGCTTGAAGGTATCGCCGTCGTCGAACGAGATCCACTGGTTGCCCTGGTAACTGAAGTACTTGACGGCAGCGTTTTGATCCCACTTCACCTCGACGCCGCTCTGCCTTGTCTGAAGCGTGACGTTGTTGCCGAGGTCGCGACGGGCGGCCAAAGACCCGCCCGAAGAAGGAGGGCCGAGAAGATCCTGGATCTCGTAGTAGCTCAGGTAGCCGGCGGTGTCGGTGCAAGGCCCCTTGTTGGGGTCCCCTGAGAACTTGCAGACGCCAGGGGTGGTGCAGGTAGGGTCGGCCAGGCGGAAACTCCGGCCGTAGAAACCGAAGCCGAGCGCGACCTTGCTGGGCGGCACGCCAACCCGCCAGAGCAACTCAACGGCCCGCTGGATCTCGGTCAGGTTGGTGTGCGGGTTGATGACGTTGCCGATCGGGTTTTCCTTGTCCCAAAGGCCGTGGAGATCGTAGGTCATCTTTTTTTTGCCCGTCAGAGAAGCCGAAGAAACCAGAAGGAATCGAGAAAAAAAAAAAAAAAAGGAGGAACCGAACCAGAGGGGGGGGGGGGGGGCAGTTTCTTACCAGACTTGCGAAATCCGAGTACTGCAGCAGCTCCGGTACCTTGAACCAGCGGAGATACCAGTACGAGGCTGGGATGGTAAAAGAGATGCTCAGCCTCCTCGGCGAGCGGTTCAATGTCTGTCGAATGGTCGCCATCAGGCTGACGAAGTTTTCCGGGTCGTCGGGCTTGCCGCCTCGGTCCGATGCGCCAGGGTACTCCCAGTCGAGATCGAAGCCGTCAAAGGCGTTTTCCTCGAGAAAGTGCAGCAAATTGTTGGCAAAGATCTGCCGCTTGGAGGGGTCCCGCGCGATCTCGCCGAGCAGGGGCTGCGTGGCGGTCCCATTGCCTGAGAAGGTCCAGCCGCCCACGCTGACCCAGACCTCGATTCCGGGCTTCAGCGACTTGAGGTTGGTCGTTTCACGGAAGAGGCTGGGCGGCGTTCGGCCATCCATGGTCGTGATCTGGTAAGACCCGGGTGCGATGTAGGCAAACGCGTAGTTGATGTGCGTGAGAGCGTCGAGCGGGAGGTCGGTTGGCGACGTCTTGCGGCAGCTGGAAAAGGCATTCCAAGATTCATAGTATCCGATGACCTTGCTCAGAACACCCTCGCCCTTGCCCCCGGGCGGTGACGGGTGCAAGACACAGTTGCTTTGGCACTTCGAGTTGCAAAACAAGTCGGTCGTGCCGCAGAAGCCGTGCTCGCTACAGCTGTTGGCCCATATAAGAAAATACAATGCGGTCAGATCTCTCAGCTTGACCAGGGAAAGGATTCAGTTCTTCATTGCTACATACCACACGTTCAGGGGACAGGTCTGCCCCGGGACCTCTGCGTACTGTCCACACTCTGCCTTGGCGTCACAGTTGGAACTACAACCTGTGCCACAGTAATCCGGACCTGGTATAAGCTCGTCGTATCAGCTCAAGAAACGGTATTGTACCCCAGGCTGTCAAATGTGGGCATGCACATACCATATCCACAGAAACCCGTCTTGCCGCAGCAGGCATGGTTTTTGCATGGACGTCCCACGGCGCATGTGTGGTCGTCATCTTCCTGGCGCTTGGTAATGTTTGCGGTCAGGTCGACATCTTGCGAGATAACGGCATGGCGTTTGGCTTTGGTTGAGCTGCCAGCCAGGCTGTTCGAGCTGAACTGGGTTTGGGCAAAAAGAATGACAAGGCTCAGAAGAGCAAGCGAAAGAGCGGCGGCAGAGGAGAGGAGCCCACCACGGCCTCTGCGCAAGTTCATCATGGTGAATCTCCCTGAATGAGAGGTATGGGCACGAGTACGGCACCGTTGCAGTTCGTACCTACTAATTAGTGCAATGACAAAAGGGGATGACGATAGATCTTATATGTAGCTATCCTGAGCTGAATCCCACCGGCAACTATCGACATCGTGAATGCCTGTGACCCGTCGAGTACGTGATAAGGAGACACCATGGATGTGCCGGAGATCCAAGTCCGAGGCGACAAATCCAAACCCGAGGTGACAAATCCAAATCCGAGGGTGGGACTTTTATTTCCCATCCGCACTGGATCATGCATCACAACTCGCGCTCCAGAAACCGAGTCCAAGTGCAACGCAGTAATTTGTACCTTGCCTACTGAAGACTAGTTAGTCTCTTGCGGCTTGAATGTCTGCTTACGGCTCTCTGCCCGGCGGGTTAGCTCTCTCATTGATCCCACCCGAGAGGACAGGGACAGACAGGGCTCTGCCGGTGAATCCTGAAATACCACGGTATTACCACCCTACGATCACAAGTCCGAGGTGTAATTTCCCAGTGCGAAGAAGCCCCAATATTTAGATCCTTCATGCACCTATTGATTCTGGGGGCACCCACGTGCATCGAGAAGCCGGCTTAGAAAAGAGGGATCCCGGATACCGATGTACCCAGGTATCTACTTACCTAGATAGCTACATGTACGCAGTACCGTTGGGATCTTGCGACCGACAGAAGATCCCATCTTATATCTGCGGAAAAGTCTTCCAGTTTCCTCCTGGAGACGTTCCGTTGCTGAGGGTGACCTATCATTCCATCCTCGTCCCTGAAAGCCTTCAGGAGATTCTTCTTTTTTTTGTTAGACTTCGGACGAGACTAAGCATGGCGATCATCTGGCAAAAGGTTCTTCTGTTTCTCTGGCTAAGCCACCTCCTTGCGGCCCAAGGCTTTGTGGACGAGCCAGTCTCGTACAGCGGCGCTGGCTTCAGCAGCAGCTGCAGTGCCGCCCTCGAGACAAACCTCACCCGCTGCCACCCGGTTCTGGGCGCCGACGCCATTCCGTGAGTGACTTCATACCCCAGATTGCCTTTCTCAGCTAACTATTGCCTACCACTTTCAAAAGAAACATGGCTCCGGAACCTCTTCCCCTCGAGGTGCTCCAGGGCCTCTGTGTGGACAGTTGCCGCGATGAGTTGGTGTCGGTGCGAAGCACCATAGCGGACAGTTGCAAAGCCAGCACCGATGTTTTCGTCTATAACGGCGTCAAGTATCCCGCAACCTTTCGTGTAGAGTTGATGTTGAATGCTTTCGACATCAGCTGCTACAGGGAGAGGTCGACAGGGGAACTTTGCGACTTGGTTATTGTCGGGATGCGCAACGGGTCCCGGCCGGTAGATGGGTGCTCTGACTGCCTGCTGGGCCCTGCCCGACTCCATCTCTCGTCACCTGTCGGGTACGATGCTGACACAGCTCAAGAATTCGCGTCGGCGACGGCCAACTGCAGTGCTACGGGGTACAGCTACACGACTCCTCCGCCGTTTGCCATCAGCAGCAGCACAAGCACCGCACCGCCGGCCCCTCAACAGACGTGCACTGGGTCAACCAAGGCAGTCAGTACCGGGGATACGTGCTTCTCGATTGCTGAGGGGAACGGCGTCTCGACGTACGGACTAATCGCCGCCAACGACCTCGACATCTTCTGCTCGAAGCTTCCTTCTACCATCTGCCTGCCTCCGACGTGCCAGACGTATAAGTGGAAGCCTTACGACACGTGTGAGGACATCGCTGCCCAATCCGATATCACGCTTGCCCAGTTCCTGGCATGGAATCCCATGTTCGACGCCGCGTGCACAAACTTCCAGCGATGGAGGGGTTGGACTGTTTGCGTTGGGTGAGTCGCTACCTACTGTTTTGATTTAAATATGTTATTATATGCAAGACTTGGATTACCTGACACTAAAGGATGAATGGAATGCAGAGCCCCTGGTGGTTCGTCTCCACCACCGCCGGTTATCTCTGCCGTCCCGGTGCCGGCCAACGCCATGGTGAACTCCAACAAAAGCTGTGCAGCGTGGCATAACGTAAGGCGCTAGATGCTCTCTGCAGCACCGTGTACCGCCCGCTAACAACATCCGGAACAGGTTACTGAGGGTGAGGACTGCTACACCATCCTGTCAACCGGGGGCAGCGTCACCTTTTCCCAGTTCCGCGTCCTCAACCCTGACGTGGACGCCAACTGCACCAATCTGTGGCTGGGGTACTCATACTGCGTCATCCCACTCTCGCCCGTCGAAGTGCCGGCGAGCAAGACCTTTACCCGCCCACCGACCGCAACATCAACGCCTATCGACTTCACCCCCGTGACACCAACCACACATCCCCATGCCCCCAACACCGAAACAAACTGCACGCAGTACCGCAACGCGGAGGCTCTGTTCGACAACGCCACAATGCCGTTGTTCGACATCACCCTGCCCTCGGGTGCCGAGGCCATCAATTCGTGCTGGTTCGTGGCCGCGTCGTACGGCATTTCCGTCGCGGAGCTGCGAGCCTGGAATCCCAGCCTTCCCGAGGAGAACTGCATGCTGCAGGCGGGCAAGAGCTACTGCGTCGCCGGCGGCACCGCCAGCCCTCCCCCCGCCGTCACGCCCGATCCGACCTCTTCTTCCTTTACTACCTCCACCACTTCGTCCCACCCCTCGCCCACCCCAACCCAAGTCATCAGTACTGACGGCGCCTGCGGCAACGGCGTGACCTGCCTCGGCTCCTCCTTCGGCAACTGCTGCTCCAGCTCTGGCTTCTGCGGCAGCACCAGCGCCTACTGCGGCAGCGGCTGCCAGCGCGAGTTTGGCGGCTGCGACAACCCCACGCTGCCCGACGGCCAGACCAGCAGCACCGACGGGACGTGCGGCGGAACCGTCAGCTGTCTGTACTCGGGCTTTGGCGACTGCTGCTCCCAGTACGGGTTTTGCGGCTCGTCGGCTGCCCACTGCGGCACCGGCTGCCAGGGGACGCTTGGGCGCTGCGATGGTGGCGGCCTCTCCATCAGCGTGGATGGCACATGTGGGAATGGTGTCACTTGCCAGGGATCCGAGTTTGGGAACTGCTGCTCTGAGTACGGCTACTGCGGTTCCGGGGACACGTATTGTGGCCAGGGTTGCCAGACTGCGTTTGGGACCTGTCAGTAAATCATTGTATGGCTAGGTACATAGGTAGGTAGTTTACGCGGTTGCCGTGGCCATGATGCTGCTTGCTTCGCCTTGGAATGCGGCAATAAAATCCTGGAATAGGGCTTCGATGCGGATGATGCCTGTCCGCAAGTTGAGGAAACCTGTCAGATGAGTTCTTCTCTGGGTCAGGGGTGGGTTGATGGGTATTGCGTACGGCCTGGGTGTTGAATCGAAGGGGAGGGTTACTTTTCCTTAGATCAGAAGGGAGCCTGCGAGATGGTCTTGTTGCCGATGCTGTTCTGGTGGTTGAGTGAGACTGGCGGAAAGGGAGAAGGTGGTTGTTTTTCGGTCTGCAACAGCAATAGGTACCGCCCTGTGGGTGGCCTTGCCACTCAGTCTTCCGAGCGACGGCCGCCTCGTCTTGATGAGAATACAAGCCTTTGTAATTTGTGTTTTCATTCCCACTCATATCGTGGCCCGCGGCCGGCGGCTATAAGATCGTCTGTAAACAACCAGTAAACCCTTGTAGAGATAACCGACTGGACAGCACAACTGTGCTGTTGAGATCAGAGTGGCCCGTCGACCGCGGCAGGCCCTCTAATCAACTGTGCATGAGGCTGATGCAGGGTCTTGTGGAGAGCAGGGATGATGATGCCCACAAGACGTGAGAGCAACGAGTTTCCTGTGATAGCATGGGAGCTGCTTGCCTGCTCATAATTGCCTGCTGAACGCTATAGCCCACTGTAGCCCGGCACCTTGCCGGCTAGTTGAGCTGACCGATATAGTACTGTCTCTGGCAATTAGCGGGGCGGAGGCACAAACGTTTGGTTCTGGCCATGGCTCTCCGAAACCTGGAATAGGACTCTCTACGGATACTGTTTTAGGCACAGCAGCCAGTCAATATTAGCTGGCGTAGGCTGGCGCGCGACAAGTTATGCCCTAGTTGGGATCGGGGACACCCTTGTCAGAATACGCCTTACCCTTTGCCAAAGGCCGGGAAGGAATCAGGGAGAGGATGTTACAACGAGGCCGGGAGGAAACGAGGAGCACAGACAATCGCACAGAGAGAAAGGGAAATACGACAGTGTTATGTCCGAACTTCGTATACGGAACTCCACGTCGGAACTCCATACCGGACCCCTACGCAGGACAGAATACATAAATGGGTGATGACTTTGAAAAGATTGATAATTCCGCGGAACTTAAGCTAGTCTCCCACAGGCTGCTAGCTCTGATTTGGGGCATCCTCACGCTCAAGCGTCAAATCTCGCTCACGCATCGCACTCATCATGCATATCTCTCGAGCACTTCTTCTCGCCTACCTCGTCCCCAGCTCTCTTGGAACCGCATCCTCCGGCCACTATGGCTCCGCTACCCCGCTCGATCCCTACGAAGCCATTCACCAGAGGGAAGCGATCCTCGCTGAGACGCTGGACACCAAAGACTGGGCCCGCCTGGGCGAGTCCATGACGCAGGACGTCGTCTACGATAGCAGGCCTCTGGGTCCGGACTACGGCGGGCTCTCTGTTGGCCTTCACCAAGTCACTGAGAACATCAAAAAGGCGTTTGGGGACGCCAAGGTTGCGCACTATGTCTCGAATGCCGTCATTAGACTCAATCACGACGCAACCGAGGCGGATGTCGCGACCTAGTAATTACGTCAAGTCGTTTTATGTATCGGAGTTGAGGCTGACAAGCGGCATCTAGCCTCGTCTGGTCTCGCTGGGACCCGAATGCGCTGCACGATCCGAAGAAGACATTCCGCATCTACGAGAAATGCGATGACAAGTTTGTGTTGGACAACGGGACATGGAAGATGAAGTATAGCTTGGTCACGAACTTGGGGCCCAAAGTTGAGAGCCCCTACTTCAGTGATATAAGTGGTTAGGTATCGAGCATCGTCACAGGTGCGTGTGGAATTCCATAAAGCACCTACGGGCCAATTCTAGCCCATCCTGGAGTGATATTTGGTTGAGATTCAGGGCTTCCTCCCGTAGCGTCAAAAAATCTACCAAAGTGACATTCTGGGCAAGTTGTACATATGTTGACTTCGTCATTAGGACATTGTCGCCATATGAGACACTGTGTAATGTAAATTAGTTATCATAAAAAGCCAACGGCGTTTCTCACCATTGACCCTCTTCCAGACCTGGGGCCTGTTGTTTTACTCCCCTCCCCCCTGCATGTATCCGTCCCCGCACAGAGGTCGACAAGCAGAGGCCTAATTGCGCCGCGAACGAGGAAAAACCTTGTCCTCGCCAAAACGCTGATAGGAAAGCTGTCAGAAAAGAGTGCGTTTCTGGCTCTCCCAGCACACCAAGGCTCGTTCGTGTCCCCTGCTTAGCTCTCTCCAATCACCGCAGATCACTTCCAAATTAGGGCAGGGTTGGCCTCCATTGTTAGATCCCGACAACACATTACGAGGGCATCACGAAGTGGCTCGGTACGAGGATGGAGAAGCATGGATGAGAAGCTACAGGGTACACCATAGCTACAACAGTCAGAGAGCGATCGTTGGATCAATGCATCACTTTTGCCTACCAAGCTGACTATTATTCCCGCTGCTTGCAGGCACACTTCAACCAGAAATTTGACTGTTGGTATTCCAACGAAAGGTAGGTCCCGTACCACAAAATGGTTAGTCACAGATCTTCTCAATTGGCATGGAGAAAGCTTTCTAGAATGGGTGTATTCGGAGATGGCCTCGTCGGCGATGAGGAGGGTAGTCTTGAGCGTCTAAATCAGGCACGTCGTCCTACTGCCCACAATGGCTGCTGCCCGGACCGCTTAGTACAGAGCGGCCCCGACCCTGGTTCGGTAAGAGTTCGCTGATATGAAGTCCAATACGAAGTAGCAGCATAGATCTAGGATAAGCGCCTCTAATGCTATTGGTAATTCGGGAGATATCTCGATTCAGCTGTAGGTATGTACTTGGACTTGCAGGCGGCACCGCCAGCCCTCCCCCCGCCGTCACGCCCGATCCGACCTCTTCTTCCTCTGCCACCTCCACCACTTCGTCCCATCCCTCGCCCACCCCAACCCAAGTCATCAGCACCGACGGCGCCTGTATGCGAGGGGTTGGAAGTTAGAAAAGGGCGTTCTTGTGCAAGTGGGAAGAGCCACATGAATGAGATCTTGTGTCCGAGGGCCCAGGTAATATCGCTCCCCCACGAGGATTTTGTTCATGCGGTCTGGGCGGGTTGGTTTGGACTTGGATTGTGGGGTTACGGGGCCGCGATGGGGTTTGGGCTCGCTCGGTGGGCGAGTTGATGATGTTAGGCAGAGGGATTATTGTAGATGGTGGTTGATGGGATTGGCAGGGGCATCTGCGAGACTGGATGGCTCTATATCGTGCCTGGCGGCAAGTTCTACGTTACTGGGGACAGGAAAGATTCCCTCATTCACTCCAATGGTGGGTTGCAAGTGCTTGCTGTCTATTGGGGGGTCTGGTAACCTCCGCTTAGTGTCTCGGGTGTATGAAGTAAACAAAAGGGGGTGGGTGGCCAGCATCATCGTATCCGCGTCCCAGTCACCACAGTGAAGGGCCGGAGGGCGCGGCTCTCTCTATCCTGCAACCCGAGCATCGATGATGCGAGCAGAGACACTGCGGGGTCATTTTGATGGGGTACGGGCCCATACCGCAGTAACACTTTGGGAGATTGGTCATGTCAGCATGCATTCTCCTTCATATTGTAGAGATATATCGAGAACAAAAGGATCATGACTCACGCATAACCACATCCTTTGTACCAAGCCTTCGGACCGGTCATCACTGTCGGGCTCTGACGACGCTCTCTCGCCGACCAAGGCCCGAACCAGCTCCTCAGCGGCTGGCCTGGCGGGTCTCTCGGGAGACATGGCCAGCGCTATTACCACGGCCAGCACGCAGGTCGTGAGAGCGGCAACCTGGGGGTTGTTGAACAGAAAGTCCCAGACCAACAGCAGACCTGCCAGCATGCTGGACAAGACTCGACTAGGAGGCCCGAGGAGAAGGCCCACGGTACTTTCGAGAATCGAGTGACGCGTCGGGACGGGTGTCGAGAGTATGAGGTCGCAATCCAGACCCGGTATTGTCAGTTTCTGGGCCTAGAAAATGTTACTCTCGGCCGAGGACGGTCCTGGCTGCCCTTGTGGAGCGTAGAATTCAAGATTTACCCACATTCGATAGCACGCACAACCTCTTTGCCTCAACGTCGCTCTGAAAGAGCTGCAGCTCATATGTTGCCTTTGCGTACGTGTCATCCTGGGCTTCAACCAGCTGGCGAGGAAGAAGACGGTGCCTGACAGGACGGAGACGAAGGCCCAGAAGGCGCCGGCTCGTCCGTGGCCTCCGCACCAGAGCCAGTCAATCTGCGTTTAGGCACATCAGAACCGCTGTTAGTCATCGACTTCTAACTACATCGGACAATGGCGGGGCAGGGTCTCGTTCGTCTTACTCGTCTTCTCCTCCGCGGGCGCAGGCGGGCGACCGCGGGGTGAGGGATCGGTTGGTTTCCTTGGGGTTGGTGGGGGCGCGGTCCGCCAGGGGGTCGCCCCGGCTGTTGCCCATTATTGTTGTTGCCGGCATGGCCGGGTGATGGAGGAGCGGGAACATTCACGCGTCGGTGAGGAGCCCGAGGGGCGGCGGGCGGGGTGGGAAGGCCGGGGGCAGTACCCTGGTGTTGAGCTGGCGCGGCCATCTTCGGCGTGAGAGAAAGGCACCTAAATAGGTACGCAACAGGCCGAGGTTCTGTGCCGGATTTGGGGGTTGGCAGGTCTACTGCCTTGGTTCGTGCGAGAGCTGGAAACGTTAGAAGCCCGGGCGACAAGACACCAAGATTTGAAGAGACAGAGGGAAAGAAAACTCGGTCAGACTGCGACGTTTTCTTATCGGCGTTGGGGCTCATCAACCGCCAGGTCTGGGTCCGATTGGGTGTACCAAAGAGGCAGTGAATTCCAATTGCTCTTTTGGGAAAATGACTCTGGCACTGCCCCTCGACAGGGGCTTGACCGCCTGCGCGAGAGCCTGCTGTATTGTTGGGCGGGGTGGCGATATCAGGGTCGTGTTCGTCGAGAGTGGCAAACCAGAAAAGAGAGTATCACGATGCGGTGTTGACAGAGGCAAGCCCGGGTGCAGCCATGCTCGTTGTATTATTGTTGCAAAGATTTCGGCAGCCTGTTCCTCGACTCCCAGCAGGCGAATCCTGAGCCTGTCATTGCGTGCAGTCTGGGTGTTGAGTCGAAGATGAGGGTTACGTTTCTCAGGTCAGAAGAATGCCTGCGAGACGGCCTTGTTGCCGATGCTGTGCTGGTGGTTGAGTGAGACTGGGGGGAAGGGAGAACGTAGATTATCTTTTCAGTCTTTCACAGCCAACTTCCCTCCGAGAACCCCTCAAGCATAGGCCAGAGCCAATTTTGGAATTAGCAGCTCGTGGAATTAGTTTTCCCCCAAAAGTCGGTTGAGATGGGGACTGTGGGCGCGAGAGATCCATGGGCGGGACATCGGGGGGAGAGTACAGTTGAGTCTCTCGGCCGGCCTTTACCGCAGCTCCGCACCCCCGATGGCTCCTGTTCGCAAGAACAAGGGCCGTACTGAGCCAACGATCGGTTCCTGGCTATCAGAGCAATGGGGGCCGCCCTGTGTGGGCTTGCCACCACAGTTTGGCCAGCGACGGTCGCCTCGTCTGGTTGAGAATACAAGTCTTTCTAATTCGTGTTTTCATTCCCACTCATATCGTGGCCCACGGCCCGCGCCTGTAAGATCGTCTGTGAACGACTAGTAAACCCTTGTAGAGATAGTTACCCGTTTGTATCCTCACAATGCCAACTTCATCCTTCCACCCATTCAACCGCCCTGGTCGACCTAGCGACTCTCCCACTTCCTACCCCTCCCTACCCCCCCTCACCACGAACAACCAATCTCATCCCACCTGGACACGAAGCAGGACGTGCCCTCCGCGCCGCACTTCTCCCACGCCCCCAGCATAACGACCCCCAGGCAGCGCTTGGCCTGCTGCTCAAAGTAGAAGTGGGCGCGGTTTTCCTTCCAGTCGATGCAGAGCCACTTCATGGCCGGGACCGGCGGCTGGCGGCAGCCATCGCTCGACACGATATTGTAGATGCCGTAATCCGAGTGCCACACGCCCTGGCTGTAGTCGCAGCTGTGCGGGTCGCACACGACGTTGACGACCATGGAGTCGGCTGTGGCGAAGGAGGGGAAGAAGAGCGCGAGGAGGGCGAGGGCTGAAAGGCGCATGTTGACAGGACGGTTGGTGTGATTGTTAATTGGGCTCTGGATTGTTGACGGGAGTGAGCACACACTGGGTTGCTGTACCTTGGAAAGGGGTGAGGGAATGACTGACTGCGAGTACCGTGCCAGAGATGCGTTGGTGTTTGTCTGATCTCGAGACACGAGATGCCAGAGATGTGTTGATGTTTGTCTGATCTCGAGACAAGAGAGGTGAGAGATCTTTCGTTCAGTGTGCGAATTTTGGAGAGGAGAGGATGATTTTGAGGGACCAGAAGATGTCAATGACGACACAGGACTGAGGGTAAGAGGTCTCAACAGCTCATGTACAGCAAGAACGCCCCCTTTGAGATTGCCCCCCATGCTCGGTCGCTCCCTCTGCCCTCCTGACGTTCTTCCCCGCACAGTGAATCGTTATCGTGTGGCTCTGTAGGTGGGTTGCGAGCAACAGGCACGTCGAGCTGCAACAGCAGCGGGAAGTAACATTATCCCTCGCCTCCGGCCTATGGCAGAATCAGGGGAGAGAATCAGGACCACACTGTGATGAGTTCCTTTCTACGCCACCCGGAAGTATGAAGCCAATACAATCTTCACTGATACGTATATGGATGAACACTCCATCCCTCTTCCTTTTCCTCCCATTCCCCCTTTCCTCCCCTGCCC
>FTEL01010952.1_pt1 | contig 30808 bp, 33 predicted proteins | sample 1658911 | NCBI WGS metagenome assembly FTEL01 (sample SAMEA3914869, study PRJEB12502) | metagenome | biome: forest; material: soil | place: USA | collected 2012-03-12 | depth 0.1 m
AAGGTCGCGCTTACGCCGAGATCCAGCACGACGGCGTCCAGATGTAGCCGTATTTGGGGCCCCAGTTGAGCGACTCAGGGTTGATGAAGTAGGGGGCCGTGAATGTGGTGAGCCAGGCGGCAAAGAAGCCGACTGCCGTGGCGAGACCAAAGGTGTAGGACCGCAGACGCTGTGAGGGCAGCTCGCCGCCCGAGATCCAGGCGTATGTCGCAATCATCCCCTGGCCGCCGGCACCAACACACGCTGTCAGCAATTTTCCAACGATGCGGTACATCGCCAATAAAACAAACAACACTGACGTTGTAAGCAAAGATGTACACCACCGACAAGCCGACAATCGCCCGTCCAGTCGAAAGGGTGCCCGGGTTGACGGTGTACACCACCGCCGTGAGCAACTGCGCAAGCCCGCACAGTATGAGCCCAGTAACCAGGAAGACGCGGCGGCGGCCAAAGTGGGTGATGACGGAGCTGTTGATAAGAATAGCCACGACACCAACCGAGATCAAGATGCACGAGTTCTCGAAGGCGCTGCCAATGCCGGCCATCTGGAAGAAGTACGTGCCGTACGCTGTGCATGTGTCAGTGCCATTGCCACGGTGAGAGATGCAGGTCCTGGGCGCCGAGGGAGGGAGGGAGGGATGAGACTCAAAAAGCAGTTGGTTCCAGGAGAGCGCCGGCAACTCACCAATCATGTACATGGCGCCCGACGCGCCCTGCACGGTAAGCGCGCAGGTGGCGAGGATGGTCCTGCGCCGGTCGACGGGGTTTCGAAACATGTCCCAGACGGCGACGCTTTTCTCGGCCTGCAGCTCGCGCTCCAGCGCCACCTCGATCTCGCGCATCTCGCGGTCAACCTCGGCGTCTGAGCCGGGGCGGTGCCACCGAAGCGCGCGGCGCGCCTGCTCGAGCTTCCCGTGCTGGGCCAACCACCGCGGCGACTCGGGCACGAACAGGAGGCCCAGCGACATGATGACAGGGATGATGAAAATAAGCCCCAGCGGGATCAGGTAGGCGTTTCGCCCGTCGATCTTGGCCGTGAAGTTGTCGACGACGGTGCCGACGAGGCTGCCAACCGACGTCCAGACCTGGAACGCCGAGATCATCAGGCCGCGGTACCGGGCCGGCGAGCACTCCTGGATGTACAGCTGCGCAAACGTCATGAACATGCCGTTGGCGAGCCCCAGCAGCAGCCGCCCGGCGTATAGGCCGCCGATGTTGGTCGTCACCATCATGATCACGTTTGAGACGACGCAGAGCAGGCTTGCCGCCCAGATGGTCATCCTTCGGGAGAGCACGGTCGCGATCGGGCCGGCCATGGACGAGCTGAGGAACGCCCCCAGCGTCATGAGCGACGAGATCAGCTGCTGCCGCTCCGTCGAGATGTTCCAGCCGCCGGGGAGGCTGGGGTCCTCGTAACCAAAGACCTGATGGGAGAGGAGGGTGTCATCAGTCTTCATTGCCAACAGGAAGATTCAGGGGCAATGCATGGGAGAGGGCACGAGAGGGGCACGAGGACTTGCCCTGAGGAAGCCAACCATGGCTTGCATGCCGCCGATGAGGCCAAAGTCGATGCCATACTGGAACGGGCAGAGGGACATGAGCGTGCAGGCCGCGAGACATTTCCAGTGCTCCCGGATGGCGTACTTGTCGTCGGGGACGGTCTCGGCCGTGGCCACGGGTTCTTTCTTTTCATCCGCCATGGTGGGCGCCTGGTGAACGAGGGAGACGGCTGTGGTGATGGCTTGGCAGAAGGGGGGAACGAGGTGGATGGTGTGTTCCTTTAAACGTGGTAGCAATGATCCTGGGTATATTTGCCACGCAATGATGCGTTACACGGCCACCCGTCCGCAGCACATGGAACTGGAGATCCCGCCTTCATCTTTCGTCATCTTCTCCACGCCGGGCTGTATTTATGTGGCAATGTCCCGTATTGCTCCCCTCAACGCCAGATCTACCCCAACTCAGCGCCCTCCAACGCTGTGCAACTACCGCACACAGAGGGACTTGCTTTCCGGTCCAGCTGCCAACATGCGGAGAAGACTCTCATCGACCTGGACGCCATGGGTGACACTAACACGCGCAGGTGAAGCAGGTCACGGACACCGCAGAGGACGTCAGCGCGCTGCACATGGGCCAAGAACGGGAATGGTTCCATGCATTATTGCCATGCATAGAACATGGTGTGGTTGTCGATCAGAAGTCTGGTTCGCCCATGCAGTCCTGGACGTGCCAGGGGTCCTTCTGCCCCCCAATATCTGGAGGCGGTTGGGGTCGCATCGTTCCGACGAGAGGCGGCGCAACGGCGCCGCGAGCGCCGCACCGTCCATGTTTCACCGAATAAAAGTTAATCAATTCTGAAAGAGGAGAACTGCCGGTCTTTAGCCAGCCAGGCCACGATCCGACATTCGAGGCGGTGTCCGTGTACGAGGTCAGGGGCAGCGCTCCCCGCATCTTGACTGACTCCCAGGAATATGGCAAACGGCAGAATTGCCCCCCTGTTGAGGGTCGCATTTTGGTTGGACTGAATAGGTACTGGAATCAGCAGGATAGAAGAATATCCATGAACGCTTCCGCCTCTTTCTTCCTCGTCGTTCCACGCATTCTGCCGAAGTCGGGTCGAGATCGCCACCGCACCACCGTGTGACACCACACCGCGTTGTTAGGGCCACACAGCCTGCTGCAGGACCTGACACGACGTCTAACAGCGCTTAACTGTCGTTTTGGAGAAATCGGACTCAAGAACGATCGGCACCCTTGATCCGAGCTGCAACGGCCAGAGCTGTGGTCGCACCACGTGGGATCCCCGCTCCGTGGCCCCTTCCCCCGCCCCGGGCGGCCGGGCTTTAAATCTGGTGCCGAGACTCAGCCCGGACGGCAGCGGATGGGCACTCTCTGTCCTGGTTTCCTATCTCCGAATTTGACCACCCTCGCGTAGGGTGTCTTTTCCGCATGCTGCCTCTAAGTTGTCAGGGGTGAACTCCCTGTTGCAAAACTGGCCGATTGTCACACGATACCTTTTCCGATATTAGAGCTCGCGGAATCACGGGCCAAGCCAACGTTGGGATCACGGTCCTGGCTGGTTGCTTTGCGCCTCTGTCCACTCATTCGTTCCCGACATTCTCTGGAACTTGGGACATAATGCTCTCCGAACGACTGTTAGACCAAAGTTTAGCCCTGGCCAGGCTACAGTCGGTCATTGCCGACGCAGGGCTCCTCAATGTGGTCCTCGCCGTGGTGGCCGTCCTGGCCACGGTGATTGCCGCCGACTACGCCCACATGCTGTATCTCAGGTCGAAGATGCCGCCAGGACCGTTCCCTCTGCCCATCATTGGGAACACATTTTCGCTGCCCGAGAACAAACCATGGATTTACTTTGAAGAGCTCTCTCAAAAATACAAGACGCCGCTAATCACGTTTTGGATTGGACGGTCAGCGGTTACACCTGAATCGACCACCCTTGAACCACCCAACTGACCCGCTGCAGAAACCCAACCGTCTGGATCAACGATGCATGGTGTGCACACGACGTGTTTGAGAAGAAGGCGCAGATCTACACGTCGCGGCCGCGCATGGTCGTCTTTGGCGAGCTCGGGTCCGGCCAGTCCAACCTCGTCACGATGCGGATCCGCAACCAGCAGGAACGCGACCACTGGCGCATCCACCGCAAGCTGATGCACATCGGCGTCGGCGTGCAGTCGGTGCGCGGGTACCGGGAGATCCAGAACAACGAGAGCAAGATCGTGGCCTACGACTTTTTGCGCGAGCCCAAGGAGTACGTGAAGCACCTGGAACGCTATGCCACGAGCGTCGTGTCCATCATTGCGTTCGGTCGGCGCGTGGCGAGCTACAGCGACCCGATCATCACCGAGGTGATTGCCCTGATGCAGTTGGCGGCGGACTTGAACGTGCCGGGGACATCGTTTCCGATGTTGCTGGAGACATTTCCGTGTAAGTCACATCTGAAAGCGGTTTCAAAGTCTCTTGAATTGTCTGACACTGCATAGTCCTCGCCCGATTCCCTCGGTGGATGCCCTGGTTCAAGGGGCTCGGCAGCCGCGGCCAAAAAGGAGGCCACTACTTCTTCTACACTCTCGCCGAGGAAGCCCTCCAGCAATACGAGCAAAAGTCGCCGTCTGAAAAGGCGTCCATGCCAACACCCTACGTCAAGACTCTTTTTGAAGAATCCGCCAAGTACAACCTCCCCGTCGCCGAACTCTCCGGGCTGACGGGTAACCTGTTCGGCGCGGGCGCCGACACCTCGTCAAGCACGCTCGTCACCTTTGTCCTCGCCTGCTGCGCCTTCCCCGAGGCGATGAAGAAAGCCCAAGCCGAGATCGACCGGGTGGTCGGCCCGAACCGCTCCCCGCACTGGGACGACTCGCCCAACCTGCCCTACATCAACGCCTTCGTCAAGGAGGTCCTCCGCTGGCGCAGCGTGGCCATCATCGGCGGGCAGCCTCACTCCCCCACGCAAGACGACACCTACAATGGCTGGCTCATCCCCGCGGGCACCTGGGTGCAGGGCAACGTCTGGGCGATCCACCACCACGAGCGCGAGTTCCCGGACCCGGACCGCTTCTACCCGGACCGCTACCTGGCCGGCGACGATCACTGGCGGCCCTTCCCGGGCGACAGGGGGTACATGACCTTTGGGTGGGGGCGGCGGGTGTGCAGCGGGCAGGCGCTGGCGGAGCAGGGGACGTGGGTGACGGTGGCGCGGCTGCTTTGGGGGTTCGACATTCGCAAGGCGCGCGACCCGCAGACGGGCAGGGAGATCGACGTGGACATTTTTGCGTTTACCAACGGGCTCAACATGCGGCCGCAGCCCTTTCCGTGCGAGATTGTGGCGAGGAGTCCCGAGATCAGGGAGGCGATCCTGCGGGAGGGGGAGCAGGCGCTGGCGGATCTCAAGGTGCATGATGGGGAAAGCCAGTACAGGATGAGCACGTTCTACCAGCAGCAGAAGAGGCAGTTGGCGGAGGAGCCGGTTATTGATGAGCATGGGAACGTGCAGTTTGTCAGGGTCAAGGCGGTTTGAGGAGGCATGTCTTGGGTAAGAGGAAGGATGGGAGGGATTTTAGGTTTGAGAACACGCAGGTTAGATACGTAGACGCTGTTCTGAAGACTCTGGCTTTCGACAGCAGAAAGGAAAAAGGAACGCAACTATCCATACTGTGCTGTCTGCGAGCCCCATGTGCTCGAAACCTGTCACCCGCGTTTGAGAAACAATAGCCAACGCCATGCATGTGGAGGAAGAACCAGCTTTGCTTCGGCAATAATCACACCCTGTCTTTCCTGACTTGGCAATGTTTGCCCCCCAACTACCATGACTTGGACTTCGTGGCATCAGCCGCCGACCTCCTTCACGTTTGTGGCGATGGCTGGAGCCCTGTGACCCAAAAGCCCCGTTGAACCGACCTTGTACCTGGGGCTTCTGAGTTTCAGGGACAGCCACTCGGGGGCCCAAATGCCGTTATCTTTGGGCAAGGGATATCCGGCGTCAGTTCATCAAACACCACGCCGCGATGGATAGGAGGTGTTGTTGGTTGTGGGGTAACCCTAACCCTGGCTTCTCCCCCTTTTCGGAAAACGGCTTCCACATCTCACGCCGAGCCCTTTGCTTGGGCCTTTGGACGCGTGACCACCTCTCAGCGCCTCGATTTCTGGGTGCGGGGGAACCGCAGACTTTCCTCGTTCCCCGCACGATTCCAGCAGTGTCAGACCCGGCAGATGGGGGCGACGAGATGGGGCGAGCGTCGAGCGGCCCGGAATAGGCTGGGAATAGCCTGATGTTCCGCAGGGCACCATGCGACGTGGAGGGCATGGGCGAGCCCCGGAACCACGCGATGCGGTCCAGCAATCAACTTCCGGCCCGGGGCGGGCGGGGAGGCACATGTGCTGTCGCATCACATGGTGTTCTTTAATACCTGTCCCGTCTCCTGGTGACTCCCTTTTGGTTGTTATTGACAACTCACGAAACCTTTGGTGTTGAGATCTCACCCACCTCAAAAGCTTGTTATTCCATCCATATTTTCACCTTGCCACACCCCAAAACCAACACACAATACACCATGTCGGCGCCCAAAAGCGGCATCAAGGTGGTCATCGTCGGTGCCGGCTTCGGCGGGCTGACGGCGGCCATCGAGTGCCACCGCCAAGGCCACGAAGTGACCATCTACGAGAACTTCCCCGAGCTCAAGACACTCGGCGACATCATTTCGTTCGGCGCCAACGCGGGGCGCATCTACCACCGGTGGTCAGATGGCGAGATCGCGCGGAGGCTGCGGGCGCTCTGCATCGACCTGACGGCGTACGGTTTCCGCATCCACAAGTACGACACTGGCGAGGTTGTCTACCACCAGATCACGCCAGAGCAGGACCCCGAAGCGCCCATTCTCAACGGCCACCGTGGCGAGCTGCACAAGGTCGTGTTTGACTATGCGCGGAACGAGCTGGGCATCCCGATCCACCTGGGGCAACCGGTTGAGGAGTACTTTGAGGATGAGGGCCAGGCGGGGATCGTGCTGAAAAACGGCGAGCGCGTGTATGCCGACTTGGTGATTGGCGCGGACGGTGTGCGGTCCAAGGCAAGGGAGTTGGTGCTGGGCTACGTCGACAAGCCGAAGAGCAGCGGTTACGCCGTGTGGCGAGCGTGGTAAGTTTTCTGGTGCGAGAAGATCCGGCAGTGATGGGTGCTGAGTATCCGCAGGTTCTCCAACAAGGACATGATCCAGGACCCGCGCACGCGTGAGTTCTGCGAGAATGGCGACACCTTCAACGGGTGGATCGGGCCGGATGTGCACTTCCTCTTCAGCACCATCAAGGGCGGCAAGGACTGCTGCTGGGTGCTCACGCACAAGGATGAGCACGACATTGATGAGTCGTGGTCGTTCCCCGGCAAGCTCGAAGATGTGTACGAGGTGCTTGAGGGCTGGGATCCCGTCTGCCGGGCCATCGTTGAGAAGACGCCCAGCCTGGTGGACTGGAAGCTGGTCTACCGCGACCCCCTGCCGACGTGGGTGAGCAAGCACGCGCGGATCCTCCTGCTCGGCGACGCGGCGCATCCCTTCCTGCCCACCAGCGCACAGGGCGCCACCCAAGCGATGGAAGATGGCGTGACGATTGCTGTGTGCCTGAAGCGAGCTGGGAAGGCGAACATCCCGGCTGCGGTACGAGTCCACCAGGAACTCCGGTAAGTGATTTCGCCACCCGACCAGGGAGACAACAGACGGCTAACTCGAGACAGGTACGAGCGCGTGGCGGCAGTGCAGAAGACAGGCGAGACGACAAGGGACCGGTGGCACAAGACGGACTGGAAGCAGGTGGCCAACGACCCCAAGAGCATCGCGTTCCGGCGCGAGGACTGGATCCACCACCACGACGCCGAGAAGCATGCCGAGGAGAACTTTGACGATTTGTTCAAGAAGGTGACGCAGCCGGAGTTGTTTGAGGATGTCAAGCTGCTGCCCGTTGGGCCCATTCCGGTGGTGGTATGAGCAGGGTAGACACCGGCAGGAAGGACGTTGGAGAACTGAGAGGATTGCATGGGGTTTGAGAGAGGGAGCTTAGATTTCCTAGACATCGTGCGAATCGAATTTCATCTCTTAGAAAGGTTTTGAAGGAGTAACCCTGTGATCACGAAGCAGTACTTCGAAAATATGACCCAAACCACGATGTGCAGACGAAAGATGCAAACCGGAAATTGGGCGTCGGAGCGGCCACGATGCATCCGGATGGGATCACTGGCCAGAAATAACGACAAGACTGGAAAGGGCGCGCTAAGTGGAGTGTAGGGAAACGGGGGATGGGTGTGACAAACACGAAAAGGGAAAAAGGGGTACTGGAATATAAACGAACTTATTCCATATATCTAGCAAGCGCCATCTTCTCCGCCAATTTAACTACTCCGTGCTACGCAGGTGGTATTCAGATTTCCGTCCTCAAGAACTTTGCTTCATCACCCAACTTTCTAGCTCCCCGACGGTAGCACACTCGAGAAACAACGACGCCTTGACAGGCACACCAAGCTCTGCCTGTAGCTTGTCGGCCAGCGTAAGTGACATTAACCAGTCGACCGCCGACATCTGCAAATGCAGTCTCGGGGTGAACGTCCTCGGCATCTAGGCCCGTCTCCTGGGCGATGAGGCGCATGCAGGCCGCGACTTGAGGGTGTTGGTCACCAGCTTCCGTCGTCCCGGACCGAGCACTCGCGGCCGAAGACGGAGGGGTGACGATGGGCGTTGTCTCAGTCACGGTGGTCGCGGGCGTCGCTTCGGCAGGAGGTGCCATTGGCCTGGGAATATCCCCCTGGCAACAACGTTGGTGGATGGAGGATGGCGAGGAGCAACGCCCTTGTTCGCTCCCCCGCCGCCTCGGGCGAACATGACGGGCATCAAGGCCCGCGGGACACGCTTGAACTTGATCCCCTCGCATAACCCCACCACGGCCTTGTCCCGCAGCAGGTAGAGATCTCCCGCGTATGCGCCCGGCTCACCCTCCACCGGCGCTATGCGGACATAATTGCGATATTTGACCCCTGCCTCCAAGGGCTCAGCCAGCCGCAGACGCCTCCGGCCACGCGTGATGAAGAAGAAATCACGCGCCGGAGTCCCCGCTGCGGCATCACCGAAGGAATTCATGACCAGCCCCGCCGACTGGAAAGTGCCATCAATCCAGTGTGGCGGCCTGCGCCAGGTGCCGTGGCGGTCGGCATCCAAAACCACTTCCGCAGTGGCCTCAAGGGCGTCAGAGTCGAGCGCCGCCCGCCGCATGGCTTGGTAACGGGTGTCGTAATCGACCACGTTGGCGAACAGTTGGTACGTGGCCTGTCGTGAGAGGGCACTCGCGTTGCCGTCGAAAGTCGCGTCCCACAAAGCGTTGATGCGAGAGCCCACCAGGTGGGACGCCGCCTGCCACCCGGTGCGCCAGCCATGGGCGTCCGGATAGTACCAAACCACGGCCGTGGCGAAGGCCCGGTCTGACTTGGGAGATCCGTCCCGGTTAGCTACCCACAAGCTGACCTGTGTCCTGTCAAGTGAAAGATCCAGCTCGACCTCGATCTTGATGAACTGGGGAGGCGAGGGTTCCTCCTCGCTGATCAGCTGCGCCTCGACAACTTGCATGTCTTTCACATCCATAAACTTTGGCGGCGTTTGGAAGCAGGCGCTTGTATGCGTGTTCACTGACGGTGAGGCAGATGTCCGCCCAGATGCTCTAGTGTAGGCATGAACGATCAGCAAAAGAACGAGGACAATTCGTGGGGTTGGGGCCTTCGTCTGGTACAGGAGGCCAAGTCTAGGGTAGGTCGGGTTGGGGGACTTACCGCTGTTAACACGCTCCTCCCATGGATCTTGTGCCCAGCAGCTGCACCGAGCAGACCAGGATGGCGCAAGTCAGAAACTGCCGTCAGCCGTGCCGCCTTCTCCCCCACATGTTCGAAGGCAAAACTACAGATATGGCTTCTGACGTGTATGGGGAAATGTAACAACTTTTGCTAAATAAAAGAGCAATGCAACCAGATCTCAAAAACCGTACAGTTTCATGTTGGAAACCACAAGATGTGACTTAATCGACGTGTATTGATCTTTGTCTACCAAGCCCTCCCTTGTGTTCTATCACCAATCCTGACTTCTCTATCTAGCGTCCACCGAGAGCATGTCCGCCGACGTAGCGGGGGAAGCCCGAGAAGCTCACCCACAGCTCGCCGGAGAAGGGCGACGTGCCGACAATCTCCTTCTCGCGGCTCTTGAGCTCCTCGACGTCCCAGGCGGAGAAAACCAGCTTGCCGTTGAGGAACTTGGCCTCGGGCGACACGATCCAAACGAGGAAATCGGCGGGGAGGGAGACTGGCGGAAGAGAGCAGGGTCAGCATTAATTCCATCACTCTTGGCATTCCGAGGTCTGGGCCATGCTTACTGTCGTCAAAGGCAAAGGGCAGCTTGGTGCCGCTCTTGGCCAGCTGCGCCGACATGGCGGTGTCGAGGAAGCCCGGGTGGACGTGGTGGATCCGGACGAACGGGTTCTCAGCCCCAAAGGCCTGCAGCAGCTTAACGGCGGCCATCTTGGAGCTGACGTAGGCGCCCATGCCGGGGAAGGGCGGGAAGAAGATGCCGGCCGTGGTGAGGTTGACCAGCGTGGCCTCCTTCTTCTCCCCGTTGCCCAACACCAGCGCCTGCGCCAGCGTCAGGGTTCCGACGACGGTCGTCTTGTAGCCGTCGAGGAACGTGGTCGGGTCGGCCTCGAGGAGCGGCACCACGGGCGCCAGCACGCCGGCTGCGTGGATCACGATGTCGACGCCGCCGTGGGTGGCGGCGACACTGGCAAAGACGCTGCGGAGCTTGCCGCTGTCGGCCAGGTCCACCGCGTGCCTCTCGACCGTAAGAGACGCGCTCTTGGCGCGGACGAGTTCGGCCGTCTCCGCAAGCACCTCCTCCCTCCGGCCAAGCAGCACGAGCGCCTTGGGGCCCGAGGCGGCAAAGGACAGCGCCGTCGCCCGGCCGATGCCACCCGTCGCGCCCGTAATCACCACCACCTTGCCCGCGGTAGAGAGTGCGGGGAGGGTCGGGTTGATGCCGGCATAGCTGGCGGTGTACGTCACCTTGGTGTATGAGGGCTGAGGCATGGCCATGGCTGGTGTTGTTTCCTCCGTTCTGTGTTGGGAAAAGATAGGAGAGAGGTAGTCGACGAAGGAAGATGTGTTGGCAAAGCGAGGAATTGTCCAGCCAGCTGCAGTGAGAGAAAGAAGAACGAGGCCGGCGGACGCGTTTGCTGCCTATTCTTGTTGGTTCCCTTTCTGTCACGGCTCTCAGGGTTCTGAGCCGAACACTTCCCCTCCTCCCTTGCTTGCATGGGGGTGCGCAGTTGGGCGGAAGGTCGCCATTGAGCCAATCAGGGGATTGCGTTCTTCCAACACGGTGGATTTTGATGTGTGTTCCTCCATCTCATTGGGGGCGACATCGATTATTGCCCGCGTCTTTTTAGGCCAACAGCACGGCAAGTTGTGCAACGTCCTTTGTGCGCGTCCGCATGCAGTCATCTTTGCCCGCCCACCCCCTCGCCTGACCCACCCATTCTCTCCGCTATCCCCGCCAGAATCCTACCCATCGACGCATCGACATACGGCTGAAAGCCACGGCGTCCGAGAATCCCATGCATGGCTGCGGCGCGGGGTTGCGTCGACAGGGAGCAGCAGAATCCCACGGCCCCTCCTCCCCACTTGGACCTCGGACGCGAGTCCCTCCGCCACGCGTGTGCGCGTGCTTTCGTGTTCAGGATCCCGACCTGCCCAGATTTCGCCAACCGCAGGATTAAGCCCTGCCAAGCGAAGCTAAGCAAAGCTTAGCCCTGTTGGCGCCCTGGCGCTGCGAGAAAGACCGCTCAGCAACGGCGAGCCCCTGTTCTGTCACATGTTCTCTCCCCCACCGCAACTCGAGCCGGACGGCGACTTTATCCTTGACCGTTGAAGGATGAGGTGGTCCCTATTTTGTGGGCGACTGAGGGCACCTTGCTCGCCTGGGCGGGCATGGTTGAATGGCGCCGGCGTAGCGTGTTTTCCTGGCCCAGGTGCGCGTTCGGTTCCAGCCGCTGCCTCAGTCTGGGTGCGGCTAAGCCCCAACAGCACTTGGCTCCCTTTCCGTGAGGAGAAGGGGAAGGACCCAGATTCCAATAATCGAAGAGGCTTTGCCAAAGAAGCCCGGTAAGACTCGGGGGTAAAGCACCTAAACGTAGGAGTAGATAGCTATATATGTGAAGCAAGCTTGGCGAGGAGACAGCTCACTAGATACGGAGACACTCGTTTAGCGTGCAGGCTGTTGTTTTTCTCTGTTGCTCGTTTCAAAGGTTCCCTTTTTTGGCATCAGTTTAGCCATGTCTCGAGTCCTTTGGACCGCCCTCGTGCCGGCGGCAGCCGTACCCGGCATCCTCGCCACCAACCCTTCGACGTGCCAGGTGGTGGCTTCCCAGATGCCTGGCCGACTCATCTTTCCCTCAGATCCGGCGTACAGCGCTGCGCAGTCATCTTACTACGCCGGTCAAGCGCGCGATTTGAAACCAGGATGCATCTTCATGCCGACAACAACGGACGAGGTCAGCCAGTTCGTCAAGACGGTCGGGGCTCGGACACAGCGGGACGCCAAGTTTGCGGTGCGCGGTGGCGGCCACATGCTGTGGAAGGGTGCGGCCAACATCGACGGCGGCATCACGGTTGATATGCGGCTGGTCAATGCGACGGTATTCAACGCCGATAAGTCCGTGGCCAGCCTCGGTGCCGGCGGCCGATTCGGCGATGTCTACCACGCTCTCAAGCCGTACAGCCTGACCGTCCTCGGCGGTCGTGTTCCTACCATCGGTGTTGGGGGCTTCCTCTCCCCCGGCGGCATGACTTCCTTGTCTCGGAAGCTCGGCTTCGCTTGCAACAGCGTGGTTGACTATGAGATCGTGTTGGCGGGCGGCACAGTCCTCCACGTCACGCAAGCCTCGAATCCGGACCTGTGGCTGGCCCTCAAGGGCGGCATCAACAACTTTGGCATCGTCACGCGGTTCGATGTGTCCACGCACCAGGACAACATGTGGTACGACTTGGTGCAATACAACTACATGGACTCCATCCTCCAGGCGCAGGCCCATGAGTTCAGCCGGTTCATGAAGCCCGGTGCTGGCTTCGATCCGGACGCCATGATGGGCCTCTTCCTCGACTACGCTGGCGGCGAGTTCTCCGTCCGGAATGCCCTCTGGCACACGGGCGGCGTTGCCAACCCGCCTGTGTACAAGCCTTTCACCGACATTCCCAACATAGGCAGCTCGGGCAAGCTCCTTGCAGCTGCTGCCGTCGTAGATGATTTTGGTGCCAACATCCCGCCCTCGACTCCTCGGCACGTATCACGAGAACCCCATTGGACCAATCCAAACCCGTTCTAACGAGCCCTTTGTAGCGCCTTCCAACTTAACTGGTTCTTCGTCAACCCGCCCGCGGACATGTACGTGCAGCTGTTCAAGATCTGGGAGGGTGATGTCAAATCACTCTCCGACATCGAGGGGTCCCCTGTCGAATTCTTGACGCAACCTCAGGCCGTGGTGCAAAAAGATACCCCGAGCCTGTACGGGGTTGAGGCTGGCCGCACCGACTACGCCATGATGCTGATGACGGCGGCGTAGGCGAAACGCGGCCGACGACGAGCGCGTGCGGGTCGGCATTACCAACATTGTGCGCGACCAGCGCGGCCTACTCCGCCGCAAGGGCTACCTGATCGACTTTGTGTACCCCAGCTACGCCGACAAGTCGGAGGGCGTGTTCAAGAGCTGGGGCGACGACAGCGTCGCCAAGTTGCAGGCTGCCAGCCTCAAGTACGACCCCCAGGGCGTCTTCCAGAGGGTGCCTGGTGGCCTGAAGGTTTTCTAAATGTACAACAAATTCGGATCAAGGGATCCGAAGGCTCTTGGGCGCGCTCAAGTCCCCCGTTCAGGAAGATCAGTTGTGGCTAGAAGTAATTTGTGACATATTCTGCGAGGGAGGTCAAAAAGGGGGAGTCAATAGGGTTAGGGTTCTCTGTAACAAAAAACAGAATCTGCACACATTGGGCTAAGTTAACCCTCCCCAGGTTTGCATTGCTCGGGTTTTGCAGGGCCGTGGTCGAGAGACGCGTCTCGGTAACTGATTCTTGTGATAAAAAAGTCCGACACAAGACCTCTTCTCTCCGGATTCCTGCACATCATCCTACGCCTTTACCAGCATCAACAACTCACAACAAGATGGTGTCCAAGCACACAGAACCCTCGCGAGACCCCACCCCAGCAGGCCCAAACACGTGACGACGTCGGCCGTGATGACAGCTCCTCTCGGAGACATTGCATGCCCCAATCGTTTCCCTCTCACAACAGACCACATTACCAATCGGACAACCCAACAAATGCTCCCATGGACCAATTCGACTTTTCACTCAGTCCGTCGCTCACCCCGCCGTCACAAGGTGGCCATGCCCCTGCCTCCTCATCGACAACATCCCACGGCAATCAGACGGCACCCACGCAAAAGTTCTCATGCCACCAGTGCCGGGCGCGCAAGCTGAAATGTGACCGGGTATGGCCCTGCCAGCGGTGTGTCCAACTCGGCGAGCAGTGCCAGTTTGCAGAGACCCGCCGGCGGCCAGGCCATGTGGTGAAGCGGCCCCGGGTGAAGGAGCTTGAGAATCGGCTGAGTATGCTCTGCACTGGGATGAGGATTCGGGACATGGATGAATGCGAAGCTGAATGTTGCTGCCAGTGGAGTTGGAGCACCGGTTTAAGCAACAGCAAGTTGAACAGCAAGTTGCAGGCACACCGGCCACTCCTCTGTCGATGCCTGATGCGCAGGATGGCTCCCAGGTCATCCCCACCGGCCGCCTTGAGCAGCTGCCCCCACAGGTCGTTGTAGATGAGTTGTAAGTTAATTACTCACTGGGGCGATCTGGGTTGCATACTCCCAGATTAACGAGTATTCCAGGACGGCCCTCTACTTCTCGCGGCTACACTCGGAGGCGCCCATGCAAGACCCCTTGCGATACCTCGCCTCCTTACACCGACCACCTCACTTGCAGCCGCCGATTTGTCTGCAGTATGCCATCCTTGCCATGGCTGCGGGGGTCTCTCCGCCCCACAAGGAGCTAGCCCAGCCATTCTACCAACGGGCACGGAATTACATTGAACATGATGAGCTCAAGGTACGTAGGCACGATGGACAAACGAGCACCACTGTCACTCACGCAGCTAATTACCCCTAGTCGGACGGCCACAATATCCTCACCCTGGGCCATGCCCAATGTTGGGTCCTGCTCGGACACTTCGAAGCCCAGCGCATGTGGTTCGCCCGCGCGTCGCTGAGCATCAGCAGGTGTGTCCGGCTGGCTCAGATGCTTGGCCTGTACGACGTCGAGGCCGTCAACAGCCCCTTTGCCCTCGCGCCCAGCATCAACTGGCAAGAGAGGGAGGAGCGGAGGAGGACCCTGTGGGCCATCTTTTGCACCGACCGGCTGTCTAGCAGTACGACAGGTTGGCATCCGCTGGTTGACGTCAAACACGTAAGTACAAGCTTTGTGGAGATCCAGGAACCAAACCCGCGGTGTTAACGAAACCCGCTGTCTAGCTCCGAACCCTCCTCCCAGCGTCTGAGGAAGCTTTCCGACTCGGCGTGGCGGAACCCTCCATGACCCTCCAACAAGCACTGGGCGACCCCACGGCTCAGCTCTCACCATTCGCCTGCCGCGTCCTGACCGCCTACATCTTCTACTCATGCCTCGAGCACAGCTTCACGGGGTATCCCGACGACGACGCCGAGGGCACCGAGTTCTGGAAGAACCAAAACAACCTGGACAACCGCCTGGCCGTCCTCTTCATGGTCCTCCCGGACTCCGTTCGCTGTCCCCAAAACATTGACAAACACGACGCAGTGTTTACCAACCTTGCCCTGCACACGGCGAGCATATGCATCCACCGCGTCGGCGCCGCGCGGGGGAGGGGATCCTCTCAGCACGCCGGCCAAGTTGAAGGCTCAGTTGTCAGGCTCCTAATGGCGGCCAACGAGATCTACGCCATCGTCAAGGCCGTGACGGATCCTTACCTGCTCTTTTCCAGCACTTTCGCCGCTTTCGCGTCCTTCATGGCGGCTCTCGTGTTTTTGGACGACTTTGCCCGCTTCCACGCCCGGCAGAGCGAGGAGCGGTTGGGCGCGTTGATGGATCTTATGATTGTGATTGCGAATGAGAATTTGGTCACGGCGTCGCTGGCGCTGCAGCTGGCTGGGCATCTGAAGAAGACGGGGATTGATCCGCATGCGCTGGACAAGGTAGGAACTTATTGTGTTCCCGAAATGCTTTCTGCATTGGCATTCTAACCTGTCAACCAGGTAAAACACCTTGCCGACAAAGTGCAATCCGACACCTTCGTCGTGGGGATGCACAACGACCACACAGGCTCCGTATTGTTTTGTCCATTTCAGCCGAGGGAGACCAACGAGGCCTAAGGTCTAGAGGGAAAGCAAGAGAGGAACGAGAAAAGTAAGGAGGAAAGAAACCAGAAGGGAAACTAGAAGGGAAACGGGAAGGGAAGCGAGAAGGGAAACGAGAAGGGAAACGAGAAGGGAAACGAGGAGAGAAATGAGAAGGGAAACGGGGAGAGAAATGAGAAGAGAAACGAGGAGAGAAACGGGACAGGGAAAGAGATGAAGGGGGGCAAGAGACCAACCGGCTCGGCCCACAGAGTCTTCCGCCTCACTCTCAGCTCCCAGGTGTAATTAGCTACATGCCAAATGTACAGTCTCAACTCTCGCACTACAGCTGCGAGTACGCCTTGGGCAGCTCCTCGAGCGTGTGGGCGGCCATGTAATCCTCCCAGGTGACGGGCTTGACCTCGGGGTACTTGGCGTTGTCCAGGTCGGCCCCGACGTAGGTCTGGCCGTTGAGCCAGTAGTACGTGAAGTAGCTGCACAAGTTAGTATGAATACCGTCAGGGCTCAGCCAAGTCTCGAGTATGCACTCACAGGAACATGTATCCAAAGATGTTCTCGGGAGCGGCGGCGCGGATGGCGTGCATCTTGTCGTGCAGTTCCTGCAGGGTGCCGTAGCTTTCGAGCTTGGGGGTGACGCCATAGACCTTGGAGAAGCTCGCGGCGATCTCCTTGATCGTCTTGCGGTCGCCGACCACTGGAGTGGGACAAGTGTCAGCAGGATGCATTTCAACGCCAGGGTCTAACCGGGAAAACTCACATTTTATCAAGCCCGAGGCATCCTTGTCCAGGCACACGGCGGCAGTAAAATCAGCGGCGTTCTCGTACGTGCTGCCCTCCCAAATCTCGTCACCCGAGCCCCAGAAGCGCAGGGTCTCGGTGTCTGGGTGCCACAGGCCGAAGAGGGGGCTGAACTGGGGGTCCATGAAGCCACCGACGAGAATGTGGACTCCCTTGACAGTGGGCTTCTCGTCGAGGTAAGCCTTGATGTGGATCATGGGATCCTTGGGGAACAGCTCGCCGAGGGCCAGCTTGGTGTAGTCGAGGGACCAGTCGGAGGCGACGTAGCGGGGCACGCCCTCGGCCTCGCAGGCGTCGATGAGGGCCTTTTGGCCGTCGACCATGAGCTTGTTGTCGCCGAGGTAGGAGCAGATGACAACGTCGAGGCCGCGGACAAAGGCACGGATGGCGTCGGTGTCGTAGGCATCGCCCTGGATGAGGGACGCCGCGGGGCTGGCGACGAGCCACGAGGGGGCCTTGGTTGGGTCGCGGCAGTAACCCCGGACGGTAACGCCGTCGTGCTTGAGCAAACTACGGGCGAGGGAGCGGCCGAACTTGCCGGTGATGCCGGCGATTCCAACGCGAGTAGACATGGTGCTGTGGTTGGGTGTGTCAGGGGGGGTGTCGAGGGACAAATTGACCAAGAATCGAGCGCAAAGGGTGGAGAAGACAACAGAAACTCTCGAGGGGCGGTGATCAGTGAGTTATCGGGTCTAGATGCCAGCCCAGGTGATGTGATGCCGGCGTTTATGTACTTTCCACGCCGTACCTGGACATCCACACTGTTCATGATGCTCAACCTCCGTCCACCGATGGTCGTCGGAGCGAATAAACAGCGCCCCCCGAGCAGCCACCGACTCGAGCGCCTCCAGACCCCTCTCTCCAGAGTGCCTGTTCCGGAAATAATAACTCCTATTTTCATGTAAGCCGGCGCCAAGCCCCGGACTGCACAGAGATCGATCCGTGTGGGCCCCTGGTCGGCGCCGGCGCCCCCTGAGATCAGCCCCTGAGCAGCGGGTGGGGCGATTTCTAAGCACCAATGGCGGCGTGTCTCCGACGGCCCAAATTCCGGAGTCCGAACGAGTCCGGATTGGCTCCGGCTGGTCTTCGCACGCCGGAAGTGGGTCCCGGCACCCGGCCTCCTTTTCATCGGGCGGGCACGATGGAAAAGAAGTCATCATTTGTCATCGGACGGCCGGTGATATCATCGCTGGTTTCTGGTCTTTGTTCGTGTATAAAACTTCTGGACGGTCGGACCGTCGTCGCATCTTGACTCTGAGCATCACATCCCATCTCCCTCGTCTCAACACACCATCTCCAACCCCTGAACACAACAAACACAATCACCACCTTCTCTCTCGATCGACTCTGCTGGTCTATTGCGCCCAGCTAACAACGTCCAACAAACTGCAACTACAAGAAAAACCAACACACGATTGTCAAGACCCCCTTTTTCTCTACTCCTTCCCTGCCTTCTTCCCCACACACACATCCTCCATCATGAACCGCGCAATCCTCGTCACGGGCGCCACCGGCAAGCAGGGCGGCTCGCTCATCAAGGAACTACTCGCCGATAAGGCCCCGTTCCGCATCCTCGCCGTCACCCGCGATGCCAACTCCCCATCCGCCCAGCGCCTCGCCGCCAAGTCATCCACCATTACCCTCGTCCAGGGCGACCTGAACGACACCGAGGCCATCTTCACGACCGCCGAGAAGGCCACCTCCCAGCCCGTGTGGGGTGTCTTTAGCGTCCAGCTCCCCGCTTTCAACAAGACCGGCCCTGCCATTGAGCAACACCAGGGCCAGGCGCTCGTCGACTCGGCCCTCAAGCACGGTGTCAAGCACTTTGTCTACGCTTCTGTCGACCGCCACGGCGAAACTTCGATCAACAACCCCACCGCCGTCCCCCACTTCATCAGCAAGCACAACATCGAGCACCACCTGATCAACAAGTCCAAGGGCACCGACATGACGTGGACCATCCTGCGGCCCGTCGCCTTCATGGAGAACTTTTCCACCGGGTTTGTCGGCAAGGTCTTCACCTCGGCCTGGGATGTCGCCCTCAAGTCGCGCCCGCTGCAGCTCGTAGCCACCGATGACATTGGCGTCTTCGCCGCCAAGTCGTTCGAGAACGTCGACCAGTTCAAAGGCCAGTCCATCTCGCTCGCCGGCTCCGAGCTGACCTACGACGAGATGGTCGAGGTTTTCAAGCAGAAGACGGGCGCCGAACCCCCCAAGACTTTTGGCTTCATCGCCCGCTTCGTCCTCTGGCTGTCCGCGGAGATGGGCACCATGTTCAACTTCTTTGCAAAGGAGGGCTACGCTGCCAACATCCCCGAGCTGAAGAAGATCCACCCGGAGTTGAAGGATCTGGGCACCTGGCTGGAGGAGACCTGGCCGACCAAGGCGACCAAGTAAAGAGCTTGGGTGGACTGACGCGATTGTTTACATGATACCTCACTACCTGTATTTCATTTGTACATTTACGGAACCTTTTCCTTTGTTCACCCACCAGATAGATTAATCAACGCTCTAGACTAATGCTTCAAACCCGTTCCAACCCCTCCTCACTCCTCGATAGCCATGATAATACTCTTCGTCTCCAAAAAGTTGTCCATGCTATACAACAGCCCCTCCCTCCCCTGTCCACTACCCTTGTACCCTCCAAACGGCAGATCAACCCCCGTCGACGGACTCGTGCAGTTGATGCCCACGTACCCGCTCTCCAGCGCCTTGGCCACGCGCATCGCCCGGCCCACGTCGCGCGTGAAGACGGACGCGTACAGCCCAAACTCGGTGTCGTTGGCCTTGGCAATGGCCTCGGCCTCGGTCTCGAACGTGTTGATGACCACCACCGGGCCGAACACCTCCTCCTTGGTGATGCGCGCCGTCTCGGGCGCGTCGAGAAACACCGTAGGCTCGACGAAGAAGCCGTTGGTGCTCTCCAGCTTGCCGGCGCCTCCCAGCGCGAGGCTCCCACCGCTCGTCTTGCCCTCTTCGATGTACGCCAGCACGTTGCGGTACTGCACCTCGTCTGCCTGCGGGCCGTGGTTGGTGGTCCGGTCAAGGGGGTCGCCGGCGCGCGCGCCCGCGGAGAACTTGGCGTTGAAGACCTCCACAAACTTGGCCGCTACCCCCTTTTGCACGTAGATGCGCGAGTTGGCCATGCACACCTGCCCGCTGTTGGACTGGATGCTGAACTGCGTCTTGGCGGCCGCCTTGTCGAGATCGGCGTCGTCGAAGATGAGCGCGGGGGACTTCCCTCCCAGCTCGAGGACCACCTTCTTCAGGTTGCTGCGCGCGGCCTCCTCCTGGATCAGCCGGCCGGTGCGGCCCGACCCGGTGAAGCTCAGCGCGCGGATGTCCATGTGCCGCGAGAGGATCTGGCCCGAGGGGAGACCGTGGCCGGAGATGATGTTGAACACGCCCGGCGGGAAGTCGGCCTCGAGCGCGAGCTCGGCGATGCGCGCCACCGCCAGGGGGGCCTTCTCGCTCGACTTGAGCACCACCGTGTTGCCCGTGATGAGCGCGGGCGCAGACTTGGTCGCCAGGAAATGGCACGGCACGTTCCAGGGGATGATGACGGCCACCACGCCGTACGGCTGGCGCAGGGTCATGGTCACCATCCCGGGGGTGTTGACGCTTGCCTGGCCCTGAATCGTCGCCCACGCCTCGGCGAAGTAGTCAAAGTGGTGCGCGGCCGTAAGTGCGAAGTGGTGAGTGGCCACGGGCATACCCATGGCGATGGCGTCAAGGCGGGCTAATTCATCCTTGTTCTCCCGCAGCAGTGCGGCGAGCTTCTTGAGGTGTACACTGCGCTTGGCTGCGCCCATGGCGGACCATGCTGGGAAGGCCGCCTTGGCCGCGGCCACGGCGGCATTGGTGTCGTCCGCTGTCGCCTCGGGAACTGAGATGGGGTGTTAGTTTGGGGTGCAGGGTTCAGGGGGTCTGAAACATGCCATGCGCCGAGATCTCGCGTGTTGCCGGGTTGTAAACCGGGAAAGTCTTGCCATCAGAAGCTTCGACGAGCTAGATTTCGTCAGTCAGCTTTACAGTTCAACCCTGGTTTGTTTGTTGGCGCGAGACCTTTCACAGGGGCCTTGGTCCCGAGATTCAGGAATCTCCAACTCAACAGCCAAACAACGACTTTAAAAGAAAGAAAAAAGAAATTCGACTTTATAAGAAAGAAAAAAGAGATGAGAGAAGGAGAGAAACGGATTGACTCTTCCCAACTCTTTTCCCACATGAAAATACGTCGTTTGGTGGTGAAGTTGCGGATTTTGACCGGGGTCCCGGTCATCGGGTTACCCGCCAACGAACTTTTCAGGGTTGGAGTGTAGTCTTCTTGATCCGACTCAAGTACAGTGCTTACCTCTCCATTGATGAGCATGCGAGGTCGGAGGGGGGTTGTGTCTGCCATCTTGACTGGTTGAGTGTTGCAGAAGCGAAGTTCGAGACGCAAGCCCTCGCACCACAGCAACCCTCACGCGGTTCATATTCGTTTCAATACGCACCCGTCCCATGGCCAGTGGTGCGTGGAATGTCGGCTAACCACTCACGCCCCCAGAAGCGGCGGTACCGACACCCTGAGGCTCCCCCCCAGGCACAATCACACTGTCCTCCTGCACGTCCTCGCACATTGGTGGCATCAGGACCCCGCTCGGATGCTGGGCCGTCACCACCCTCCAAGGGGGGCTTTGCTGGCCCGTGTCGTCGAGCGGCAGTTGATTGCACAACCCCGCAGCTGCAACCCTGGGCGACGTTATTCGCGTTGTTTGGTGGTTTCTGCAACAGTCCATGGGACGGGTAGCGTTACCCGTGGAGAACATCGTCAGCTGGACGCCAAGCTCAGGGGGACTTCAGAGACTCGTCGAGGCCCGGTCCAGCCTCAACTCAAGGCTGATAGCGCCATTCTGTTTTCCCCACACCGAGAACCCCAAGCGCTCGGTGCTATGCCCAAGACAAGCGTTTGCCGAACTTGCGCTGAGGTCCACGGCCGATCGGGATGTGCCGAACTTGGAGACGGCGCCTTCTTTTGACGCTATCCCCGGAGTCCGGAATGCTACCCCCTGTCCCCACGTTCCACATCTGCCGATAGTGACTGTTCTCGCCTGCCTTGGCCCCAAGTTCCCCGCGGGAAATGTGCTTCGTGTAAGTTGGCCCGTAATCGCCAACATGTTTGCTCCCCGGGAGTATGGTCAGGGATCTGCTAAGCAGGCTTCTGCAGTTCCGCATCCTGACGGCCCATGGCAGTTGATGCAGCTGGCCATCCTGGTTCGCCCCTCTGTAATCCGTACACCACATCCCTCTTGACCCCTCGATTTACCCGGCCATATCATACTTGCGTGGAACGTCCCACAAGCAACACCACCGACATTACGCATCACCAAACACCATTAACCATGGCCTCCAAGACTCCCAAAGGTACCATCGCCATCGAGGAAGCCGTGCTCGACCCAGCCGGCCTCGCCTGGATCGCCGAGTCCGCCACACTCTTCAACCCAAACCAGAAATCCTCCTCTCCCACCACCTCTTCCCAAGACCCGCACATCGGCTCCCTGAACCTGCGCCTCCTTGACATCCACAATGAGCGCCTCAGCCAGATGGACGCGCACGGCGTCGAGTACATGCTCCTGAGCCTGACCTCCCCCGGTGCGCAGGGTGAGCCCGACGCCGCAAAAGCCCGCGCAATCGCCGCTGGGGCGAATGACTGGCTTGCAGGGCAGGTTGCTCAGAATCCGGCGCGGTTTGGTGGCTTTGCTGCCGTGTCAATGCACAATGCTGAGGATGCGGTTGCCGAGGCCACCCGAGCAGTCAAGGAACTCGGCATGTTTGGCGTCATGCTGAATGACTACCAGGTTGTCGCTGAAGGCGGTGATGCCGAGGGAAAGAAATACTACGACGCAGCTGAGTTTCGGCCGTTTTGGAAGGCGATCGAGGAGCTGGGCGTACCCGTGTACATGCACCCGCGGTATCCCAAGTCGAAGGAACTTGAGGCTGGGACCAAGTACGGCGACAGGAAGCACATCCTCGGTGCGGCTGTGCAGTTCCATCTGGATCTGAGCATGCATCTGTACGCCATCTGCTCGAGCGGCGTGTTTGACGAGTTTCCCAAGGTGCAGGTTCTGGCTGGGCATCTGGGCGAGGGGTGAGTTTTGTTTACATCCAATTCAGGGTGGTGTCCAGCTGACGGTAATGCAACAGCATCCCGTTCAACCTGTGGCGGGCAGACCACTGGTACAACAAGCCCATCAAAAAGGCCGCGAGGCCTTCCAAGGAGGACTACAGCTACTACTTCAAGCACAACATCTCGATCACCACCTCTGGCAACTTCAACACGGCCGGCCTCAAGTTTTGCATCGAGCAGCTTGGCCCGGAGCGCTGCCTGTACTCGATTGGTGAGCTCCCCAGACAGACCTTGACAAGACTTGAGACTAATGCCAGTTAGACTACCCCTACGACACTATCGCGGAGGGCCAGGACTGGTGGAAGACAGTCGACCTGCCCGAAGAACAGAAGCAGCTGGTGGCACGGGAGAACGCAATCAGGTTGTTCAAGCTTCCATTGGAATTGTAATTGAACTCGTGTCAAACAGGAGAATGTCATTAAACCATCATTAAACCCATCATCAAACACTGGCATCCCACAAGTGGCGACCAGCTCATTAAGCGGCATTGTTCTTGCACGACCACGGGTCGGTGCCCGAGTCGTGCGCGATCGCCTCGCCCGAGCACCACAGGCCCAGGGCGCAGAGCAGCAGGCCGACCAGCATCAGCAGCGCGTTGGCCGAGAACTGGGCGATGCGCTTGGGGCTCGAGAACCACTCGCCGTAGTACATCCACAGCCAGAGCGAGCCGGGGATGCCGTACGAGAACCAGCTGGCGAACAGGGCGCACACCAGCCCGAGCAGGTTGCTGAAGACGGGGATGGACTGGGCGATGACCCAGGCGATGATCCAGATGCTGGCGGTGATGCCGAGCCAGCCGATGACGCCGACGGTGGTGCGCTTGGCCATGTGCTTGGTGCCGGCGAAGACGCGGACAAAGATGTACTTGGCGGCGACGTGGCCGTAGATGACGCCGGCGATGACGATGGTCGGGATGGCGAGGCCCCAGATGACCTTGCGGACGACGGGCGAGCCGGCGGCCGAGAGGGCGGGCGAGGGCACGTTGGGGCCGACGTAGACGTAGATGACGACCGAGGTGACGACGTAGAGGACAGTGTCGCAGACCTGCAGGAGCAGGAGCGCCTTGGGCCACTCCTCGGGCCGCTTGAACTCGGACATGACGCTGAAGAAGCACGAGTGGCCGCTGAAGGCGACGCCGATGTTGGTGACGGAGAGGAAGGCCGACGTGAAGCCGATCTGGCGCGACACCTCGATGGACGTGGTGCCGATGGGCTTCTCGATGCCGACGTCGATCATGGTGACCATGACGGCCGTGAAGATGGATGCGAACGAGGCGAACGAGTAGTAGCCGGCCGCGCGGAGCGTCCGCGGGGTGTTGAGAACCCAGAAGATGGCCAGGCCGACGACGCCCCACACGATAGTGCAGGCCGCGTGGGAGCTGAGCGTGTTGAGGCAGATGGTCCACGTCAGGATGTGGGAGCCCATGACGAAGATCTGGAAGATGGTCTGCGCCCAGCCAAACACCTCCTGGAACACCTTGCCCATTCCGATGGACCGGCCCATGACCTCGCCAGCGTCACCGAAGCTCTGGACCCACGGGTGCTTCTTCCGGAACTCGCCCATGACGAGGCCCGAGTAGGTGGACAGGATGCCCATGACGACGAGCAGGACGATGCCGGGCGCCAGACCCAAGTTCGCAACCACGGCAGGGAGCGAGAGGATACCCAGTGAGACAGTCTCGGCGATCATTACCACACCGGCTTGCCTGTGGAGCGAGAGTCAGTGACACGAGGTTCACCCCGGTTTGTTTGTGGAGCGAAACTTACCACCAGGTGAGGGTGTGATAGTTGATGTCTGCCTCCACAGATCCATCCTTTTCGCCGTCCTCGGAGCTGTAGGGGACGGGAGCAGGCTCGACACGAACGCTGCCAGTTTCGGCGTTGTGCTGGGCATCATCGTACATCTTCTTCTCCGAGTAGGAGTCGGGGCCGACGTTGGAGGCCATGGTGAACCGCGAGGTGTGGTGTGGAACCACTGAGTCGGACGGTTGACGATCCGGGTTGTGTGTGAATCAAAATCTCAACTCCGGCAGAGCTTGTGACCTTGTCCGCGTCCGAGACCGCGACGGGCGCTAGGAGCTCAAGCTGGGGCGGGCTGACCGGTAGTTGGAGGAGGTTGTTGAGATTGGGCTGAGGGAAAAAATCTGGGGAAACATTGACCTGGGGAAGGTTCCTGCCTTTAAGTGAGGTGGTTCGTCTCGACCTTCCCCAAGCAGACAGCACGAGTCACGCCTGTGGTCGCCGCGATCGCCCGCAACCGGAGAAACGGGACATCTCCAACAGGGGCTGGGCTGCTGCACACGAGTCGAACATGCTGGGCTGATGGAGCTCGAGGGGCGGGGGCGCAGTCTGGGGTGCATGAGTGTTGACCTCACTCGGCCTCTCCGGCAGGTGGAACGGGCAGGTGGAAAAAACCACCTCGCCACCTTTGCTCACCGAGGATGGGGCCGCGGTGGAGTTGTTACGAGACCGGAACCTCGCCAGGGCCTCGGGACGACTCCATCGAGTCCGAACAGTCGCCGACATACAGCCATGTAACGGCCGTGTAATCCACCTTCAGGTGTCTTGAAAGCGGCCGAGTTTAGTTCCCGGTCGGGCCGCGGCCTAGTGTTGTCGAATACCTCTCTCCCCGCGAGAGTGTAATTAACTGTTTCGCAGCGTTTGGGTTGCGGTTGTTTCAAGGCGGTGACCCCAACCCTGACTCGCCACCCAACCCTGGGGGTGGTCAGGTTCAACCCTGTCAAGGCGCGTCTGGCCACATGCTGGCCACATGGCAGCATAAACCAATTAGCATTTCATCTTATGTTGGGACCCAAAAATCCACCGCAGCCAAGAAATCTCCCCGCACGCGAGTAATTCCCCCGTGGACTCACTCGCGATGAGGTGTCGGAAAGGCTCTCAGTGTGCTCGAGTTGTAGTTAGATTCGGCTGCGGGAACGGCAGTTTCTGTTGTCCTTGTGAGTCTATTAAGGAATGACAACATCTCCCCCACCAATCACGTCTCAAGTGCTTGAGTCGCGCGTTCATGTTTAGTTGCTTGGCTGGCTCTCGGCGCCCCTGAATTCAGGGGCAAGAAAGGGGCAATACTCCCCAAAGGCCCAAATCTGATGGGCAACACCACCGTGATATTTCATCGGTCCGGCGGCATGCAACTCTCAACGGCTTTGCACTCTGGAATAATTTTGCCATGCAGCATTCAACGCGGCCAAGCGAATGCCCAGAGTCGCTCTCCGTTTAGCCTGTGCGGGCAAGTGTTAGTCAAAGGGAAGAAGTTTGGATAGGAATGAATAGCCGTGTGGCTATTCTTAGCCGCCATGGAAAGCAAGCACAGAGTTCGGATTTGACGTTGGTATTGCGGGAGATGTTGGAGTGGTGTTCACAACCAGAAGCAAAACACGCTCTACGAGTTTTGTGCCCAAGATGCGTCTTTCCGCGCTCTCCCTCTTCCTGGCGGCGACCAGTCTAGCGACATGCCAGCTCGACAGATGGGCCAAGGCAGCCGGGCTGAAATACTTTGGTACCGCCGTCGACAACCCGTCGCTCAGCAACCAGGCGTACATGAAAATTGCGCGGGATTCGAGCGAGTTTGGGTCCATCACCCCGGCCAACGGGCAGAAATGGAGCAACACAGAGGGCAGCCAAGGCCGCTTTTCTTACGGCAGCGGCGACGCCATCGCCAGCGTTGCTAAGCAGTCCGGACAGCTGCTCCGGTGTCACACCCTGGTCTGGCACAACCAGCTTCCGGGTTGGGGTCTGTTGAGTCCATCGTCCATCCCGCAAACTCAAGTCCTGACACCGGCCAATAGTGAGCAGCTCGTTCAGCAGAGACCAAATGCAGCGCATCATCACGGCGCACATCCAGAACGTAGCCGGCCACTACAAGGGCCAGTGCTATGCCTGGGACGTGGTCAACGAGGTCCTCGAGGACGACGGCACCTTCAGGCAGAGTCCCAGTACGTGACACATCCCTTGAGCATTGCCCGCCGATCCCCCCCACTCAGTGACCACCCCCCCCAGTGTACCGCGCCATGGGCGTCGACTTTATCACGCACTCGTTCAAAACGGCCGCCCAAACGGACCCCTCGGCCAAGCTCTACCTCAACGACTTCAACATCGAGCGCTGCTGCAACGCCAAGATCAACGCCACCGTCGCGCTCCTCAAGACCGTGCTGGCGGCCGGAGCGCCCGTTCACGGCGTCGGCATGCAGGGCCACTCGCGCGTGGGCAAGTCGCCCTCCAAGCGCGAGATGAAGGAGACCATGGCGCGGTTCGAAGAGCTGATCGAGGAGGTCGCGTTCACCGAGGTGGACATCCGGCACACCAAGCTGCCCGTGACGGCGGCGGACAGGGAGCAGCAGGCGAGCGATTACGTCGAGGTTGTGGGGGCGTGTCTGGAGACGGAGAAGTGTGTGGGGGTGACGGTGTGGGATTTCACGGACCAGGTGGGTTGCTTTCTGCGGAGAGGGTGGTGTGCTGTGTTGGGCTGTGCTGACTTTGGAGACAGTATTCGTGGATTCCCAGTCAGTATCCCGGCGAGGGCGAGGCCTGCTTGTTCGACAACAACCTCGGCAGGAAGCCGGCGTACACCGCCGTGGTCAGTCTGCTGCAGAGTGCGGCGTCTGCAGGTTTGCGGGGTGATGCGACGCCCGCTCCTAGCCGGTAGGCAACGGACGAGCGCGATCAAGTTTTGGTCTTGCCACGGGTCACGCCAGTGGCAAATGGGTTGAGGTTTGCTCGTGTCTGAGGAAAAACGGTTGAGCCGCCAGGGTGGGGGGCGGAGGAACGGAGTTGATCCCTGCCTGGAGCTGTCAAGATCGGATCTTCAGGTACGTACCGTAACGACGGGAATGCTGGCTTGTACTTTCTCAACCACTGGTTCAACGAGTTGGGGAAGCGGGGAATGTTGAGCGAGTGAGAAAAATCGTAAATATGGTGATATGCGCGAGCCTATGATGCAGCAAAAGATCCCCGGACAAGCCTGTCCAAACTCCTCCAGTGGTATAATAATTACAGCCCCAAGTCTCCATGCTGCCCTTTCCAAGGACGCTGGCCTGGGACTCAGAATAAGTCATCACATTCATCCAAAGTGCAGTCCAATAGCACGACGCCGAGTAAAATCCAAAACAAACGAGAGAAGACCTCAAGACTGGCAACTCAGGGGGCGGAATATGCGCCATAGATGAAGGTGTCCTTGTCTGTCTTGGGCGTTGATGCCGTTAATGTCTCGAGGCTGGTGGTGTTGAGACGGCGCTCGTCGTGGGTATCAAACTTGGCGTCGGTCGAGCGGTCCCTCTCGCCGCGGATGAGGGCGCGGAGAACAGGGATGGAAGCGGCGATGATGGTGACGGAACCCTCGGCACCGCCCCAGATAGTGACGGCCACGGTTTCGGCTGGGTTGGGTTAGCTCTCCTGAACTGGAAAAAGGGCGGGCAAGTCAACATACTCGGGTCTCCAGTCAGCCCCGGAAGCATGACCATCTTGACAAAGGATGCGACGCCAGCGCTGTGTTGAGTGTTAGCAGATGGTCTCAGATGTGGATGCGAGGGGCAGTCATGTCTTACACAATGCCCATGCTCATGGCCACGGCGATGCCGAGGCGCTCCTTGACATTGAAGGTCTGGCGCATGCCAAACAGGATGGTCCAGGGGAGGAGGGCGAGGAGGACGTCGCACGAGCCCGACCAGCCGGCGGACCACTGGTACATGTAGACGATCTTGGACCCGTCGATGCACGTGCCGTCGAGCTCCTCGACCCAGACCTTGGCGAAGGGGCGGCACTTGACCCACATGAGCAGCATGGCGGTGCCCATGATGGCGTTCATGGTGATGATGAGGAACCAGATCAGGTACTTGGTCCAGCCCTGGCAGAGCCGGAGTAGGGTCAGGCCGAACGACGTCTTGCTCCAGGCGGCGGCAAGGACGGAGAAGAAGCCGGCAAATACGGCGATAAGACGCATCTGGACCAGGTTCTCCTTGGGCATGTCGGCGGCGCTCTTGCCATAACCGAGCGTCACGCAGGCTGATGTGGTGCCGGCCGAGATCATGAGGGAAACCTGGGAGACATTGTCAGTGTCGTGCCTCAATTCAGGGAGGTGGATCCTGCCAACGAACCCAGGACGCGATGAGGAAGTGGTCGTCCCACCACAGTTTGCGGCCGCGGAGGAACTTGCAGTAGACCCTCAGGGCGAGGAAGATGGTGGCCAGGCTGGTCAGGATCCAGAAGACGAGGTTGAGCTGCCACCCGAGATCCTTGTGGATCTCCCCATCATCGACGGCCTTTCTCGGTGCGATCCCGTGCAGGCCCATGGTCGGGTTGGTTGGTCTGTTGAGCAGTTCGGTGCTTGCTGGCGCGCAAAGCGGGCCAGAGATTCGAGGGTCGAGGTTCGCGTGGTGCCTGAGCGACTCTTCAGTCCGAGCCGGTCCGGTCGGCAGGTCGAGTCCACCAGGCGGGGTGAGCGCGGTGAGAGCAGCAGGAGTTTCGGCCCTGCGGGACGACTGCGGACATTCACCCTGCCTTCTGGAAGGAAGAACAAGCAGTGGAGGGGAGGGTCACTCGGAGATCGTCATGTTCGCGGCGGCCGCCGTGTTCAAAGCAGGGACTGCCGGAGGATTGGGGATGCACCGTTGGTGGCCAGGGCAGGGTGTCGGTGGCACTGTCCAGGGCATCGAGAGACCGTCATGGCATCGAGAGACCCTCAGGGCGCCGGCCCAGCGGGGCTTCCCCATCTTCATTTTGCACCTCATCTTGCGACGAGGTCCCGGACGTGGAGCCGCGCGTTGATGGCGCGCCGCTAGCTACGCCGCTATGCCCGACTTGAGGGGCGAAGCCGGGAAGTCTGGCAGCGCACAGACAACAGCCAGGAGGGGATTGTCTGGAGACGGGTGCTTGGCAACGTGTGACCCCTGACCCCCGGCGGCCGCTCCCCGCCCTCCTTGGACTCGATCCGCCCCTCTGGTTGCGGTTCCCCAGGCCTCTTGAGAGCGCCAGGGAGCGGCCTGATGTGGTCCAAGAAGGTTCTGGGACTCCAAGCGCCGAGTCCGTGAGCGTGCGCAGCAGGACATAGGAAGTACAGCGATGCCTCAAGGGCTGGACTACCGATGTGGACTCCCTTCGACAGTAGGACAAGAAGGCGGGCCAGCAAGAGGGCCAGAGGAAAACGACGCTCAGGCCTGCGTTGCATTTGCCCAGTTTAGCACAGCGTACGGAGCGCGAATAACAGTCAGAGTGTTTCGCCGCCATCCTCTGCACTAACCGGGGCCCAGCAAGCCGCGTTTTCGAATCACCATGGCCTGGGTTGTCCAGGTCTCAGACATGCAGAGACACCCCGGCCTCCTTGGGGACCTGGCGATGTGATGATGGCCCATGGCGTCCAGTTCCAGGCAGGCAAAGCGAGGAAACACGCTCGCGGATGGGCTGATGATGGGAGGGGAACTGGGGTGACTGGGGACCGGAACCCACATCCCGAGCTCGGGGTTTGGTTCGCCTGCTGAAGTGCCGACGCACACGCGACAGGGATGTCATTCTTGGGGCCTTGCTGTGCTGGCCCTCTCGATCGGCTGGGCTCATTTCTGAGTGGGACCAGCAACCAGCCGAGAATTCGTTCACCATTGTCGCGCCGGTGTTTGCTTGGAACCCGAAGATAGGTAGGTACTGCGATGGTACTGCGATGGGTTAAGAATCCAAGACTATGATCCCCCGGGGTGACTGAGGATTCGAGGAACAGTGTTTCTGTTTCTGCCAGGGCATAAGATGGGGTGTTTCCGCCGCCGAACATAGTCCTACCAACCGCCCCCCCTCAAGCACACCACAACCAAGCAGCCAAGCCCGGGGCCGAGGGGTTCAAGCTTCGTATCCCAGGGCGTGATCGGC
>FTEL01007418.1_pt1 | contig 30492 bp, 18 predicted proteins | sample 1658911 | NCBI WGS metagenome assembly FTEL01 (sample SAMEA3914869, study PRJEB12502) | metagenome | biome: forest; material: soil | place: USA | collected 2012-03-12 | depth 0.1 m
CCACCCCCCCAACCCCCCCCCCCCACCGCCGCGATTCACGCGACCAACCCCACCATCGCGACAGCCGCCAGCGTCGCGGCGGACCCAATCATCCCCGCCAGAATCTGGTTCATGCGCCTGCGCCGCGGGTCGTCCGCACCGCGCCCGACGCCGGAACAAAACGGCGCGCCGCTCTCGCAGGCGCTGCACCACGAGGTGGTGTTGGCGATCCCCAGGTCCCACATGGTCGCGTTGAAGTGGCGGAAGGGGATGGAGTAGCGGGCTGTGTTGAAGAGGGGGTAGGGGACGAGGGGGGGAAGGGAGGAGGTTGGGTTTTGGGGGGTGTCAAGGGTGGAGTTGTGGTAGAGGAAGCGGACGTAGAGGTTTTCTGGGGAGGGGTAGGCGGGGGTGGTGTCGATGGGGTCGGTGGTGTTGTTGTCCGGGGGGTCGTCGATGTCTGGGTCGACGGAGAAGAGTTCAAAGGTGAGGGTTGCGCCGGGATCGGGGAGCTGGGAGAAGGCGGGGTTGGGGTCGCGGCCGGCGGCGAGGTTGGTGAGCGCGAAGAAGGCGAGGAAGGGCTCGTGGGAGGTGAAGGCGAGGTTGAGTTTGGCGCGGTCGCCGTGGGAGTTGATGTTTTCTGCGAAGAAGGCGGCGACGCGGGAGCAGAGGGTGCGGCCGGCGATGGCGGAGGTGGGTTCTTCTCGTGCGAGGACGACTTCGGAGACGTTGGCGTGTTTGAGGGACTGTTCTTGCCAGGCGAGGTGGCGCAGGGTCTCGAGGTCGCCCGCGGTGATGGAGGAGCGGAGTTTGTTGTCGTGGTGCCAGCGGTAGGCGGCGTAGTCGTACAGCTCGTGGGCGTTGTAGAAGTTGGCCTGGGAGCGGGGGAAGGCTTCACAGAAGACGCGGTCCCAGAGGCTGCTATAGAAGACCTTGCTGCTGTGGTGGATCGAGTCGACGAGGGTGTCGCTGGAGAACATGAGGTTCGACTTGTCGCGCTTGCTGCATTGGTCGTGGCCTCGGTTCCTAGAGTTTGGCCCGGTCAGCAAACGCCAAACAGGCTTGGAGGAGGGATAAGCGGCCGCGTACCAGATCGAGTCCGGGTCGGAGCTAGGAGAGATGGTCCTGATATTAGGGTACTGGTAGCCGCACAGGGGGTAGTTCACCAGCGAGCCGTTGGCGAAGCGGGTGTGCTCGGGGATCTCGAGGTCGCATGTGGTGTGTGGCCACGGCGGATACAGGCCCTGCATGAAGGCCATGGCACTCGCCGAGGAGCAGCGATCGGTGGAGGACTCGATGGTCAGCTGTGAGCTGTCGATGGTCTTGTGCTGGATGCCGACGATGCCGACATAGTCGTTGTAGCGCGACGGCCGCAGGTACCGGTTCCGGAAGGCATCCCCCCTGCCGCGCATCTGGACGGCCCCGAGGGGGGTGAGAGTCGGCTGGTCTGAGAGCGCGAGAGGAGTGTGGTCGCCGTACATGACCTACGAGGCTGCCGACCACACCCGCTCGGTGTTGGATCCAGCTAGAGCGGCCGGAGCTAGCATCATGAGAATAGCTGACACGACGGCCATGGTTGCAAGGTCAAAGCGAGTGGTCTAATGTGCTCAGGGTCTTTCGAATAATGGATAATCATTGGAAACGAGGGAATTGGGGGTCAAGACAGACAACACAGAGCATGAGAGAAGGGGGATGGTTGACATGGGTCGGTATAATTCGGTGTTATCGAGGTTGAGGCCCATGATATCACAGCCAGCCCGAGCGACATGCCAGCCTGGGAAGAAAGCGCGCCTGGCGAGCATCCACTCGGGGGTTGCTGGGCAAAGCCCAACAGGCAGGCAAGCGACACCGAGGCACAGCCGTGTTGTTTGCTTGTCCCTGCCCTGTTCGATACCAAGGAGCTGCGGATCAAGGATCCCAGAATCCTGTCGTAGTCTAGAATAAAATACAAACCAGCCAGACAAGCAGAGCGTAGACCAGAAGCGAGGGTGGTTGATGATGCCCGTTCTGTTCACTCTGTTGTGGTGATGTTGATCGAGAAGTGGAGCCTATTGGTGATCTGGAAGACTTGAAGGGTCAGGGATCCACACGGTAGATAAGTCACGCACAAATACTGTAACCCATACAGTATGATTATTGCCCGCCAAGCCCACTTTTCTCTCGATTTATCGATTCCTCATGCCCGTCCCAACACCGCGCGACCCGACGCTGCCGCCATCTGCCAAGCGAGCAAACTGTGAAACCTCGACCACGAGACCGCTGTCAGCAATCCCATCTCGAGGTCGCACGAACCCGTACGGTATCCCGCCGACGGGCCTCAACCGCCGCCCCCCCGCCACGTTCAAGGCTGATGATCGGCACCATCGGCAGGGTTTCATTCGGCGCGTTGGCCTGCAGGGCTGCAGGGTTCGTCCGCCAGCGGCTGTTGGTCGTGACAATCCACATCCCTCCACGGCGGTTACACTACCCTGGCTGCCGATAGGGCCGCCATCAATTCCGCGCTCAAAACTGCCGCCGGAAGGGAGTTGAATGAATATTGATCCTTTGTCTACAAGAAACGCTGCGAGAAGGGAGCATTTTCCATCTTCTCAGCTCCATCGGTAGGGAAGCGGCGAAGTTGGCCTGCTCGCCCCGCCGTCGCCTCGCGGCATGTGCTGCCTGCTTGGGCCTTTTTCTTCAGTCTCACATCCCAACAGCCTGGAGCTCCACCAACAAGCGCATCAGCACCAAAGTCTCATTCAGCACGCACAAAGGTCAGCAACACGACCCATCTGCATCTCCAGCCGCAGCCCCTGGCCCATCCACCACCATGCCGTGCCGTCGCCGGCTCCGTCCCGGAGGGTAGAGTCGCATCCGCCGTGGATGAAGGTCTTCAACTTCGTACCCGTAACTGCTCGCTCGTTTACTTTGCTTGTTGGTCCCCCTGAATGCGAGCATGCGAGCATCTGAGAGTCGAGGCCTGACACGATCCCAATGTCCACCATTGGCTCGATTGCCGCTCTCAGTCCCTTTCGGTCCAAGCGCTTGCAGGCCTGCAGCCAAAACCTCGACACTTGCAGGGCCGCCGGGTCGCCGAGAGGGCGGTCGAGCTAGTGACTCGTGAGTGGACTTTATTATCAGCGGCGACCCCCCCCCTTCGCTTGCTCTCTTGGGGTCGAGCGGTCTGGTCTCGACGGTGGGCCATTCTTGCAGCTGTGTGTGCGCGGGTTTCGAAGCCAGCAACCGCGCCGCCTCCGGACCCCAAGCACAACCAGCTGAGTGAGGGCGTGGGCTCGCCCGCGTAAGGCACAGTAAGAGGAACGGCGTGCGTGCATCCTCCATCCTGTGAGCGGAAACCCCCCGGCGGTGCTGCCCAGCAACTCGATCCTGCGGAAATTGCGCCGTCGACTCGTTGGGCTCTCGTTCCAAACCCTCTCCCCTTCCCCTCGTCTCATTTTTGGTTCGTTCGTTGTTCAATTGCTCCCTCTCAAGCCATCGACCACCCGCCGGTTTCGGGTTTGGTGGTTTGGCGACGACACCGACGACGGCAGCCCGATGCAGGCGACGACGGCCGGGCAATCATGACGGTCGTCGGCCCCTTGACCACGACATTCCAGGCCCCGTCAAGTTGCACGACTCCCGCTCCCCAGTTGTACCAGATCCGGTCCGGCGACAGCTCCAGTTACGTCGAGGGACCGCTCTTCACCAAGGACTCGGATTGCTTCCCCAAAGGCTATGATCCTGCCCCGACGAATTACTACTCGCCCGGCTGGTGTCCTGCCGGGTACACCACCGCCTGCTCAAGCCTCGCTTCCGTGAGCACCGCAACGGAAACCGCCGTCATATGTTGTCCGACGTATGTTGCACCACCCGAGGCTTGGTTGCTTCGCGTTTTGTTGTTGGGATGATTCGCTAACTCGTTTGTTTTTGTTCGTTTGCAGCCACTTTAGCTACACTTGCCTGGCTCCCACCGGCCCGGGTCAACCCTCGTTGGGTTGCACCACAACATGGTCGGCGGTGCTAGCAGTCCTCGGCGTGACAGTCGTGTCGGACGGCAAGGTCGGCACCTCGACTGTCGTTTCCGAGACATCGAACGGGATCACGGCCTACGGCATCCAGGTGCGCTTCAAATCGGGCGATCCGACGCCGGCACCGAGGAGCGATGAGTCTGTAAGTGCCATTCAAGCCAGAAAGGTTGTAAGGGGAAGAAGAAGGGCTCAACTAACGCACCTCAAGCAGGGGTTCTCTGTCGTCACCCGCACATCAGGACGCTCCTCAATACCCATCCCCACACAACTCCTCGTCCCCGTCGAAACCGATTCCCCGTCCTCCTCTGGCGGTGTCAGCACCCCCGCCGCCATCGGCATCGGCGTCGGTTCCGCCGTCGCAGCCCTCCTCCTCGCCAGCGTGGGGTGTTTCTTCTTCTTCCTACGCCGCCGGAGGAAAAAGAAGCGAGCCAAACCCGCGAAACAACCTGCCCAGCCTCCTCCGGTCCCGCCCAAGGAACTCCCCGCCACCCCCGTCCCTCGCCACACAGTACCGCTGCGGTACGAACTCCCCGACCAGCCGCCATCGCGACGGCCCTCGATGTCGACATCAAAGCGCCACATGTCGATGACGCCGCAACTGGGACGAACCCCGACGATGCGAGGCGAGAGAGGAGACAGCGACGTGCTGGCGGGGTACTATCTCGCCGTCGAGCTGGAGGCGCCCAGCGAGGTGTCGTTCAGGGACAGGTCGACGCCTGAGTCGGCGAGCAGCGGCGGGTGGACGGACAGGCAGATGCGCGGGGCGACCATGCCGACGCCGTGGATTTGAGAAATGGCATCGGGGATGACGTCGGGGGTGCAGGCCCCGGTTTTTGGCGGGCCGGCCGGCTGTTGTCCGCGACCGTCGGGCCGGGCCGTGGAATCGCCGCTGCGAAACGGCCGCGATTTAGGTCGGACCCTCCATCTCAACCAAACAGATTTTACAGCGACGGGAGGAATCTGGCTCGGCCAGCTTGATTGGCATGGTTGTCAGTCTCAGGCCTGGATCTCACATCAGCCTTTCACCAACACCACGTGTTGATTTTCATCTTGACATCAAAATACCTCGGGACTTGGACACAAGCATACTAGCAGGGGAAAGGGGTTTGGGAACACCGGATTGGAGTTTATACCTGGGTCGTTTGGCTTCGATGAGTGCGTTGGGTTTGGCTTGAGGTAGAAGGATCTGGGAGGAGCGGGCGCACACGTTTGGGTTTTGGTTTCCCCCCACTGTTGCTCACTGATTTATCTCATTTTAATGACTCTCCTTGCGATATCCTGTATCAAACCAATGAAAAGTCAACATTTCAATGCTGCATCAAGTCTTGAACGTGAAGCATCGTGGGCAACATCCTGCCATACAAATTCTGCCAGCTGTCAACATCTGGCAGGTTGCTGTCAGTGCCCTGGTTGCCTGCCCCTGCCACCCGTCAAGCCAAAAATTCCCCAGCACCACCGCCCAGCACCGCCAAAGCTCCATCCACCAGCCAGCACCGCGCAGCGCGTAGCCTTCCATCCACACTTGCGACAGACCTACACCCGGCGCCCACGACGACGACCAAACGATCGAATAGCACGCCGCCAACCCATCGCGGCTGTTACACCCAAGCGATTGATTACCCATCGACCCAATCCTCGCCGTCCCTGTTTGCTTCCCGTTCGCAGCAGTACCAAGTCCTCGATCCCGAACCCCTACACCCACCCGACGAACGGCAGCAATAAACACGCCAAAATGAGCTTCGTCCCCGTCAACCCCCGCCCCTTCCTGCAGGACCTGGTCAACAAGGACGTGGTCGTGCGCCTTAAGTGGGGCGAGACTGAGTACAAGGGGAGACTGGTGGTGCGTACACTACCCCTTCTCCTCCTCGCCTTTACGCTCCCCCTCCCTTCTCTTAGGATGCGTGCAACATCTAAGAGTGGGGGGGGTGGTCAAGTGGAATTGGGATGTCACAATGCCGTGGTAAAAAAGAAAGCTAACGAAGGTGTGGGCGCGCAGAGCATCGACAGCTACATGAACATCCAGCTGAGCAACACGGAGGAGTTCATCGACCGCAAGTTTACGGGGGCGCTGGGGCAGGTGTTGATACGGTATGTCGAAACCCCCGTTATGTTTCCAAGGCATAGTGTGGTGGGGAGCTAGCTCGGCTGACACGAATCCCAAACAGATGCAACAATGTGCTGTACGTCACAGCCGCGGACAAGGCTGGGGAAGGGGATCGGGATACCAAGATGGAGGGTTGAGATAGGCAAGAGTCACGAGGGACGGAGAAAGTAAGGTCACGGGCTGAAGGTTTCAATGGCACGCGCGCGCCATGACAACGGCAAAGGGTGCCTGGCAGGCGAAGGAGGGCAAAGAAAATGATATCCACGACGACAAATTGGGTATGAGACGGGCCCAAACACGATGGGAAGGCAGGGCAACAAGAGTGTCAACGTCCTGAAACGGAGGGGGGGCTACGAGATGGGTATGCTTTTCTACCATGCTACATCACAACTACTGGCGGGGGAACGATAGCGTTCCCCCGAAGCAACCACGTAAGTGGCAGCTCTAGCTTTTTTCCGGCCTCTCCCGCGGCCAAAACCTGAATCCGAGCCTTACATCAGACAGGCAACCTTGCGACTGGTGTGCAGATCCGACGAGCCGACCTTGATCCGCGTGGTCGGGCCGACCCAGGCATAGACCTCCACCAGCCACTCGTACCACACCTTGGTGTCGTCCGTCTGCCGCCACATGCTGACCTCGAGCTCCGTGTCCTGGGGGAAGTAAAGGGGTTTCTGCCCAGCGTTAGCACATCTTGCTCCCCTGCCAAGTTCGGGGATGGTGAAGGGGGACATACCTTAAGCGGGAAGAAAATCGGGAACCACGAAACCATGTCCTTGCTCTTCCGGTCGATCTGGTCGGGGAGGATGCTGATCTCGACCGGCTCCTTCCCAGTCCCCTTCTGCGACGCATACAGCACCGACTCGAAGAATCCCGCCAAGCCGTGGATGACACCGCGTGTGGGACACACAAACGTGAGATGGCAATGCCTGGCGTTGTGCTCGTTGGTGCCGCTCGCTCCGGACATGCTGCCAACGCCACCGGTGACGTACTTGGCCGCCTTGCCGTGCACGGCCGCGAACTCGTCGGCGCGCAAGACGGCGATGGGGTGGACAAACTCCCAGGCCTGCTGGAACCGCGGGTGGTCGGGGACCTTCTGGGCGACGTAGTCGATGGCGAAGAGGCGAACGACCCAGGGGGTCTCGAAGGCGTTCGGGTCGCCGACGACCCTCGAGCTGATGTCGGCGAAGAGCCGGGGCGTCGAGATGGGGCTGAGGTGGGCCGTGTACGAGTGCGGGATCGAGATGCCGTGGGGGCGGGCCAGGTGGTTTTGGATGCCATCCAGGCACTCGGGCGACAGCTCGTTGTCGCCGAACGAGCCGAGCAGCTCCGTGACGAGGATGTCGACCTTGCCGATCACGTCCGACCCCCTGAGACGCGGGCCTTCCCAGCCGCGCATGTCGGTCTTCACGAGCGTCACCTTGTTTCCCCACTCCACCTTGTTCTTCCTGAGCAGGTACACATAGGCGTCCTGGTTCTTCTCGAGCGCCCAGATTTGGATGGGCGTGCCCGTGGTCTCGGCGGCCCGCAGAGCGCGGGTGACGAGGGGGCCACGGCCGGCTCCAGCGACTGTGACCACCAGCTCAGGGCTTTCGGGGTTGGCAGGGGTCGCCGTCGACGTCGGCTTCTTCAGGTCTCTCCACTCGACCATGGCTTCAGCGATGGCCTTTTCGTACTGATCGTACTTGACCGGGTCACCCTCGAACACCTCATACGTCGCAGACTCGAGGTTGTCAGCCAAAGGCTGCAGCGGTGGTTGCAACCAGTCCTGGAAGCTCGTCAGGGCGGGCGTCTCCATGGCTGAGAATGCGGGCTGCTGGCGCTCGAGGTACTTCATGTACCCAACATGGGCGTTCATAGCCGGCATATGCGGCCTCCGGTTTTCCTTAAGAGCCTGGCTCGCCTCGGCGAGTGAGGGAAACTCGGTGGCGGCTTGATCCGGGAGGGCTCCCAGCTCCTCGGGCCGGGGACCGACGTCACACAGGAGAAGCCAGGGGACGCTCCTCAACCGCATGTAGCGGTTGATCAGGTCTTGATGGTGTCTGCTGAGTGACGGATGCCCGGCCTTGTTAGGCTGGAATATGTCACGGCCGATTGTCAAGTAATGCAGGGGCTCAGCAAACCACCGCTCCTGAAGGGTCTTCTCAGGCACCCGGCGGGGGACCCGAAGGGCTAGAGACGCATGTCAGTATCCAGCGCAGCGTGGTTTCGTCACTTGCCCAGGCATCAGAAGCAACTTACCAACAAACAACCTCATCGAATAGTTGCATGTGGACCTGATGGTGTTCCAGGAATCCCAAGCACCAAACAAGTCGACCTCCTTCTTAGGATCCGCCTTGGGACCATCACCGGGGTTGAAGATGGAGGACAAGGTCTCTGACTTTTCGTCCAGGCCAGGTTCCCGGTACATGGGCATGTGGATGATAATGTTGGCGCGGTTCGCGACGTTCAGGGCCTCGCGGATGGCGCGAGCATACTGGGCAATGCCGCGGCTGCTGTCATCTTGACGTGGCCCAGGGATAACGATGGTCCTGGCACCGCAGAAGTTGGCATATGCGGCTTCGAGGTTCAGGACCTGGCGCGAGAGGCTCGAGATATGCGGGTCAGGGGAGCAGAGGTCGATCCAGGGGCTGAAATAGACGGCGAGGCTGCCGATGTAGTGGCTCGGATAGACTGAGGTGTCCTTGTCGGACAGAGTCGGGACCACTGGCCCGGGCAGGGACGGGTTGGCCTGCTGGCTGGCTGTGAGGCCCTGCTTCTGAGTCCACTCCTCCCTCTCCTTGAGGTAGTTCTTGTGCAAGTCTACCACGCGGTCGAAGAAGTGGCGGGTGGTGACGGGGGCAGTGACGAAACGGAACTATCTCTGGTTAGGATGGGGTTGGTCTTGGGTGCGCAGATATGCCTGGCAGGTGGTGAAGCTGCTGCCGCACTTACGCCGCTGTTCAGGACTTGGGTGTACTGATCGTCTGTGAGAGCATCAAAGCGAGTGGAATCATGCTGCCCAACATAGAAGGTCGGGCGGGTCTCGAAGGCGTCCGATTCTGGGTTGAAGCCCGACATGGTGACGGCGGATCCTCAAAGGAGAATGGGGTGCTAAGGGATGCCGTGGGACTCGGATGAACCAGGGGTGGAAATAAAAGAAGGGTAAGAGAAAGAAGAAAAAAAGGAAGAAAAAAAATGAGAGTCAGCGTCTCAAGGGCAGACGGAACTCGGGATGCCCCAAACACTCTTGAGGTTCACGAGCGCCACGAAGGAGGGCAGCAAGCAAAAAGGACGGACTGGAGAATTTCAAGTTTAGTACCTATGATCCATGGCGCATACAGAAAGACGATCCGCTCTCAGTGAAAATAAAATCACTTCAAGCCCCAGAACCTGGGAGCTGGGGGTGACGGGAAGGCGTCTGGCACCAACCCAGCCCACCTGCCGCTGCACTGCTTGTTGAATTTCTCAGGCACCACGAGGGGCCCTGGATTGTGGGGATGCGGGGTCCCTGCAACCTTGTAAGTGGGATAACGGTGGGCGACCGTACCGTGTAACTGCCTATCGCTGATAAGCCTGCCGACCCCACCCAAAAGTCTGGCCCAATCCGGCGGTCCCTTTGGCCCTTTCCCCAAACAGTAAAAAAAAGTTGCAGCCTCGCGGATCGCATCGCGCAGAGGGAAGGAAGGCAGCACCCGTCGCATTCCTCGTCGCCCACACCCCTGGCCCCTTAAGTTCCCAACTTCCCCAGAAAATCTTTGCCGCACCCCCGATGGCCGACTCGTCAAAGAGCCTCAAGCGATCCAGCGCCGAGCGCGAGGGCACCCAGGACTCGAAGCGCCTCAAGACCAACGGCGACGGCACCATGGACGCGAAGCCGAACCCCTACCTAGCGCACCTCGAGGAGGATGGCCGCAGCGGCTTTGCCTTCAAGTCGCCCCTCGACAAGTTCGACCGCCAGAAAACCACGGCGCGCCAGGCCTCCGAGGCCGAGGACTCGGACAACAACCCGTGGACCAACAACCCCCACTCGCAGCAGTACTTCAAGATCCTCAAGACTCGCCGGGACCTGCCCGTGCACAAGCAGCGCCAGGAGTTCCTCGACATGTACCACAGCACCCAGATCCTCGTCTTCGTCGGTGAGACCGGCTCCGGCAAGACCACCCAGATCCCCCAATACGTCCTCTACGACGAGCTGCCGCACCTGACGGGCAAGCTCATTGCTTGCACACAGCCGCGTAGGGTGGCCGCCATGTCGGTCGCCCAGCGTGTCGCCGACGAGCTCGACGTGAACCTCGGCGAGGAGGTCGGTTACAGCATTCGTTTCGAGAACCGGACGGGCCCCAAGACCCTGCTCAAGTACATGACGGACGGTCAGCTGCTGCGCGAGGCCATGCACGACCACGACATGTCGCGCTACGGCTGCATCATTCTCGACGAAGCCCACGAACGCACCCTCGCCACCGACATCCTCATGGCGCTCCTCAAGCAGATCGCCGAGCGGAGGAAAGACCTCAAGATCATCGTCATGTCCGCCACCCTCGATGCCCAAAAGTTCCAGACCTACTTCTTCAACGCTCCCCTGCTCGCCGTCCCCGGCCGTACCCACCCCGTCGAGATCTTTTATACCCCCGAGCCGGAGCGGGATTATGTCGAGGCTGCCGTCAGGACTGTTCTGCAGATTCACGCGAGCGAGCCCGAGGGCGACATTCTGCTGTTCCTGACGGGCGAAGAAGAGATTGAGGACGCCTGCCGGCGCATCGGTCTCGAGGTGGACGACATGATCCGGGAATCCGATGCTGGGCCGATCGCCGTATACCCCCTCTACGGTACCCTCCCGCCACACCAACAGCAGCGCATTTTCGACAAGGCGCCCGACGCCCTTCGCAAGGGCGGCCGGCCAGGCCGGAAATGCATCGTTGCCACCAACATCGCCGAGACCAGTTTGACCATCGACGGTATCGTCTATGTCGTGGACCCCGGCTTCAGCAAGCAAAAGATCTACAACCCCCGCACGAGGGTAGAGTCGCTCCTGGTGTCCCCCATCTCCAAAGCCTCGGCTCAACAGCGTGCCGGTCGTGCCGGTCGTACGCGGCCCGGTAAATGCTTCCGGCTGTACACGGAGAAGGCCTTCAAGAAGGAGCTCATCGAGCAGACGTACCCCGAGATCTTGCGGTCCAACTTGGCCAATACGGTCCTCGAGCTGAAGAAGCTCGGCATCGAAGACCTGGTGCACTTCGACCTCATGGACCCGCCCGCGCCCGAGACCATGATGCGCGCCCTGGAGGAGCTCAACTACCTCGCGTGCCTGGACGACGACGGCGAGCTGACCACGCTCGGCGGCCTGGCGTCCGAGTTCCCGCTCGACCCCGCCCTCGCCGTCATGCTGATCTCGTCGCCCGAGTTCTACTGCTCCAACGAGATCCTCTCCATCACCTCGCTGCTCTCGGTCCCGCAAATATGGGTGCGTCCCAACAACGCCCGCAAGCGCGCCGACGAGATGAAGCAGCAGTTCGCCCACCCCGACGGCGACCACCTCACGCTTCTCAACGCCTACCACGCGTACAAGGGCGCCGAGCAGGCCGGCGACGATGTCAAGAAGTGGTGCCACGAGCACTTCCTGTCGTTCCGCCACCTGTCGAGCGCCGACAACGTGCGGGCACAGCTCAAGCGCATCATGGAGACGCACGACATCCAGCTGGTCAGCACGCCGTTCCAGAACAAGGAGTACTACGTCAATATCCGGCGGGCGCTGCTGGCCGGCTTCTTCATGCAGGTCGCCATGCGCGAGAGCAGCAACTCCAAGGTGTACAAGACGGTCAAGGACGACCAGCTCGTCATGATCCACCCGGGCACCGTCGTCACCAGCCCGTACGACTGGGTCGTCTACAACGAGTTCGTCCTCACCACCAAGCAGTATGTCCGGACCGTGACCAACATCCGGCCCGAGTGGCTTCTTGTAAGTTCATGCCCGTGATTTGCAGAGAGACAGATTGGAGAAGCAGACCACTAACAAATATCACAGGAAATCGCCCCCATCTACTACGACGTCGACTCCTTCGAGAAGGGCGAGATCAAGTCGGCCCTGACCCGCCTCACCGACAAGGTCCGCCGCCGCCAGGCCATGAAGGGTGGGCGCTAAGCCCTCACCGACCCGGCCGCGGTGTGTAGGTGTGTGTATGTATGTATGAGGCGGATGGATAATTTATCGTGAGAAGGTGGCGAGACAGGGGCCAAAGAGGAGGGAGGAAGGAAGGAAGTAAGGGATAAATGGAGGAGGGTATGGACGGACCCAAGACAAGATACGGATACCATGTTTTTTTTTCTCGTTCACTCTCTCTCAGTTGCTTGGTGTCAGAGTGGCTCGGTGCGCGCATATAGACTTTTGCCGGATTTCTCGGTGTGAGATGGTGGAATGATGTGGTGTAGTGTGGTGGATGGGTTGAAGAAGCAAGCGGCTGCATTGGGCGATACGCGCTGTAGAACAAGTCTCGTGTTGAAATGGAAGTTTCGCGGCCGCTTTTCTGTTCCCTCTTAGGTAGGCCGACCTGAGTGAGGCCGGTCTGGGCATGCTCTCACCGAGTCTGACCGGTTGATTGGAGTTGGGGCATGTGATGATGGTGAGCGATCGATCGATGGGTGGGTAATACGCCTTGATTGCGTGAGTGTGTGTGGATGTTGTTGGGGGCCGGGCGGTTTGCTCTGGCGAACCTCGCTGCTGGCGTTCCATCAGTGTCACCAAACTTCTCTTCTTCTTCTTCTTACACGTTGACTCGGCCCTTGGGGTGTGGAAACACAGCGTCTTGTGCTCGCTCGGGGAACAAGCAAAGAACGGACCAGACGGCCGTGATGGTGGGCAGTCAACCTGCTCGCATGGCAGGGGTGTGTCGGGCATGAGCATGCCTCGCAGTATGCAAACGCAAACGCAGGCAGGCAGGCAGGCAGCCCAGCCGCGCGCGCACGCGGGGCCGCAGTTTGCATTTGCAGGTTTTTTCCTTCGACAGGCATCGAGCAGCAGGATAGGATCGAGAAGAGGGGAGCTTGGGGAGCGGAGGCCGCTGCTGATTTGCTGCCCCCGCTTGCTGCTGTGCTTGCAAAACTAGCGATGGACGTACATGGCACAACTAGAATGTACGAGCGAGGGTTGTTGGTTCGTTCTGCGCCGTATTCTGCACTTTCTCCCCCTCCCCCCTCACTCCTTTCCCCCCACGTAAAGACGTGCATGTGCTGGTCTGGCCAGTCGGACCGCGCCATCACGTAAACTGTCGTTCGTCCGCCTGCGTCCCGCTGGTGAGGGGGAGGCGGTCCTGGGGGCGTGGCGTGCTGCAATTTGAGCCTTTCTCGGGTCGGGTGCGGAATGGGATGGTGGGGGATGGACCGGCGAGTGCCGAATCGGGCCTTGTGGGATTTCACGAACAGGCAGTTGGTAGCTAGCGGCGGCGGTGGTGGTGGAGGAGAAGGTGGTGGGAAGCCCAACCGGGCCGCAGGGCATGACATGACTGCTTTGACCCCCCTAGTTAGCTCCCGCCTCGGCCCCCCTCCTTTTTGGATTACCGTTCGGGAACGGCCGTGTTTCATGTTTCTTTTTTAAGGCGACGGCCCGTCTACGCCCAGCCCCGGGAGCGGCAGCCAGCTAATACCTTGTTGGCTTGCCGAAGCGTATCGCTGGTCCTGATACGTCGTCTCGGGTCCTGCTGGCCGGGCGTAAGTCGTGGAGGATACCGACCCTCCGTTGCCGCGTAATTTCTGGCAATAACCCACGACGGCGACTTGCCTTTTCCGGGTACGAGACGAAGCTACACGCACGGGGAGGTGGTTGATATGTATGTCGATACCCACAAATGTGGATGTCGTCTGGCATGAATCATGAATCAGGACGAGACTCTCGGTGTCGTTGCCCTTCTGAGGATGGGGTCGAACTGCCGCTCCTGCGAGGTGTTTTGCCGGGGTTATGGCGGCATCGACTCATTGGCGGCGAGCGGACGAGAGGGAGGCCGGTCCCCCAGCCAACCTACCTCGAAAGGCAACCATCAAGCCGTCCTGGCCATCAGAAAGTGCCGAATGTTGGGTCATCTAGCGTTCTGCCGTTGCCAATGGACGGCCCCCAGACATTATCCAGAGGGCCAGCACTGCTGGATGGTGGTTGCTGATTACCTAGGTAGGCATTGTAGCCGCAGGGTGGGGGGTCTTGAGTTCCAACTCGTCGACATGATGCCATCAACAGGCCACACAACTCGGTTGTTCTAGGCAATGCGACGCGGCTCGACTCGAGCTGCCGCCATGACGGCTCTCGATCCCAAAATGCAGCCTGCTGGTCGAGATTAGCGGTCAAGGCCGGGGCTGCGGCGGCGGCCCAGAGCTGCGCTGTGTCGTTGGAGAGAGGTAGATATCTTGGGGACTGCAGGACCTTGCATTCGGCTTCACTAGGGCCGAGGCAGGACGGGAAGGGAGAGGGAGTTGTCCATTGCAAGCTCACCTGGCAAGGTGGCATCGAGCCATGGAAGGGAGGCGCCTGGATCCAAGCAACAGACGACTATTTGATGGAGGGTGGCATCAGTGGCGGTGTGACTGGCTCAGAGGATCAAAGCGTCGTCGAGGCCAACGCGGGCTGGCATATGAAGTCGAGGGCGTGCGGCGTCTGGATGGGTGGGACGGCGATCATGATCATTCGCCTCGCGGGCGTGGGAGCGCACCGGGCTGCAGGAACCACGACAGGAGGTCGCCAGCTCCAGCGGGGTCGACAGGTCGGTACATGCCACGATGCCACGGCACGGAAAACCGGAAGTTGCAGTGTTGTAGCGGGTGTGTTTTCCACGTCGGCGCGATGACACCTCGAGGGCAGGATCTTGCAGGTCGGTGAGAGATGGCGCACCAAGAACTGGAGCAATAATCATGAAATTATTCTGGGAAACGGATGGATTGGCAGCGGCGGTCGCAGTCCATGGCCGGGAACAGCCGGCTGCGAGGTTGCACAACATTCAAACACAGCTGGGAGTCTGATTTCTTTCGTACACGCCCAGTCGGTGTCGGGGGCAGTCGGTTGTCCAGAAGGCGCCGATATCTCCCAGGCTGGCGACATGGTGCTCGGAAATGATGCAGCTCATTGCTCTTGCAGGCAGACGACGTCGAGGGAAAGGAAGAGAAAGCGGGCCAGTGGGTGGAGCCGCCGTTATTAGTTGTGTCGTCGTGACAGTGTTCCTCAGTGGTTGTGCGCACTGTCAGAGGCCCCAGGGCCCTGCCAAGCAATTGTTTTCCCACCGAGAACCCACTGTGGAGAAGGTCCCCAGTTCCACCACCTCGTCCTCGCATCGCCTCTTTTTTTCTCTGACAGGAGCCTCACCGGGTTTCCTATGGGCATGGGCCTGCAACGTAGACCTGGCACACCTGGTTGTGCGACCCTCGGTTCCGCCCTCTCTGGCGCGCGGCCGGTGCGTACTTATCTCCAGACCTCGACGCGGCCAGCGGTCGCCCGCATTGTTGCACAGCGCGCGGGAACCGTTGCCGGCCAACCCTGCGCGAGTCTGGAGGCGACATGGACGGGCAGTGCTAGCTTCGCAATCTGCAGCACCCGTGCAACAACGACACAGCTCCGGAAACATGCCGGAAATCCCCTATTCGCCGGCCCCAGCCCAGAACCTGCCGACGGCAGCTTGGGGGCTTGCAGACCTTGGGGCTTGGGACCATGCTGCTGCCTCGCTGGTGGACCTCCAACAGCCGGCTCCTATCATTCGTGAGGGTATACTGCGAGTTGACCGGTGAACTCCAGACCCCCAAACCCCCAACGCGGCCCCTCACCACACTCACAGCGCACGCGAGAGAGGAGGCATAGCGGTCATTCTCTGAGCGCCCTGGAGTCGGCGCCCATCTTGCCCGGCTGCTGTACCCCGGCCATGGGCTGTGATGGCATGGGAGGGAGTCTGAGACTGCTTAGTACCGCCCGGCGGGTTCAAGATGCCGTCCGCATTGAGTCGAGGTGTACAGGTACCAGATGGACGGGGATAATCGGTGGCACCCAAGCCGGTCGGCGGTCTAGACTCGGCGCGGCCGGGCTTGTCACCCACGGAACGGCCCAGGTCCCCGGCTGCCATGCCATCTGAACGGAGCGCAAAACAATGACCAGACTCGTCGAGAATCTCGAAAATGGCAAGGCCACGTCACGCCAGGCCGAACCATGGCATGTCTCTTTTCGTCCACAGCTGGCCTGTCGCCAGCAGTAAACCCCGGCCGCAACCCCCCCCCCCCCTGCTCGACCCGGTTTGGTCTTGACAGCCGCTGCCGGCATGTCCCTGAGAGCTTGGCTGGGAGATCTGTGCAGCTTCAATGCACGCCCAGCAGCCTCCCAGGGCCCCTTGCCAGGGAGCCTAGTTATCTCAGATATAAAGCGACACCTCGCTGTCGTCCCTGCCGCCGGCTCGTATCGCTCCCATCGCCCGAAGGGTATAAGAAAGACTGGCACGCATGCGCTTTTGGCCGCTTGACTGTCAGCGGGCAGTCGACTTACACCTCAACCACTCTTCTCAACCTGCCTCGAGCACGTACTCCACCACTCGCTCTCCATCATCACCATTTTCACATCTCTTCAACATGTCGGGCAGCGGCGGATTCTACAAGTACCGGTGCAAGTACTTTTACACGTACAACTGCCCCAACTGGGTGTATTGCAACGGCCACGCCTGCGCCATGTGTCTGGTGAGTCTGGAACTTACACCGCGCCACCCGTCTATATTGCACGCCCTTTAACCACTTTGCCACAGGCTGAAGGACGTGACGCCGCCGAGGCCGAAGCGCCAGCAGCTCCTCCGCACGGGCACCCGACGACGAGCTGGCAGCATCCGCAGCACCCGGGGCGACACCCGCAGAACCAGTCCCCGTCGACAGAGATCTGCGTGCCCCAGGCCATCCACGGGGTCCTTCGGTACACCGTCATGGAGATCATCCCGACGGAGGAGCCCGGCCAGGGCGCGTACTGGGTGCTCCGGCAGAAGGCCATGGCCCCGCGGCCGCTCCCCTACAGCGCCAACACCACGAGCGACACGCCGCGCGCCGTGATGGTGTCGGTCGGCGTGACGGGCGGGCAGATGGCGTATTAACGGGCCAAAAAACGAGAGTCGCCCACGGCCTGGAGCTGGTGGGCGGAGGAATGACTTGAAACGCAGCGCCGGATTTTTCTTTGCCTCTGCACCCAAAACTTTTTTCTGCAACTTTTTTTTTCCCCTTCTCCCCCTCTTTCTCTTCCCCTCTTCTCCCACACCCCTTCTCCATCTATCTCCCTTGGCCGGGAAAGACGGCCACACAGCGCGGGGCACTCGGGCGGGGGAACACAAAAAGGCTGGGGCGCACAAAGACTGATACTAAACCTCGATGGGCTGGGCAATGGTACCTTTTTGGGTGGGGGTGCTAATCTGCAGGTCTGGTGGACATGGGGGGGAAGACTGGGTTAATATGCATGCACATGCATGCCTGGATCGGGTCGGCGTTGTAACCTGCGGTTTGGCGGCACAGCTCTGTTTTTCTTTTTTTTTTTTCGGGTCCTCTTCCCCTCTTCCTTCTCGCCTCCCTTCTGGAGGGCGGATCATCCTCTCTGTATTTTCCAGCGCTGTCATTATCGAATTAAACCTTAGTGTGTATGTAGAATGAGCGAATCACTTCCCGGTCAGGCACCGCCCACCAATGCTTGCAACCACGCCATATTGCCCCCAACAGTCCACTATCACTTGCGTAGCAGTGTCAATCTGAAGCCCAGAGCAAGCCCAGAGGGTGCACTCGGAGGGACGGCGGCGTCGACCCCGGAATGCCGCCCAGCCACAGCCCGTCATACGAGCGCACCGGCGCGGACTGCTTCCCGCCGGCCGCATTGATATTAATAACGACGTGACTGACGGAGGAGAGACAAGTCTGACTCCGTGGGTCGATGCGGCCTGTTCTAGAAGAAATGAGGGGGGTTGCAATTTGAAACTTGAGGCGGGAACTCGAGAGCCAGCCAGTCCCGACATCGTCCGGGGCTTGGTCGAGGCAGCAGCAAACAGACCGTGAACGGGTCGGCACATGGTTGGGTGGTTCGACGGCGGCATGCTTGGTCGTCGTCGACTTGGGGGCCGGTTGGTCGTGGTTCGGCGGCCGCGAATCACCGACGATAGCTTCGTTTCACAGCGGCGGCCGTTGGCCCATGATTTGCCCAATGACTCCTCCATCCCTCCCTCCTCCCACCTTGCAGCAGTGCGCGCGCTCGCGCGCATCCACATTTTCGCGAACCTGCCGCACCACCACCCCATGGAAGGGAAACGGTGAGGGGTCGAGAGGCAGACAGAGGGACGGGACGCAGGTGAGCTGGTTCCAATTTGTCCATTGGACGGACGAGACCCCGATGCCAGGCAAGGTCACTTCCCCCCCCCGAGGAGCGACAACACGCACGCACGCACACACCCACCACGCATGGAGTTCGTCGCATCGCCGAGCGGGCGAGCCCACCCTCGCCCTCGCGCGCGGTGTCGACGTCGGCGGGTCTCACGATCGATGGGGGGCGCGCGCGCGACGGAGTCAAGCCCAAACAAAGCCTCTGATGAAAATCCCACCGAGAGCGGCGCCGACGCCCACGAGGCGCCACGCAAAGTCTGTAATCTGGAGGCGTTGCGACGCCCGCAGCAGGGCGTGTCGTCTCGCTTTTGCGCCAAGTTTCGCTTCCGGCACATCGCAGCCCGCGTGCACCAGCCGGATCGCGCTGCAAGATTCGGCGGTTCAAAGTGGCCGCAAAGTGGCCGCATTATGGCGGGCCATCCCCCTTCGACACAAGGTGGTGTGACAGGGTCGCGGGTCAAAGCTCCCATCTCTTGAGATTGGTGGGGCAACGTTTGGGACACGGCCTTGATCCTGGCCACTTGGCCCCGTCCTCGACCTCTTGGCTCCGTGCATCAAGGTACCCGAACTGGGAATGCGACGTCCATCGATAACATCGGCGGGAATAATAGTGATGGGCAAGGCCGGAGCAAGCCATATTGCGAGAAGTTTTCTGTCCATCACGCGGCGTGCCTCCGCCAGGGATGTGGCCTGCAAGGCTCATAACATCGAACCAGCAACCGCGTCGGCACCAGCGCGCAACCGACACCCAAGGAAAAAATAGTTCCAAAAAATCAATCTATCAAGAACTGGCACGGAGCACGGATCCTTGGTCGCATGTCACCTTGGGATCCCAGGGATCATCAATGCCCTGGCCAGCCCCACATGCCCAAAACGTTCTCGAAGCGTCGCGGCAAAGCGGGCAGGCAAGGCAGGGCCCGGCCCGCCCAAAAACCGCCAGGGAAAATCCGCGCTAGGGTTGGTAAGGGACTAGCGTAACGGTCGGAGATCTTTTTGGTCGTCGCCGACACTATCCGTGGATAGTCTCGATTGTCTCATGTCCCCCCCGACTGTCCGTGATTTGATTTCCCCGTCAGGATAGGGCAGGATAGCACAGGGTAGCATATCCGGGGAATAAGCCCGAGTTGCGAGGAAACAATGACTCCCGCAAGCCACACGATCGTCGCTTTTTGACAGCGGAAAAGGCACATACCACTCTGTGAACATCTCGCCTCGACCGACAACCAACCTCCACACAGTATCAACAACCACATTTTCCATATTACACAACACCTCGATATCTTCGCCTGGTATCAACGCCCAGACACCAAACCCATCCGCTTCTCCCGAACGCCACACCGCCAAGCCCATCCCAACCCCCCCGCTACCAACTAAACCACCTCCCATAGTTCCATCACGACAACCCAAGCCCAACCCAACCCAAACCCCACACGCATAAACCACCCACCGCAATATCCCATCATCCCTTCCCCCTCCGCTTCCCGGGGACAGAAAACACCACACCCCAATGCAACCCCCCTCACTCACTCACTCTCTCCCCGAATGAAACAAGCGAAAGCGCCAGCCAGAAACACCCGGCCCGAAACCGCGTCCCCTGCCGCAACGCGCCATACCATGCCATGCATTCATCCCATTATTACACACACAGCAACTGCAGCCCTGACAGGGTGCCTAGCAGTCGAGTTCAAAAAAACGAAACAAACTCCCAAGTGGGTCCACCCGCATGACAGCGCAATGCAACTCCCCTGATAACAACGACCAACAGAACCTGGCTAGCATCGGGCCAAACTCTCTGGTTCAGTCCACCTGTGTCTCTGGTTCAGACAGCCCTAGTTCCCAATCCCCCATCCATACAAGTACTGTGCGCAGAACCCCATACCAAGTAAGCTAGATGCCTGGTGGGCAGGTAGTGCTTAGTGATGGCAACCCACGGACTTACCGTTCGCGCAGGGCCCAGGGATCGGGCGATGGATGGATGGATGGATGGAAGCCGGGCCGGGGCCGTCCGTTCGTTCCCCTGCCCCTGAGGGTTTGGTAGGGCGGGTGTGAGTGGTGTGAGGTGTGGTGGAAGTGGTATTGGGGGGATATAGAAGGGGAGAGGGTTCATGCGATGCAGAAAGGGAGGGGCGGTGAGATGGGAGGTAGAAGGGTTGTATGGGTGGTCTTGGAGACGGGGTTTAGATAGTAGGCGAGGGAGTTGCGTCCAACGTGCATAGGGACATGCGAGGCGGAGCGAGAGGGTTCTGACAGTGGGGACGCTAGAAGCCCTTGTTGCAGGATGACACGGGAGGACGGCAGTGTTGTTGCGGAATGCAGGTCCGCTGTTGGTGGTGTGTTTCTTCATCTTAAGTGGATAATATTCTCTGCCGGGTAGGTGTAGGCGAGAGAAGGGCACGACATAATCATGTCAACACCTCCACCTTATCATGCCCAGGCTGGGAGAGGATGGGTAAACAATTGGTTGAAATCATCGTGTGCATTATTGCTACCTCTGCGGCGAGCTCCATCAGCACCGCTACGGGCGGAGTCCACAGTGAAAACAGGTGGCCACATGCGCCAAATTATCCATTTCTGCTGAGCTTGTTAGCACATGGCCACGACGGAGAGGAGGGGGCACTTATCCTCCAAAGGAGGGGCTACCCTCTCGCCATCTCTGGAGAGAGGGTAGCCAGGACCACCCCCCAAGGGGCCCGTCCCTTTCCAAATAATCGGTCGGCCTCGGAACAGCAAAGCCCTCCCCAAAAGGCCCAGAATCCAGAAAACCAGAAGAGACGGAACCAAGGCGCCGGACAAGCACGAAGCTTTGACTCCAACTCGAGATGGGTCCCGTTACCCGGCCCGTCCCAACCAGCAACTTTCATCGAGAACCTCCGGGTAGAAGCACTGGTTCTCAGCGGTGCAGCCGACCGGCCTCCAGACCCCATCCCTCGCAAGATGTCAAAACCCTCCGCACTGCCAAACCCGTATTAGCAACCCGCTGTCGTCGAGGCAACCCACGCCAAAATCGGCAGCCAGAACCGCAATCCCAGGTGCCGAGAAGTCGTCCGAGCCAAGTCTCTCCGTGTGTGTCGCACTGCCAACTGGGACTAGTTTTTGATTCCTCTCCTTGACCACGCCATCCGAGGACGGCGGGCCGGAGGGCAATACCGCACGGACAAAAGACATCCTCAAAAACCGCGCTATCATCTCCCAACCAGAGCCGTGTTCCAAGTCCCGGCGGAGGAATGTGAGTCGGTCGTCACCCAGAGGCAACGAGAGACACGGGGGGGTTGTTTCGGCGTCCCGTCGGACGTAGGGCAGAGCCTACGAGGACGGGTTAATGCGCCTGGTCGGACTTCATGGAATTCATGACGCGTGGACTTGGTTGCCGCAGCGCGGCCCGTGGGAGTCGGCGGGGTCGTGAGTGGTCGGATACGCATGCAAAAGATGGGGGGCGGAAATCGAGGGTACCGAAAGCGTGACAGCATGGCGAGGTGGGTATCATCCGTTTGACATCTCCGTGTGTAGCCTAGCAGCCCTCGCTCACCCTTTCGGGTGATTCCGGCGAGGTGAGCTGCAGACAGTGAAGGTGAAATGTCCAGGATGATCGTGTGAAGCCAAGGCTGCGCTCTCCCTCTCATTCCAAGGGCTGCTCCTAAAGGAGACAACCACGGGTGCATGCGTGATGTATCCGCCGTTCTCAGTCGTCCCGCTGACACCACCGCAGGCAATCCATCTTGACCAGAGTACAAGTTCCAGTGTCGTCTTCCCGACGAGCGGCCTCAGGCCAGAGGCGCTTACCATGTGGACTCATGGGAAGAGACGTCGCCCACCCATGACGGGTGACTGGAGCTCCTCGCGCCGGTCCGCCCACGGCACCGCCGGAGCGAGGCTGCACCGCTTTTCAGCGGCCAGCAGCGGCCCGCACCGAGGGTGACGCGGGAATAGAAGGCGGTTGGAATGACTGTGAGCGCAAGACTTGAAAACCAAATGGATACTTAGGGTTAAGTTCCGAGACCAATTCGCACCCACAGGACTGGCTTGCCCGAACGGACAAGACTTGACCGCAGTATTCCCATGCGCGGCAAGCTTGAGTGGCACCCGATACGGGATCGAAGCTGCGACGTACTGCGGGGGTCCAGTCCCAGTGAGGCGGTCGAGACGACATTCCTTTCGGAAAATTGGAGTCGGAGGACTGTAGGGGAGGCGTCGTGTGTGGAGGGTGGGCGAAAGACTTGAGCGGGGAGAGCGACTCGACAGGTGGGATTGCGGTTGGTGGCTGTATATCTCGATGTGGATGGACAATGGGTGCCTCTCGAGCGGGTTTCTTGGGTTTGGCGAGCATTGGATCATGACGACTCCTGTCGGACATTGCGAGGGCGGTTTGGGGGTTTTGGAGGTTGGTGGTGAAGAGGGGAGGAAACGAGTCAAGAGAGCAAACGCGACTTGAAAGTCAGTGGACGCGATCTGCTGTGGGGCGTGTTGCAGGGGTAACAACCCCCTGCAGAGGCCATTTTGGCCCCACAGGATGCTTTAGCAAGCTTCTCATTCGCTCGTAGAGGAACAGGCAGCTTCCCTCCGTCATCGTCCATCCATCAACTTGCTCAACCACCCTCTCTAAGCACGACCCGCTAGCGACGGTGGGAGTCTGACTGTGGCCTGCTTCAGTTCTTGGAGCTCTTACGATCTACCTTCCCGTTTACTTGCATAGAATCCATGTCAGCAGGATGCAGCATGTCAACCGGCCCTGACCTCACCCCAACTCCAAATCTATCACTTTGAGGCAACACCAAAACAGCACCATGGAGCAAACGGCGGGAGAAAAGGAAAAGAGCGGCCGCCAGAAGCTGATAGAGTCCATAAACGAAGCCGGCAGCAAAGCCTTCGACCCGGCTGTGCCCGAGAGCCAGAGGGAGCAGGCTGTTCGGGACTTCGATGATCTGATCCAGAGGCAAGCGCAGCCAGCCGGCCCATTGAGTGCTGCTCAGGTCTGACTGGTAACTTCAGGACAAAGACTCTCAACGTTCTCGGGGCCCTCAATCTCCTGGTCCGCCCAGGCGGTGTCCCGCCATGGCTACGCTCCAAGCTGATGGAGAAGCTCACCCTGGTGCCGCTCCGCCCAGATGGTGTACGAGCAACGCTGGAATTTGTCTTCGCGGTCCATCCCTCGGGTACGGTAAAAGTTTCCGAGGCCGCAGTCCCCCAGATACGGGGCGCGAACATCACCCACGAAGCCCTCAATATCGCGAGCAACCTGGTCTCTGCCCCTCCCGCCTCAGTAACCCCTGACACATGGTACTCTGCCATCTCCCCACAGCTGCTAGTGTTGCTTGATGGTGGCGAAGGGCCGGAACTGGTCAAGGCAGCCTCGTACATCATCGGCTTTGGCATTTTGGGCCGTAAAACCTCAGGTGCTCCTGGTATGTTGCCTCGCCCTCCCTTCTCCATATATGCTTACAGTTTGTCCAAGGCACCGCCGGCTGGAGGTACTTTGCGGAGTCCATGCTTAACTGCGTCAAACCACCCCCGGGGTTCTCAAACGATACTGCCATGGAGGTAGACGACATCGTTGACTTCAGCCAAGACAAGGTGCTGGTCCAACACGAGGACCTAGCAACGGCACTTCGTCGTCTGCACTCCTTGGTAGTTTCGCACCCAAACCCAGGGTTGTGCAAACGACTACTCTCGCCGTTGCTCCTCCCCTGCTGGGCTCTGGCGAGCTTCCCGAGAGCTGAGCCCGCAAACACAGAGAGTGTCTGCACGCCGGCACTGGAGCTGTTGAAGATCTACCTGAAGTTGAATCCGTCTCCCGACATCGTTTTACTCCTCGCCCAGCATCTGAACTACGTTGGAGGCTATGACCGGAACAACCCCGAATGGATATTCAAGCCCACAAAGGAAGGCCTCATTCAAATTGTGGATCAAAGGCAGCGTTTAGGGCCGTCTGGCGGCGCTGGCCCCCTGACCACGCTTGAGGATATTGACTTCAAGACCGCAAAGTTGTTGGATCTCGTCGCTTCTACCATCTCCGAGGCCGAGATTGCGACTGCCTTTCTGGAACTCCTCAAGAGATGGCTGAAGTCGACCCGCACTCTGCGAGCGGGTGGCATTCAAGTCAAGCAAGCGGACGAGCAGGACCCCCTCGCACAGCTGGTAGAAATCAAGACGCTTCAGGCCATGATGGAGAAGTTCCCGGAAATGCTTGCCACGCAGCCCAAGCACATCCTCGAACTCGTCAGCCAAATCCTGTCCGGCTCAGGGAAAGCCCTGGACAGTGACGATGAGGTTGTTGGCGTGGCACTTAGCCTGCTGAACATGATCGTCACAGCTCCAGGCTTCCAAAGGTCGAGAGTTGAACCGGACACCCTCTCCCGGATCGAGACCTCTCTCGACGAACTCTCCAAATCTCGTACCGACCTTTCCCAAACAGCCACCAACTTGCGGCTCCTCCTCCTTTACCGCGACGAAATTGACCCAACCACGGAGGCCACCACCACCGCGCCCACCGACCGCCAAATCGAAGATCGCAAAACCTACAACCTCGCCATATCCTACATCACCACCCCAGACTCCCCACCCCCCGTCCGCTCCGAAGGCCTCCAACTCATCTCCACCCTCATCACGTCCCACTCCCCGGTCCTCGACATCCCCGGCATCCTCGCTCTCCTCGCCACCCTCATCGCCGACTCCGACGAGTACATCTACCTCCGCGCCATCAGCCTCTACGCCCAACTCGCAACCCACCACCACCCCCGCTCCGTCATCCGCGACCTCACCGACCGCTTCTCCGACCCCCGAGAGACTCACACCCTCGACGCGCGCCTCCGCTTCGGCGAGGCCCTCCTGCAGGTCCTCCAGCGCTTCGGCACCAGCAGCACCACCACCGCCGCCGCCCCGCTCTCGCCAGACCTCGCGCGCGAGACGGGCGCGGCCCTGCTCGCCGTCGCCGGCCGGCGTGGCCACCGCCCCAAGACGGAGGCGCGCCGGCGCAGGGAGGCGGCCGCGCAGGCGGGGCGGGATAAGGAAGCCGCCGAGGCGTGGGGCGGGTCCGTGCCGGATATGAGCGAGCCTGTGACCGAGGAGGAGAGGGCGAGGAACGAGGTGCTGGAGAGGATCGTTGAGGGGTGGGAGGGCACGCGCGGGGAGGAGGACGTGCGCGTGCGGGCGTCGGCGCTGGCGGTGCTGGGGTCGGTGGTGGAAGTGGATGTTGCCGCGCTGGGGCAGGGGGTGGTGGTTGCTGGTGTTGAGTTGTGCGTGTCGGTGCTGCAGATGGAGGGAGGGGTTGAGAAGGGGATTTTGAGGAGGGCCGCGGTGTTGTTTGTTCTGAGCTTTGTGCGGGCGCTGGAGGAGGCGAGGAAGCAGGGGCGGGAGCTGGGGTTTGGGTTTGGGAGGGAGGCGCAGGAGGATGTGATGCGCACGTTGAGGTATGTGGCCGAGACGGATAATGACGGGTTGGTGGTGCAGCATGCGAGGGATGTGGTGGAGAGTTTGGAGGCGTGGCAGGTGGTGAGACTGTTGCCGGTGGAGGGCAGTCAGCAGCAGCAGTCGTTTGGGGGGGGATTGACCAAGCTTGCTGGGCTGGAGGTCAACCCGGAGATGCCGTCTGCTTCTCAAGGCGATGCGAAACCGAGGCCTAGGATTGAGGAGATTGAGTAGAACGAAGGGAATGAAGATCTAGGGAGGGTTAGCGAAGCAACGCCATGAGAGACCATGTCAACCAGGTTCCTTTAAGACGCATTGTTTCATGTCATACAACTGAGTTGAGTTATAAATGTCAGTCTTTCCTCATGGGATCCAGGTCGGTTTCAATTCTGTCGTCGGTGTCCTCGTCGTTGTCGTGGTTGTTCTCAGGGACAGTAGTAGGGTTAGGGTTATGTCTGATTAGCGCTATGTTATCAACCCGTGACCACGCGTCAGGCAGCAAGCCCGCAGCGCATCCAGGTTTGACATCTGCAACTACCCCACCGTGGGAAAGCCACAAGCAGCGACAACCGGGGGTGGATCTAACCGCAGCCGGGAAAATGGGCCCTCGACGGGAAATTCTCGACTCGGAGGATGACGGCAGCGACTTTGGCGACGAGGGGGAGTTTGGGGACGCTGCAGCACCTGAATTGGACCAAAAAGTATTACCCCTCGAGATGGATCACGGCACTGTCGACGCGTCGCGCAGCACAGACGCCACCGTCTCGACATATCCCTCTTTCTTCCAGCGCGTCTACGACCAGCAACAGGCTGCCGCCGCCGCCGACACGCAGGATGCCATCCCGGACACTGCGCCACCAGCAGGCCTGGACCCAGCTCCAGGCCCTGCTGCTGCCTCGACGTGGACCGAGGTCTCGTCGGCCCCGCCTCCAGGCCAGAAACACCAGCCCGGGAGTTTCTCATCACTCACTTCCATCACCAACCCGGTCCCGGCGAGCAGGAAATCGAAAAGAGCCCAGGAGCCCCCCCAGAGCGAGGTGATTGACTTGACGGACGTTCCCACCCCACGAAAGCCTGACGCTGGCCCCCCAGCCGACCCATGGGATGTCCCCCCCTCAAGCAGCAGCTCGCAGCGAGTCAGCAGGACCTATGGGAAACGCAAGATTGCCCCGCTCAGCCTTGAGCAAGAGTCGGTTTCCAACACCATGCCGCCTACCCAGGATCCCTATGCCTTTCCCGAGTCGACGCCGCCGGTTCGGAAGAAAGCCACTCGTCGCGAGACACCGGTCCGCCCTACCCGGAAAGCACAGGATTCCAGCCCAGTATTGCTCGTTCCGACAGAGGCGCCAGCAAGCTCGGATCGGCCAACACGGAGCAGCCGGAAGAAAAAGGGCAGCAGCTTCAGCACAGAGTCCACTATGCCGGACACTGCTGCCCCATCCCTCTACGTCGCCCAGAGCACTCTTACGGCCAGCCAGAAGCAGGAGTACCAGGTGGTCTCTCTGTCATCCGATGCTGGCCCGGAAATCCCAGAAATGCTGCCTCCTGAGCAGCCGTTTCGGGCGGGAGAAACGTACAGATCGAGCGGGGCAACCACGATCGCCTACCCGACGCCGAGCCGGGCTGCGGTCTCGTCAAGGCGGCTGCCAGAGATTGAGGAAGACGGGGGTGAGGTTAGCTTTGTCGAGACCTCGCTGCCCCAGGAAACCCATTACCAGGTTCGTTGCTCCGGATATTGATGGCCGCAGGCGTTGCTGACCTTCTCATCGCAGTCATCGCCTGATGTTCTTGGTGACATGACCAACACAAAGCCATCAATGTCGAAGAGGAGCAGAATCAAGATCGTGTCGTCGGCCGGGCTGGCTTCGTCCGAGGCAGACCCCCCGGCCTCAACACGACGGGCAAAGAAGCGCAAGATTGTGCGAGATGCTGAGGACGACTCCTGGGAGATGGGCTCGTTAGGAGCCCCCCAGGAAGACACCAACCACGCGAAGGATCTGGAAGACACTCTCCCACCTACGATGCAACCAGAGGCGGACATGAATGCCCCATCACCGATCCCCGAACCCGAAGCGGCCGCCACGGAGGTCGTAGAACCGCCCGCCTCAACCGCCAAGGGCAAAAGGGGCAGGAAAAAGAAGGCGGCGCCTAAATCCCAAGCAATAATTCCGGAACCGAGAGAACCTACACCACCAACAGAACCCAGCTCGGAACCAGTCATCGTCCCAGTCGAAACCCCTGAGCCTCCTCCAGCAACAGCCAAGCGCAAGCGTGGCCGCCCGGGCAAGTCGAAAACAGCTCCACCCCCTCCCGAAGCCGAGGAGCCACAACAACCTACCGAGCAGGCCGAAGATGACGGTGTTGACAACACCGTCTCACGCCCCCTTTCCGAACTACACCCAAACTCCGGCCCCGACCAGGCGGAGAACACAGCCGGAGATGATGAGCAAAGCGAGGAATATGCTGTGCCAGAGGTGGCAGTTGACGAGGAGATGAAAGTCAAGGACAAGACAAAACAGCAGGAGAAGGAGAAGCAGCTAGCCAAGGACACCAAAGCGGCCGGCGGCGCACAGAAGGTTCAGTATCGGGTCGGGTTGAGCAAGAGGTCGCGTATTGCGCCGTTGCTCAAGTCGTTGAAGAAGCCGGTATGAGTACTCCGTATGGGGCGGTTGAGACGGAGTAGGGATATCACGTTGTTTTGGGCTGTTGCTGTTTTTCTTGTTGGGATGGAGTAGTCGGCTCGGATGGCATATTGGTAGGAGAGGTTTCTATGGGACGGGGGGAGGGGGTGCTTTGCTTGCGGATACCCAATTTGCTTGCCAACCGGCCGTTGTATTTTAACAAGGGGCTCCGGGTTCTGAGGAGTGGAGGTTTTGGAGGTGGTTTGGACCAAACGGGGAGCATATGCCGTGGGTTGTGAGGACAACATTTATCTTCAGGGCAATTGAAACAGGCCTGCAGATAAACCCCTTGCCCGGTTCCTGTCGCCGTTGATCCTCCTGCCGGCATCCGAGGCTGCCCGCGTTTTTACCATGTGGGACGTGTCTAGAGGCTTTAACGATCAAGGCGGAAGTCAGAAAAAGCCCGGAATTCTCTGCGATAAACCCCGCTTCCAAGGGAGGATCGAAATAGAGAACAACTTGAATGCGACGGAGGAGAATCCCATGACTTTTGGACTCTGCTGGGCCAGTGACGCGAGGTTGAGACAGGATGCGCGGCGAATCGGATTGCTGCCAAGGCCCAAGCAGATATGCTGCAGGGGTGCGGCGTTATTGTTGTTTCGCGGTGCGGTAAGCGAGTGGCGCCCTGCAGCGGGCGGGAATGTCCAAGCTCTAAGCTTTCCCCAGATCTGACAGAGCCGCAACACCAACGTCGATTCTGCATCGTGTGTCTGGCGCGGGGCATCGCGTCTCCCCTTCTTTCCTGTCGCGCTTCTTTCGCGCTCCTTCCTTTCCCCCTTTCCCACCCCCCGAATGCGCGCGCGACCCGACCGCGAACCGATTGAGAGCGCGCGCCACCCAGGCTCCACCAGCTGCCACGGCAACGCTAGCGATAAACGATGCGATCGCGATCTAGCGGCCCCACAGCCAACGTCCCACCGCCAGACCGCGACTTTGTGTTCCTTCCTGCGATTGTCGAGAGGGAGAAAAAAACTCATCGACGCCGGCGCACACGAAGCGGATGCGGCCACCCCCCCTGCGAACCCCTGATCGCTGACGACACTGGGAGGCCCATCTGAGCCGCGGCCGTCCATCGGGTCTCTTCGGTAAAGACCTTCTCGACGTTTATATTCTTTTTATCTTTTCTAGAGTGTCGCGGACCAGGACGGGGACGAGAACAAAGAGGTCCCGACGTGCCTGTGCCGTGTCGGTTCTTTGTTGCTGCGCGCGTGGGCCGACAGTCTCCCCCATCGCGCGCGGGTTGGGCGGTTTTGCAGCAGTCGTTGCAGCCGTTGGCCAGTCAGTGGTCGCTGCCGCCGTCGCGGTTGTTTGCCTTGGGCGGTGGGGCAGACGTCATGGGCGCTCCTTCCTGCAGTTGCAGGTTCCTGCAATGGCACTTGCGCCTGCCCGCGCGGTGCCGCCTTCTCAGTTTTTGTTGTGCCTGCCGTGAAAGCCACGAGTCGGTGGTCGGTGGCACCTGCTCTGCCCAAGAGGGTTCTTCCTGCCCGCCGACCGACCAGACCTTCTTCTTTTCCTCAACACCAAAAAGCGAGGCATCGAGGAAACAACTAACGATGCCAGCCCAAGTTCCCACCCCGCGGACCACGCGCAACAGCCGTGGTCTGCGCAGTCCCGCCATCTCGAGCGCAGACCCCCTCCTGGGCATTTCGTCCAGAGTTTCCCGCCGTCGCCGCGCGAGTGGCACCCCCTCGCGCACCGACCTTGTGTGTTTCCTCTGTCGCTCTGCTTGGCTTTTATTTTATTTTTACTTTATTTTTCTGGAGATCGCATGGCTAACCACCGCACGAAACCTTAGGCCCTCTCTCTTGCCCTCGAGGCCGCCGGCGACCCCGCCACCCCAACACCCCGTCCACGGTTCGCGCCGCCCGCCCCGCCTCGCGACCAAGCTCGCGACCAAGCTCCTGCCCTCGGGCCGATCCCTGAGGAGCAGCACCAGCCGACGACCCCGACCCCCGTCGCTGGCCCCTCCACCACCGGCCATCCGCCCATCTTC
>FTEL01002640.1_pt1 | contig 29865 bp, 30 predicted proteins | sample 1658911 | NCBI WGS metagenome assembly FTEL01 (sample SAMEA3914869, study PRJEB12502) | metagenome | biome: forest; material: soil | place: USA | collected 2012-03-12 | depth 0.1 m
ATCTGGAACCCCTCGGCCGTATTCCTCTCACTCTCCCCCCCATCCCCCCCAGCCACCACCGTCATCTCCTTATACCCCTGCAGCGCGCGACTCGGATGACTCCACAACAACAGCGCGGCCACAATCAACATCAACGCCCCGTCCAGCCCAAGCAGATACGCCTCGCTCTGCATCAAAACACTATCGTTCCCCATGCCGAACTCGATCATGCGGAAGACGGACCGCACCATGATGAGCACGCTGCAGGCGTACAGCGCCATGACGTGCGTGCGCCACGGGCTGGTGATGGTGAGCGAGTGCGCTGTGGGGGCCGCGCGCATGCGCAGGTCGAAGGTGACGGTTGTGGCGATGAAGAAGCCGAAGAAGAGGACTTGGATGGCGAGGCCGGCGAGGATGACGTTTTCGCCGAGTTTTTGGTCGGACTGGGTTTTGGCTTTGGACATGATGCCGCCGCCTGGGGAAGGTTAGTTAGCTGTCCATGAAGGTGAAAGTGGATGGACAGATGGGGGGACTCACCAGCGCCCTGCGCCATGAACGAAATGACGTCGCCCGTCACAAAGATCTTGGTCATCCACGTCGTGCGGATCAGCGCGTACTTTTCCGCGCCCAGCAGGCGGATCAGGCGCGCGAGGATCATGTAGATGGACGCGGCCAGCAGCGCCGGGCCGAGCAGGATGAGCAGCGTCTGCATGATGTAGACGCTGAGCGTGAAGTTGGGGGCCTCCTTGGAGGCGATGGCGCGGCCGACATAGCCGAGCGTTTCGACTGTGGTTGGTTTGGATGGTCAGGAGGGTATCGCCCGATAGGGGGTTTGGGGGACAACTCACAGGTGCACCCGAGAACGAAAGGGATAAAGTACCAGACCCTCTTGCGGATCAGGAGGAAGACGTGGCCTGCTGTGAGGGCCGCAAAGAGGACGACAAACACAATGTTGGCCGCGAGGTTGGGGTCGTAGCGGTACAGCTTGAAGCCGCCCTTGTAGGTTTGGCCGTCGGCCATGGCGTGTGGTCTTCCCGGGCACAGGGCTGAATTTGCGCGTCGGGTACGTTATCAGCTGGTGCGACGTGTCCTCGAGCACTCGATCCAAGCCAGTTGTCGTCCTGAGTCGCGATGTTGGCGATGAACTCGAAGTCGACTCGCTACCCGTCCAGATTAGGATCAGGAGATCTTTAAACAGCCAACCTCGAGCGGGCCCGGCACCCTTTTGACGCGCGTCTGGGGCATGCCATGTCGAGATCTGGAAATAAGGTCAGATAGCCCTCCCAGTCTAGGCTCCAAATCTCGTAGCTGAGCCACCCAGACGGGCCCCCCCGAAGCGCGTGGTGAATGCATATTGGCCCACCGCCCCACACACCAACAGCCCCCCTGCAAGCCAGCGGGGGCAACCGAATACGCGTATCGTCGTGTCGGCGCCGTCGTCGAATCAGCGGCTGGTCCTGGGCAGATGTCGACCCACCGTCCCGTGTTTGCCATGCGCCCCGGGCCGGGGTTCCTGGGGGCATGGTGGGCAGAAAGAATCCGCGTATGCTCAGCCCTGTCTGGAGACGTCGCGGACGCAACTCTGGAGGAGGGATGTGATTGCTTGAGAAATACGCGGAAAAAAACATCACGATGGCGTCGGTTCGATCCCAGACATCGGCGGCACAGCCCCCCTTAAGTGCAACATCTGAACCGTCAAGCATTGCGCGTCCATTCTAGTGAGTCTGGCAGGGCCAATTAAGGGTGATTCGCGACGGGACATCACTGTTTGGTGATCAAAGCGCCGATTTCCAATCGCGCAACGTCGTCTACCTGAACACGTTACTCCAACAACTACCGACTTGAAAAAGGAAGGTCCCATGACGACGACCTACACAATACTCATTCCACCGGGACTGCTGCTTACTGCGGCAGGTTGGCCAGCGCGGCCTCCAGGCTCTCGCCAGTGAGGCGCTGGAAGACGTCCGTGTAGCGGGCCTTGGTCTTCTCGACGACCTCGGGGGGCATCGAGACGTCGGGCTTGGCTTTCTGCGAAGGTGTCAGGGTTGAGATTGACGGTGAAGGGGGAGGGGATACGCACGAGGCCGTTTTCGGTCAGCCAGTTCCTCAGAACCTGCTTGTCGACTGCTGTCTGTCAGCGCACGGAAAAGGATTGTTGCTGGTTCAACCGGCGGGACGAGTACGACGTACATGAATCCTGGTCACGTCCAACTGCGAATTGAGTCAGCATGCTGCCATGGATGTTTAAGGGACAGACCGGGGGCGCGTACCTTGGTAGTCGGCTTGGCTCCAGAAACGCGAGGAATCAGGGCTGTGCGTCAAGTCAGTTGATCGGTCAAGATGGTACGCGGGAAGAAAAAGGTTGCGTCGTACGTCAGGACCTCGTCAACAAGGTAGATCTCGTCAGTCTCCTCGTCCAAGCCAAACTCGAACTTGGTGTCGGCCTGCGCAGGTCGTGTTAGCGGTGGATTTGGACACTCAACCCTGCCACTCTAACTGACAATGATGATCCCCCGCTCCTCAGCGTACGAGGCGCCAGCCTTGTAGCAGGCCAGGGCGAGCTCCTCGATGCGCGAGGCGTACTTGTCGCCGACGATGCTCCTAGCCTCGTCGGGCGAAATGTTGATGTCCTTGTCGCCAAGCTCGGCCTTGGTGGAGGGGGTGTAGATGGGCTTGGGGAGGCGGGCGCATTGGGCGAGCCCGGCGGGCTGGGGGAGGCCGTGGATGGTCTGTTCCTTCTGGTACCTGTGGGGGGGTTAGTGGGTCAGTGGTTCCGTGGGTGGCTGGCCAGGCAGAACTCACTCAGTCCAGGCGCTGCCAGTAACATAGCCTCGGACTGTTGACAGGGGTTAGTTGCTGTACAAGGGGGAGAGGGGAAAGGGGAAGCTTGCCGATCGCCTCAATAGGGAAGATCTTGAGCCGGCTGTTGGGTGAACGTCAGCATCCCCAGTCTGATAGAGTGAATGGGTGCATCGACATACCGGACAGTCATCGAGCGGCCCCGGAGCATCTTCTGCTCGTCGGCAGTGAGAAGGTTGGGTGTTGTGGGCGGGCCGAGATGGAGGAAGTGGTGCTTCAGGCCGGGGACGCCCTTGGAAAGGACGTCGAACCACTTGGCCGACAGGAGGGTCAGGATGGCTCCCTTGGTGGGAATGCCATTCTTGAGCAGTGGTGTCAGCAACCCTCTCACCTTACACCTTGATATTTCTTCATCCTCCACCGGTGTGAGAGAGACTCACCTTGAGAATGACGTCATAGGCGCTGATCCGGTCTGAGTTGAGGGTCAGAGGTGTTCACGGCAACCAGGGGCTGGGCCAGGCATTGAGCCAGGACGCGTACCCGAAGTGACGAAGAGCAGCGTGGGCTTCTCGCCCTCCTTCTCGGGGAGAGAAAAGAGGTCCCTGTGTAAGTGTAATGTGAGTGGTTCGATGCCCAGGCGAGGATTCTGATGTCTCAAAGGTCCAAACCCCCACCCCAATCCTGCGCCGGGACGAGATGGGGGAATTTCCCGAAACACTGGGGACATACCTGACTTTGCCCTGGGACAGCCGGGGCAGGGAGGTCAGGGGGATGCTGGCGAGGACCTCGGTGGCCATTGCGATTGGTGATTGGAGTGATGGCTCGGGGGTGTTTTGAGTTGTGGATGCTCTGAGAGCCAAGACAGAAAGAGTCAAAAGTCAGCCCAAAAGAAGCTGGGCTGAGAGAGTTTTAGTTCGGTTCAGGGGGAAGGCCAATTACCAGCGCGGGGGGGGTTCCTGCAAAATAAGAATGCAATTCTCACAAGGTATGAGTACAAGACAAAAGGAGCAAACTTTGAGTCCCAACACGTTAGCCGTGTGACCAACCAAGCTGTGTGTGTCTGTCTGTGTCTGTCTGACTGTGACTCTTTTCCGTGGAGCATCAGAAAATCTCGACGAGGGGCAAACAGTGGAGTGCGATATCGGGCCGCGGGGCAGTAAAGTGGGGACTCTGAGCACTGATCTTGCATGACAGCGCCTGTGATGCGATCCACTGTCGCAATCTCGATTTTTCAGGCGAACACCTCAGCTCGACAGCCCTGAAACCCAGCGCCATGATCAGCCCGCCTCGTTCAGCCCCGAACATGAAAATCGACAGCTCGATGCGAGACGGCCTTTCTGATCGGATACCGGCAGGGATGGGCGCTGGGTTGCCGATGCTCCGCACGTGGCAGCGGAGGGGACGCCCCCAAGCCCTCGGGTCGTGGAGGAGGCATCGGGAATCGGGGCGCACTGCGGATAATCATGCTGTGATCCCAACTCGCGGGGTTTGGGCATGGCAATGGAGATCTGGAATACAGTACCCATGATGGAGTTGAGATCTGAGAATGGCATGTTGACCCCTCGGGTCTCCCGGTGCTTGACGTTGCTTGCGTGGGCTTGTGGAGGAGATGGCTAAGCAAGCAGTCTCCAGCTCACGGGCACTGGAGGATGCTTGGCATGTTGGAGGCGGATGCTTGTTGGCAGCTCGCGGAAAAGCCGCCCACCAACTCCAAGACTCTAACCCCTGAGCTGTGCCTGGCATGTCTTGTTCCGCCGGCAATTCCGCCGCTGCCCCAGCGCATTGACTGCCCGCTAACCCCCAAGCGTGGCGCCAAAGGTCAGCTCCAAGGGCCTGAGACTAAGACACCGCCAGACGTCCAAGCATCATCCGCTGCCATCAATGCAACCCCGCGAGCAAAGACCACTGTTGGACTAACCCATCCACCTGCAGGAGCTGTTAAAGATATCCGCAGCCTCGGGGTGTGATAACCCGCCGCCCGTGTCCCTCTTGAAGTGACCTCTCAGTGACAACCACGCTCAAGTCCGACTGTCTTAGCCTCTTTTCGCCTGAGAGACACGAGCCCATCTCACCAAGTCCCTTGTTTTCCATCATCAAATTAAGACAGTATGGCATCCAACGAGACGCAGAGCTACGCTGCTCTGCTCCCTGAACTCACCCTCCAAGAAAAGGTTTCCTTGTTGTCGGGGAACAGCTTCAACACCACCCCAAGCATTCCCCGCCTCGGTATCCCACAGATCAAGGTACGCGTCTTCAAGGTCATGGACTAGTTAGTGTTCGAATACTCATTCCCGCAGGTCGGCGACTCCATCAATGGAATCCGCCCGTCCGCCATCGACGGCGGCATGGCCACCGCCTGCTTTCCCAGCACCACCTGTCTCGCCTCGACATGGGACGTGGAGTTGCTCGAGCAGATGGGCGCCGAGCTCGCCAAGCAGGCCAGGCTGAAGAGCGCGCAGGTCGTGCTCGGCCCGACCATCAACATCCACCGCGATCCCCGCGGCGGCCGGAACTTTGAGTGCTTCAGCGAGGACCCCTTGCTCTCGGGCTTGCTGGCCGGAGCCATCGTGAACGGCATCCAGAAGCAGGGCGTTGGTGCATGCCCGAAGCACTTTGTCTGCAACGACTCGGAGACCATGCGGCACTTTTACAACGTCAATGAGTCTCAAAACAGCCGGACCCTGCGCGAGATTTACTTGGCCGCGTGGCAGCACCTCCTGCGGACTTCCGACCCTGTGGGCATTATGACTGCGTGAGATCACCTGGCCCAGGCCTCACCTATCGAGTCTGACATTGAAATAGATACAACAAAGTCAACGGTTCGTTCTGCGGCGAGAACAAGGAGTTGATCACCGACATCCTCCGCGGCACCTGGGGCTACCAAGGCATCACCATGTCCGACTGGTTCGCGACGCACTCGACCGCCCCGCCCATCAAAGCTGGCCTCGACCTCGAGATGCCGTTTCCCATCTTCCGCGGCGCCCGGCTCCTCAAGGATGTCGAAGACGGCAACGTCACCGAAGCCGAGATCGACCAGCGCGTCCTCAAGATGCTCGAGCTCCGCGACCGAACCCGGGCCTGCCACCAGAACGAAGAAGAGCGTTCCGAGCTCAGCGACGAAACCAACCGCATCGCGCGCGAGCTCGCCGCGGCCGGTATCGTCCTCCTCAAGAACTCCAACGCCGTCCTCCCCCTGAACACCACCACCCCCTTGAAGCTCGCCGTAATCGGCGAATTCGCCCACGACCCCGTCGTCACAGGCGGCGGCAGCGCCTCCTGCAAGCCCCAATACACCCAACCGCCCCTCACCATCCTGCAATCCCTCCTCCACCCCGACAGCACCGTCCTCTCCTCCCGGGGTGTCCGCACCCGCCGCATCATCCCCACGGCTCCCACCACCCAACTTACTTCCCCCTCCGGCTCCCCCGGCGCGGAAGTAGCTTACTTCAACGACTCCGCCCCGACCACGCCCCTCCTGACCGAACACCTCCCCACCCCGCACGTCTTCATGCTCGGCGCCTTCAAGCCGGGCCTGTCCGTCCCGGGGTCACGCCTCGAAATCACCACCACGCTGACGCCCCTCACCACGGGGCGGCATACCCTCTCCGTGCGCTGCACGGGCGCGTTTACTTTGACCGTCGACGGGGTGGTGGTGCTCCAGTCCGACACGCAAGCGGACATCACGACAGAGCAGTTCCTGTTCAACCCCACCCTTCTCGAGCGGCGCGCGGAGGTTGGCATGACCGCTGGGCGGGGGTACAGCGTGCGTTTGGTGATGCGGTCGCGGGAGGCGGTGACGGTAGGGGAGCCGACGCCGTACGGGGCGACGGTGGGGTTTGAGGAGGAGATGGATGAGGCGGAGGTGATTGCCGAGGCGGCGGCGGTGGCGGCGGCGGCGGATGTGAGTTTGGTATTTTGTGGGAGGAGTGATCAGTATGAGTCGGAGGGGTTTGATTTGGAGGGGATGGCGTTGCCGCAGGGGCAGGTGGATTTGATAAGGGCGATGGCGAGGGCCGGGAGGAGGACGGTGTTGGTGCTGTATTGTGGGAATCCGATTGGGTTGCCGGATGATGTGGTTGAGGCGGTAGAGGGGGTTGTGTTGGCGCATTTTCCGGGGCAGGAGGGGGGCAGGGCGGTTGGGGAGGTGTTGACCGGGGCGGTGAATCCTAGTGGGAAGTTGGGGACGAGCTGGTGGAAAACGTTGGGGGACGCACCCAGTGCAGAGTGGTTCCCCGCGAAGAAGGGGGAGAATGGGGAGGTGGAGATCAAGTATGGGGAGGGCGTGGGTGTTGGGTATCGATGCGAGGGAGTGGAGGAGAGGGTGCGGTGGCCGTTTGGGTTTGGCCTGTCGTACACCGAGTTTGGGTATGATGGGTTGAAGGCCGTGGTGGAAGAGGAGGGAGAGAAGCAGGTGCTGAGGTGCGAAGTGGGCGTCACCAACACGGGCAAGAGGGATGGGAGGGAGGTCGTGCAGCTGTACGTTGGGGCTGTGGACGCTGCGGTCTGGAGGCCGGAGCGGGAGCTCAAGGCCTTCGCCAAGGTGCTGCTGCAGCCGGGTGAGCGGAAGGTGGTGGAGCTCGAGGTGGACTTGAAAGTCGCATGCAGCTACTGGGATGAAGGTGCTTTGACCTGGAAGATGGACGTGGGCAAGTACCGCGTTGAAGTGGGCGGATGCCGGGAGGAGGTTGTTGTGACGAAGGCCGTTGCTTGGAATCACTTGTAGTCCGGAGGATGGGGAAAGAAGGAAGGTTGTTGTTAACCAGGCGATTTACGACCTGACAGTACCTCCCTCTCAACATCACCGTGCCTCTCACAACCCTTACCACATATAACAATTTTGCTCTTCAAAACCCTCCACAGGGGTCAGTGACCACGCCCCATCTCCGCCGTACAACCCAACCTCGCGCTCCACCTGGCCGAACAAGTTGGCGGCACGTCCCAGGGGTAGGCATAGACTGATTTGGCGAGCACAGTCCCCTTGACCAGCTCCATAATGATGACGAATATGTTTGTATGAGGATCTGTGAAAGTCCTGAACGCCTCTGGGATGTAGATACCGGGGCTGCAGCGGCCAGCCTGATGTTCATCGCGGGCCCATTGCCAGGCGAGCCGTTGCATGTCGGCCTCGGCCTGTCTCCAGGGGCCTCCATGCTTGACCGTGATCACTGGATGTCCGAGAGGGTAGCCGAAGTGTGGCGCTTTTCCCTCACACATGCGGGCCCACACGACATCGCAGATGCCGCCGAGTGACGCCTCAAGGGCGAATGTCCTGGCTTCGGCGTTTTCGTCGGTCACTGGTGGCATGTCGGTGACCGAAGCGGAACGGACCTCCACTGAAGTGGTCGCCATGTTGGGAATCCTGGTGTATGTGAGCGTGTCAGGGCGAGGGAAAGTCACTATTGTTTGGGGAGACAAGTCACAAGCCACAAGGTGTCGGTCATGCAGTTGAGGCGGGGGAGAGATGTTGGCAAGTCCGCAGCCAACCAACTCGAGCAACGTCAAATCGAAAAAAAGGAAACCAGCAACCATCTGCCTCAAGTTGGGGTAAGGTCAAGGGGGCCATGGGAAAGCGGGAAGTATTGGCTCCGTTTCTTCCCATATGGCAATCCGTTCTTCAAATCACCAGTTCCCGTTCGGAATAGCAAGATAACATGATATCACACGGAAGAACCATCTGAAGCATAGTCTATTCCTCACAGTCGACTCCTGATGGCCCTCACCTCTCGTTCGGCAGCCCCTGCGCGCCACTCTTGTCGTCCTGATCAAGATACCCCGCAACCACACCCTTGGGATCCCACGTCCTCCTGATCTCCATGAGCTTCTTTCCTTGCTCATCCCGCCAAAACTTAGTGTTCCGGACCTGAAAGTCGGCATCACCCAGGTACGACCCGACGAGATGCGGTTCGACCTGAGCAAAGATGTCCCTGACCCAGCCCTGGCACGCGCTATCCCCAGCTTCGTCCTCCCAGACACAGTAAGTGGCAAAGTAGTGATCGGATTGCATCGACAGCGCCATGTCCTTGAGCCTGCCGTCGGCCACGGTGAAGCGGGACGCCGGGTTCATGGCGTACCACAGAGTGAAAGACTGTTCCGAGGGCAGCGTGGTGAACGCCTTTTCCAGGACTGACACAACATCGGCGTCGTTGTCGACGTAGCCGTTGTCGACGGCATAACGGTGGCCATTGGGGTTGGCGGCGTGCTGGTTGTCGTATTCTTGTGGAAGGGAGGTCTCATTGCAGAACCAGGACACGACGTGCCCGGGAGGTGCCGAGTCGTGGGCTGGTTGTAGGGCGGCGCGGGCTTCCTCCTCGTCGTTCTTCATCGTCACTAAGAGGATGGTGATGTGGCCTCCGGTGCGGCCCGGAATGTGGTTGCCGACGCAGACAATCTCGGTTCCATCATCGAATGTGGGCGAGATCTAGATTCAACATTGTTAATAGAAGGTTCGGAACGGAGCACCGAGGGGAGTCCTACGTCGAGGATCCATTGGAATGCCTTGCGGTAGTCCTTCTGCTCGTAGATGTACGCCGAAGAGCGCATGTGGGTAAACTTGGCGAGTGTTTGGAGGTGGAAGCGAGTGACGATGGCAGGAAAGCCTGAGTTGGACAATTAGCAACACAAGTCTCACTGGGTCAGACAGGAGTGAGTCCTCACCAGGTCCAGCTCCACGAGCAGCCCAGAAGAGATCGCTGTTTTGCTGCTCATCACACCGCAGCCTCTCACCAGTGGCCGTCACCACATCGATGGCTAGCACTCGTTGGCAAGAAAACCCCCAATTCTAACCCCGATTAGCTTCCCAAACCCAATCCGTCCTTGGGTAACCATCCTACCTTGCAATTCCACCCCATCCCACCCTGCAGAAGGAACCCTCCGAGCGCAACATCCGGGCAATGCCCGCCAGGAAACATGCGCCCATGCGGATCCAGCAACCTGTTTACCATCCGCCCAGTCATGCTGGGGGAGGCTTCCAGCACGCCCGTCTCATTGTTGAGATGGAAGTGGAAGAACTTGCCCAGGTCGATCAAGATTGCCTCATCTCGCACGCTCCACGCCGCCCAGCTGTGGCCGCCTGACCGCACGGACACACGGCATCCTAGCTGGTTGGCGAGGCGGACGGCCTCGACGATGTGGCCCTCGTTTGTGGCCTCGACAACGGCGAGGGGGAAGCGCGAGGGCCGGCGGTTGTTGAAGACGCGGCCGACGCGGGCTCGCTCGTAGACGATGCTGTCTTGCCAGATGATCGGGAACGAGGGGGGCAGCGCTGGCTTGGAGAGCAGACGCTTGTCCTGGGTGGTGTTGGACATGGTGAGCGGGGAAGACGAGGCCAGGCTTGACTGAATGCGGTAATCTCTGAAGGACAAACAAGCAGGACGACGGGGGCTGTTGGCGAATCAGAGGATGTGGTATGCGATGGTACCCCCGGCTTCTGGACTGAACCTGGCCAGCTCTCTTTAAGGACTCGCCGGGCCGGATTCCTAGGACAATTCTTCACCCTCTTCCCCAGCTTCCCCAGATTTTCCCTCCAGATCCCCGTGGGGATGAGGGAGGTCTGGAACGGCTCAGGGGTACAGCGGACAGGGGATACTATTTGGTAGCTCGGAATGTGGGGCTGTTTGTATCTCACGCGGTTTTCCTGCCAGCTCCTAGCATTATCCCCTTGGCTTCTAGGAAGTCTTACCCCTGGATCACGGTACTTGGCAGGTGGGGATGGCATGATGGCCCTCCACACAACTCTGCCGTTGGCCCACTTCGGCTGCGTCGGGCGGCCACATTCGCGTGGTTGGGGTTGACAGGGGGCGACTGGGTTGACAAGGGGGTCGACTAGGGGCGGGCAAAAACCCAGGCGCCTGGTTACGTACTCGTCCGTCTGCAGCTCTGCACAACACATGGCTCAAGCAAGGTGGTCTCCCGAGGCGAGGCATGAGGTCTGCTGCTAGCAGATCCCAAAAGTGCATAGCTCGGGCCTGCGTTGTGCAAGTGACAGACTTGGGGATTCTCTCCGCGTCTTGGTAGCTTGGACTGGGAGTTTGGGACGCGCATATCAATCGCGACCCCCTCCAGGAAGTCTGGCCTGCAGATCCCCCGGGTTTCCACCTCGCGTCGGGCCAGGGAGATATCATTCTGTCCGCGAGGTCCGCCGCTGCCATCCAGGATACCCAATTACCGCCAACACGTCCTTCGATTGAGCCTCCGGCGCCCGACACCATGTCGTCGACACCGTCCGACATGCCGATTGAGCATGCGGCCAAGAAGGAGACGCTGGGCAACGTCCAGCTCCGGCATCACGAGACGCAAGAGATCATCCTCGTGCCAACGCCCAGCGATGACCCCAACGACCCCCTGAACTGGTGAGTGCTTCCCAAACTTGCCCTCGAGCTGCGCTTGGGGCAAAAGCTGACGCGACGATGCTTCGAATAGGTCCAAGGGGTACCGGCTGTACATCGCCGGCCTCGTCTGCGTCACCATCTTCCTCAGCAACTTCCTCGCCGCCGGCCCGACCGTTGCCATCGTCCAGATCGCCCAGGACTTCTTCCCCGGCTCGGGCCCCAGCCTCGGTGGAAGCATCGCCAAGGTCTCATACTTCTTCACCACCACCGCGCTGCTTCAGGGCATGGGCAACCTGATTTGGATGCCCATCATGATCAAGTTTGGTCGCCGTCCGCTCTACGTCTTCACTTTTGCCCTGTACACCGCCTGCGCGGGATGGGCTGGCGCGCCTACATCGTACGGCAGTGTGCTGGCGGCTCGCATTCTGATGGGTTTCGCCGGCGGTGCGGCCGAGTGCCTGGCCCCCCTGACCATCTCCGATATCTTCTTCCTTCACGAGCGCGGTACCATCATGGCGTAAGTTGCCTCGACGCAAGATAAATGCAGTGGCGAGCCAGAGAGAGCGCGAGACTAACCGTCTTCCTACCCCCTAGTCTCTACACTGCCGCGCTCTCGGCTGGTGTCGGCGGCGGCATCCTGATCGCCGGCCTCATCACCATCAACCTCCACTGGCGCTACATCTACTACATCTCAACCGCCCTGATCGGAGCCTGCACCATCCTCATCTTCCTGACCCTCCCCGAGACGCAGTACCGGCGCGCTGGCCTGGCCGCAAACCAGCAGCAGAAAACATTGGGACAGCTCAAGGCCGAGTCCAAGGAGGATGCGAGCGCCGAGGTCGCACATTCGGAGCTCGGCGCTGGTTCGGTGCCTAAGCGGCGCACCTTCATCCAAGAGCTGCGCATCTTCACCGGCTCCTACACCGACGAGAGCGTCCTCAAGCTGTTCATCCGGCCTGTCGTGCTCTTGGCCCTGCCGCCTGTCCTGTGGGCCACGCTCGTCATGTCAGTGACCATCGGTTTCCTGGTCGCCATCACGTCCAACTTTGCCAGCGCCTTCAACACCGTGTACGGCTTCAAGACGTACCAGACTGGTCTCTGCTTCATCGCGTCGCTGATCAGCTCCCTGATTGGTGTCTTCTTCGGTGGTCATCTCAGCGATATGATTGCCGATTTTTTCACCAAGCGCAACAACGGCGTCCGCGAGCCCGAGATGCGTCTCCCGGCTATGATCGTGTCGATGATTACGAGCCCGCTTGCTCTGGTTCTCTATGGCGTGGGCATCGGCAAGGAACTGCACTGGATTGTTCCCACTATTGGGCTTGGTCTCTGTGAGTTCGATGCTGGCTTGTATTACCGGCATCCGAGAGACGGCTAACCATAAAACAGTGAACTTCTCGATTGTGCAGGCCACCAACATCAGTCTCGTCTACACCATCGATGCCTACCGTCCGGTGGCTGGTGAGATTACCGTGTCTCAGTTTGCCTTTAAGTGTGAGTCTCAACTTTCCCCCCCGCCTGACTTCCAAATTTCTCCCTTTTCCCCATTCTTGGGTGCGAGCTGACTCGATCATGACACAGCTGCCTTTGGTTTCCTCCTTTCTTTCTACACCAACCCCTGGATCGAGAAGTCCGGCTACATCAACTCCTTTGGCGCCATGGCCGGCATCTCCGGGGGCGCCATTGCGCTCTGGGTTATTTTCTATTTCTTTGGCAAGCGGATCAGGCATGCCACCTGGCAGTGGGGTTTCGTCAAGAAGCTCGTCCACTGGCATGAGGATCGCGAGGTCGGCGAGTAAACGGCTCAGCTGGTCTTGTTGACCCTGTTCTGTGAATGGGTGTTACACACAGCTCGGTGGATGGCGTTTCAAGTTGCTGGTCTTGTTTGACTTGGAAATCGTCTGCACTCTATGCAACGTAATATTTTCAGATAGCTCAATATCTAATGGGGCACACGATCATTCTGTGCAGAACCCACACCTCTTTCCTCCTGTTGGACGTGACCTGGATGCTGCGATGCTTCGTCTTCTCGAGAGACCTAGTGAATGACTCGGGGAGGGTAATCAGCTGCTGGATACAGGTATTATCATGGGCAATCAACTGTTTCCACCACGATGTTCCGAAGTCGGGCAGCGGCAACACTCTCCTAACCCAAACTTGACACCTCTCAACTCCGAAGCCCCATGCGAGGATCTACAAACGTGCCCCGAAGCCACTGCAGGTCTCCTTCCATCCTGATCCCTACCACCCCTCCGTGGTCATCCTTCGTGTGAAAGGTCCAAGACGCCCAATCAACGACTCCAATCCGCCCTCTCGGATGGCGGACCACCAACCGAGTAGGTGGGGTAGGTTGCAGCAGGCCGCGCAGACGACACTAAGCTCATGCATGCAGGCAATCCCTGTTTCCGTCGCAGAGGATCAGGTCACTGTGGGGAAGAGGGGCGCAGTTCTCCAACTTAGTGGGTGGAAGCTTGCTGCGGCACTATTGGTGCATAGCTCCCACGACGCGGAGATCTCACACCTCCCTAAGCCAAGGAGACGAAAAGCCATATAAACCGAGGAGAGTTATTGTATCCGAAATTCGCCCAAGGAGACAGAGAGAAGACGACGATCACCAATCACAGCTCAGCACCACACCCCTTACGCCCACACCCCCGTCTCAACCGCTCCCCAGACCACATCATCTCGCCTGATGGTCTATCTTCACAATGGACTCCACCGTCCTCTCACCAGCCGTCTCCCAGACCCTATCCGGCAAAGTGGCCATCGTTTCCGGCAGCAACAGTGGGATCGGCCTGGCCATCGCAAAGGAGCTCGCCGCCCGCGGTGCCTCCGTGGTCATCAACTACCCCTTCCCGTCCGTCACGGCTGAAGCCACCCAAGCAGCCGCCAACCTCCCCACCCCCAGCATAGCCGTCCTAGCCGACATGAGCACAGTGGAGGGCCCACAAGCACTGGTGGACGCTGCCGTCGCCGAGTTCGGCCATGTGGACATCCTGGTCAACAATGCGGCCCTGGCCGTCAACCTCCCACTGGAGGAGCAGACCCTAGACCACTGGGACACCTTGGTCAACCTCAACGGCCGGGGACCCTTCCTCCTGACCAAGGCGGTGCTGCCCCACCTGCCCAAGTCCGGCGGCGGGCGGATCGTCAATATCTGCTCGGTCAGTGCCCGCGGCCCGCCGCCGGGACAGACGATTTATGCGGGCACGAAGGGCATGGTGGACTCGTTTACGCGGTGCTGGGCGAAGGAGCTGCCGCCGAAATATGGGTGCACGGTGAATGCGGTGTCGCCCGGCCCGACTTTGACGGAGGGTTTCTTGACCGCCGGGGAGGAGGCGATGAAGGTTCTCCAGCCGACCATTGATGCCACGCCGGCGGGAAAGCGGATGGGGAAGCCGGAGGAGGTGGCGTATGCGGTGGCGTTTCTGTGCGAGGAGAGGTCGAGCTGGGTGAATGGGACGCATATGTTTGTGAATGGGGGGCTGTTTGTGGATTAGGTAGTCTGAAATTGAGAGTGTGTCATGGTCATTCCCCTGAAGAGTCACTGTTTGTCTCTGTGGTTTGCCATTTCGCTCCCGGGCACATGGCCCATCCAGGCACGTTCCAGTGTCATAAGACGGGTGGAGGCATGAGAGTAATCGGACAGGGAGAGCTACGAGAGTGACATGTGTGTGGCCAGTCAGCTTGAGGTGGAGGCCAAGTCGTCATGCTGAGAGCCACAGACTCCTGTTGACAATACCAAGTAGACAAATCAGCTGTCCTGGCACATTCATTGGGGGGAATGTGGCCGATGCGAAGAGATTCCGATCCACCCGGCAAGACTCTGTGGCCGGCCGGGCCGACCTCAGCTCCTGAGGTGTTCATGCCGAAGGCAAGGAGACTGTGACGGCATGGCCGCAGCCGATGCACTGAGAGTCACGGATGAGGGAGGCCCAAACGGGAAGGAGATTGTGAATTGGGACGTTGCTTGGGGCGGGCAGCATGCTAGCTCCCCTCTCCCCCTCACCACTCCACATGCCCACCCCCGCATCATCCCCCGCTCGGCATCCACGATATTGGTGAGGGCCATCTCGGGACTGGTCACCCGGATGCATCCAGATCCATCTCCAAGAAGTCGTCTAGAGTTTGGTAGCGGGAGCATATCCGACGACAGCCAAACGAATCAGTACATACAAAACGGAATCGTCCATCAGACCAGGGGTATCCGTCCTCCCAGCGACAGCACCCAAAACAAACCCCTTTTCGCAGTAAACATGCCTCGCAACTACCTCAAGAAAGCCCCTGGCGCAGCCAAGGCCGCCAACGGCGGCGCTCCCGCCGACGTCCCCGCCATCGTCCGGGGTGTCATCGACGCCATCCGTGCGGAAGGGGACGCCGCCGTCCGCCTGTACAGCGAGAAGTTTGACAAGTGGTCGCCGGAGTCGTTCCGGCTGTCCGAGGCCGAGATCCAACATGCCATCTTGCAGGTCCCGGAACAGACCATCGCCGACATCAAGGAGGTCCAAGCCAACGTCCGGGCCTTTGCCGTGGCGCAGAGGGCGTCCATCAAGGACTTTGAGATCGAGACGGCACCTGGTGTGTTTCTCGGGCAAAGGAACAATCCTATCAACTGCATTGGAGCGTAAGACCAGCACCCTCCTCTTTCGCATTATCCCCTGTACTGACACACAGCTCAGGTACATCCCCGGCGGGCGTTACCCCCTCCTCGCCTCCGCCCACATGACGATCCTCACCGCCAAGGTCGCCGGTGTCAAGAAGGTCGTGGCTTGTACCCCTCCAGCGGCGGGCAAGATCCCCAACGCGACCGTCGCCGCCATGCACCTCGCTGGCGCGGACGAGATCTTCATCCTCGGCGGCGTGCAGGCCGTGGCCGCCATGGCCGTCGGCACACCCACCGTTCCCAAAGTCGACTTCATCGCCGGACCAGGCAACGCTTTCGTCGCCGAGGCCAAGCGCCAACTCTTCGGTGAGATCGGCATCGACCTGTTCGCGGGCCCGACCGAGGTCCTCATCGTAGCGGACGAGACGGCGGATCCGTTCATGGTTGCTACCGATCTGCTCTCGCAGGCTGAGCATGGGCCGGATAGCCCGGCCGTGTTGATCACCACGTCGGAGGAGGTCGGGAAGCGGACGATTGAGCTGTGTGCGGAGCTGCTGGAGGGGTTGGTCACGGCGCCGATCGCGAGTGTTTCGTGGAGGGACTTTGGGGAGGTGGTGCTTGCCGGTGATTTGGATGAGGCGTACACCATTGCGGACAAGTATGCGTATGAGCATGTTCAGATCTTGACGGCCCAGCCAAGGGAGGCGTTGGAGAAGATGCAGAATTACGGTGCGCTGTTCTTGGGGCCCATGACTTGCGTGTCGTACGGCGATAAGGTGAGCACTCAGAACCATGTCCTGTGCCTGACAGTGACAAGCCAGCTAACCAGCTATCACCCCTCAAGTGCATTGGAACCAACCACGTTCTTCCTACCCTGGGCGCCTCGCGATACACCGGCGGTCTGTGGGTGGGCAAGTTCCTTCGGACGGTCACGTACCAGGAGGTTCGGAACGCGGAATCGAGTGGCAAGCTGGGACAGCTCTGCGGCCGTGCTGCGAGGGTAGAATTGTTTGAGGGTCACGCGAGATCGGGAGACTTGAGAGCGCACATGTACCTGAAGGATGAGTTTGACTGGATTAAGCCAGGCGCTGTTCAGCAGTAGGCTCGGGTCACCCGTACGGTTTGCTTAGCTCCGTTCTTCTCGCAAGGGATTTGGATAATAGATAGGAATGGAAGCACTGTAGCTAGATACGGTGGTCCTTGTCTTGCTGTGTATTTCCACCTTTGATTGGCCTTTGCACATGAGACCGAATTGCTCAAATTGCTATTCCAATGGGAGAGAGATGGTGTGGCCCCGGTTGCACCGAAGGATACAGACAAGCAACTGGGATAAGAATCTCGGCACGCCACTCTAAAACCAAATTAAGGTTCAGTACGCAATGTGAATCCGGAGTGGGTCGATTTGAAGGGATGGTCTATTCTATCCGAACTGGTCTAACAAATCTCTTCATTACAGACTGAAGCCCGCATCAATAATGGCGTTCTGTCCCGTGATCGTTTTCGACACCACAAACGTTCTAACTTGTTGCGCAACATCCTCAACTGTAGCAAACTTTTTAAGTTTGTTTGCCTCCTTGGCTGCTTCGAGTCTCTCTGCAGGGAATGACAAGCCCCAGTCCTGAAGTTGATCAGGTCACCTGTGGTCTGAAGATGCCCGAGATCAAGGGATAACATACCGTTAACAGAATCCCAGGGGAGACGCAATTCACTCGTATTGACGGAGCCGAGATGACAGCCAGGGATTTGATGAGATGGATTTGTGCTGCCTTGGTGACGGCGTATGGCTGGTCATGTTTGTTAGAACTCGCAACGCAAACCCGACTTCTCACGATGCCCCCGTTTTTGTCACGTACCAGACTACTCCCACTGGGTTTGCAGCCCGCGATACTCGCCGTGCTCACGAAAACAGCGGAGCCCTCGTCCCGCGCATTGCTTTCCTCGAGCCACTTTTTTGAGGCATGGAAAAGCCACAGATGTGCCTTGACATTGGAGTCAAAACACCGATCCCAGTCGTCCTCATCCACGCCATCCTCGAGGTCGGAAAAGTTCCGAATCTTCGTCCAGCCGACATTGGAGATGACCGTGTCCAGCCTGCCCCCGGATGCCGCTGTCGTTTCGTCTACGAGCCGGATAATCTCGGACTTCTTGGAGATGTCGGCCCGGATCGCGTGGAACACCGGCGGTGCTGCATCCGAGACATTCCTGGAGGCCCAGGTGTCCTGCAGCTCCTTGACGAGAGCGGTCGCCCTATCTGCGTTGCTGTGGTAGTTGATGGTCACACTCATGCCCAGCTCCAGAGCGAGAACACGGGCGATCGCGGCGCCGAGGCCCGCGCTGCCAGCCGTTACCAAGGCGACTTTGCGTGCTGTAGATGCCATGGTGAGATTGGCGTTGCGGGCTCCGGACTGGGTCAGGATGAGTCCAATGTAATGTGAGAGGATGTCGTTGCCGGAACGAGTCCAGCATCACCGATCTGACGACAGTGAGGGGTTCACCGGCAAGGTTCGGCTTGGCGGAAGCTTGTTGACCCCTCCCCCACCCGAGCGCGTGTTTCTTTACCACTGAACATCGGGGCTGTTGTGGTGGCCCCAGAACTGCCACACAGCGCCACCAGGGACTGCAGGGGCGAGCATTTCCCCAGCATCAGCCCCGCCCTCCAACTCGGGGGACTTTCAGCGGCTCCCTTGGCCCTTCATGCACGGTGGCCACATCCCGGATGGGGGGAACAACATCCGCTAACTCTCGGGACCACCCCCGGCCCCGCTACCCCACTCCCAACACAACCCACAACCACACCACCGCTGACCACCATCCTCGGCAGGTCGATAGGGACCAGGGGTGGACCAACCAGCTCTTGGTTTGGCCCTGGCTCCGGACAATGGGCCTAAATGAGCCCTATCCCTTGACTTCGGATCCGCTGGACCAACAAGGACAAAGCCAACCTCAGGCCTTCCCTCCCAATACGGCCAACCCCCCACCTTCCACGCGGAGTTGTCTCTTCATACCCAATCCTCTATTGTTTCACCGTTGTCTGGTCACTCTCAGCACTCATACGGCCCAAAACAAACAATGGGGTCTACCGAACCTGCTGCCGTCACAAACGGCACAGCCACGGCCGCGGCGCTTGATGTAGTCGTGGTCGGTGCCGGCATTGGCGGCCTGGCTGCCGCCATCTACTTGCGCTACCAAGGCCACAGGGTCACCGTCCTGGAGCAGTCACGCTTTGCCAATGAGCTCGGCGCTGCTCTCCACTTGGCTCCCATCTCCAATGGGCTGCTGAGGCGGATCGGCATCTTTGCCGAGCGCGTGGGCGCGAACTTGATGGAGAGTGTAAGCCGTCCATTACGCCACCCACAACGAAGGAAGTCCGTGCTAACATGTTTGAAGGTCACCGAGTACAACGCCGCAAATGAACTGCTGCGGGATGTTGACCTGGCGGAGCCGAACAAGATGTGGCAGCATCCGTGGCACCTGGTCCACCGCGTGCACCTGCACGAGGAGCTTAAGCGTCGCGCCACCTCGCCCTCGGGAGATGGCGTGCCTGTTGTTCTGAAGACCTGCAGCCATGTTGTTGATGTGGATCCTGCGACTGCCACCGCCATCCTGGACAACGGCGAGCGTGTCCAGGGTGATGTCTTGGTTGGGGCGGACGGCGTTCATGTTAGTGCATTCTGTCCCCGATCAGCAAAACATAAACACACGACTTGTTGTGCTAACGAGAGACCAGTCCAAAACTCGCACCAAGATCCCCGGAGGAGACATCCCCAATAAATCCTCCGGCAAGAGTGCTTTCCGTTTCTTGATTCCCCGCCAAGCTGCCCTGGACGACCCCCTGACGGCGCAGTACGCCAAGCGGGACGGCCAGTTGATCATCTGGTATGGCCAGGACAGGCGTGTTATCATGTATCCGTGCGACGCCAACAGGCAGCTCAACTTTGTGTGCATCCATCCGCGGGAGGAGAGTGATGTGGATGGAGCGAGCGGTAAGTTTCAGAAATTCGAAAGCCTTGAGGTCGAGACTAATAAAGGCCAGGCTGGGGTGCCGAAACCACCAAGAACGCCCTGCTGGAGGTTTACAAGAACTTCGACCCCTCGTTGATCGCGCTGTTGGACAAGGCCGACGCGAAGAGTCTCAAGGCCTGGGAGCTTCTGGACCGGGACGTTCTCTCCACCTGGGTCAACGACAGGCTTGCCCTGCTCGGCGACGCTGCTCACCCCTTCCTCCCACGTAAGTATTCATCCAAATCCCTGAACACGGCCAGCCAGCTCACAAATTCGCAGATCAGGGTCAAGGTGCTGGCTGCGCCATGGAGGATGCGGCCGCTTTGGCTGTTGTTCTCCAACGGGGCACCAAGGCGGAGGATGTCCCCGAACGGCTCCGTCTGTATGAGAAGATCCGCATGGAGCGGGCGCATCGCGTGCAGGAGTACTCCCGCCTGGCCGGGCGTGATCTCGGTGACGAGAAGTTGGACAGTACGGCACTCCCCTCGCAACACCCACTCTTCCAGTTCTCTGCTGACCAAACCCAGTGATGGAGTACACCAACTACAACTTCGGCCACGACGAGTGGGACAACTCAACTAACATGTTCCGCAAATGGGACTGGGGCCGCAAACCCAACCTCTACTGGCGCATGCCCGTCTCCTTCGGGCCCTTCCCCGGCCCGCGCCAAACCTTCGAAGGCGTTCCTCGCACAGCAACCCACTCCACCTTCACCACCGCCTCAGTCAAGTTCAAGACCTCCCGCACCCTCCTCGAGAACCTCTTCCCCTCCGCCTCCTTCCGCTTCAAATCCCCCGGCACGGTCGCCTACGCCAGCTTCTCTCAGACAACCCTCAACAAGATGGAGTGGCTGGGCGGCACTGGCTACCGCCACCTGGGCCTGTACATCCACGGCGTGCAGTACACCAAGCAAGACGGCGAGGTCCTCGACGGCACCTTCATGCCTGTCCTCTTCGAGAGCTTGACGGACCCCATCGTCAGCGGCCGCGAGGAGCTGGGCATGCCCAAGCTATTCTGCACCATTGACCTGTGGCGTCGCGAGAAGAGCTACCGCATCCAGGCCGGCTGGCAGGGGGCCAACTTTGGTAGCATTGCCCTGGAAGGGCTGAAGGAGGTGGATCCCAGCGCGGACAAGGGCACTATTGGTGGCGAGGACGACCAGGGCATCTTTGCGTACAAGTATATCCCCGCTGTTGGCGAGCGCGGCAAGGCGGATGTTGAGCACGCGACGTTTGTGCCGCATGCCGAGGAGTCCAAGGTCGTGCCGAGCACGGTGCAGAGGGTGTTTAAGGCGGAGAAGGCGACCGTGGCGTTTGATGGGATGGATTGGGATGCGCTGCCGACGTTGCATCATGTTGTTTCGCGGCTGGCGGAGATTCCCATCTACGAGGTCATTGGAGCCAAGGTAGTGGAGGGTGTTGGTGTTCCTGACGTCTCGAGCGCGAGGAGGATTGACTAGACGTGTTTGCATTTGTGTCAGTTTGGTTTAAATAATCTGGGGAGTAATCAGAACCAGTAGTTGTTCAAGGCCTCCCCGCGTTTGATCATAGGGTTGTGGAAGATGCCTTGGTGACAATCATCCATGCCAACTGGCAGAACCAATCTGGTTCTCGAAGGCCGGAAGCCAAAAGCCCAATGAGGAATCACACTTGATATGGAAAGCCACGGGAAAGCCACCATATTCAAGACGAAACCAAGGAGAGCACGGCACATTGGCCAGACGGAGATGCTTGTTGCCGGTCAGGAGACCTAGCGATGTAGTAGAAATCATCTCATTTTTCCTATCTATTACTTCTGTCCCCCATGGGCGGAGGAAACACCGAGCCCTCCGTGTCCGTCCAACCCCGTCAAGCTTCCTTGGGCGGGATGACAGGCAGTACGACATAATTCTGCATGTCCGGCCGGAAGCAGATGTGGTTGAGGCCTTCGAACTTGGCCGGCGCCCTGATTTCACGTCAGTGTCCAAACGTAAACAAACAAAAGGGGTAACAGCCACGTCAAAAACTAACCTGTCAACCTCATCATCATGCCTAAAAATCCCCGACCCCTGCGTATCCCCGCTCGCCACCTCCAGCATCAACCGTCCCCCCTCCTCAACAACAACACTCGTCGGCCAAACCTCCACATCAACCTCATACACCTCCCCCACCACCACCGGCGCAACCTCACTGCTCAAATACTCCCTCCACGGCAGGTACTCCCGATGCTTGTAATGCCCCGTCGCCACCTTGCGCATGCTCACTCTCAGCCAGCCCTTGGTGAGCGGCACCGGGTCGCCCGCCGTGCCGGTGTAGAAGATCTCCTTGCCCTCAGCAGAGATGTGGCGGAGCGTCAAGAAGAGGTCGATGTCCGAGGGGGTCGGTCCGCCCGGGGTGGGGGAGACGCTCACGGCGAGGTGGGCGATGATGTGGCCTGTGATTTCGGTCTCGGAGGCGAAAGGCGGGGTGGTGAACTGTAGGAGGTGGGGGTTGGCGAGGGAGCCGAGGGCGGGGTAGGTGAGTTTCTTGGGGTGGGAGATCTGCGGGGCGGTGAGGGAGAGGGATTGGTCGGCGCCGAGGTAGTACTTTGTGTACTGCGTGCGGGCGAGGGGCCATTCGGACTCGGTGCGTCGCGGGTAGGACTGCTCGGCGGTGGGGTTGTTGAAGCCGACGTCGCCTTTGCGGAGGACGAGGTCGACGGGAGGGACTTTGCCGGTTGTCCAGCCGTCGCGGTCGTCGTCTTTGAGGAAGGCGTCGAGGAAGGACTGTTGGATGGCGACTTCTTGTTCGTAGTAGAACGGGAGGTCGTGCCGGCCCGTGATCATGCGCAGCCACTTCTTTTCGGAGCCGGCGTGGAGGTAGCCCTCGATGTTGCCGCGGAGGTGAAGGAGGATGCCACCCCAGTTGCCGACGGAAAGGAGGGGCACATCGATGTCGGCCATGTCGTACTCCTTGGAGGCGTAGTACTCTTCGTCGCGGAAACGGTACTTTTGGTTGTCGATGGTCTGGTCCTGACGGTTCTGCTCCCGCTCCTCCTCCGACAGGTTACCCTCAAGTGACTCAGGGGCCGACTTGGGACGCATCGGCCCGTCACCAGCAATGTCCTTAACCTTGATGATGGGCTCGGTGAGAGGGCGGCCATACTGGTTGGCCACGACCTGGCGGTTCCACCAGAACTTGATGAAGTTGTTGGAAAGGATGCCACCGTGGCGACAGCGGTCGCGGTAGTAATCCGACATGCCCTCCCAGGGGATCATGGCAGCGAGACCGCGCGGCTTGCGGGCAGCCACACGCCACTGGCTGCCGGCGTAGTAGCTGATACCCAGGAGGCCGACTTTGCCGCTGGACCAAGGCTGGTCGGCGCACCACTCGACCACCTCGAAGAAGGCTTCGCTGGTGCCACGGGACATGGTGTCCAGCTTGCCGCGAGACTGGCCGATGCCACGCTCATCGGCGCGGACGACGGCATAACCCTTGCTAGTCCAGAAACCCGGGTCGGGAGTCTCCCAGGCGGCATGGTCCGACTTGTGTTGGGGGTTCACCTCGGAGAAAGACTTTGCATGGAAGCTGTGAGAACCGCCCGGTAAGTTGTCATGCAAAAGGATGGAGGAGACCTGTGGTGACTTACTCTCCGTAGTACGTATCCTTGCCGTAGGGACCGTATGTGACCAGTACCGGCACCCTCTGGTCGGGGCCGGTCCCCTTGGGCCGGTAGACATTGCACCTCACCAGGCCATCGCTGGACTTGAGCTCGACCGTCGCATTCTGCTCGTAGACGTAGGGGAACGACGTCTCGTCGACGGTGTGTAAATCGGTTCGAATCGGGTTAGGCATGGTGGGGAAATTGGGGAAGCAGAGGAGGGGAGACGGGAGAGCGGCCGCTTGGTGCGTTCGGGGCAATCAGGCACAGAAGGCGGGAAAGAAAGTACGATATTATTTCGAGACGAGAACAACTGTGTTGGCACCTTCAAGATCCAATTCAGGAAACTGATATACTCTCTTTCCCCAGAATCCAGATCGATTCCCGGCATGGATGCGATGACGAGACCAGCGGAAGGTGGTAACCCGGGACGATGGGGCGCCTGCAAGCGGGGTTGTGACACTTGTGCCACACCGGGAGTGGAAAAGGGGGTCCGTTGGGGTTGTCCCCCCTCGGGATGTGGGCCTCGTATCCCGACTTCCACCCGATCCCGACCCAAACCCCCAACGCAACTGCCGGCTTGCCGATTCAACTCTCCACTGTGCGAGCTGCCTTTCCCAGATCCCTCAGCAGCTGGATCAGGTTCTCGACCAGTGGTGGAGGCGCCTGCTCCTCCAGCCCGCAGGGGAAGTTACCCCTGAGCGTGTCCAGAACGATGTCGAGCACCGCTTCTTGGTCCGAGAGGGGCACCACCCCGGCGCCTGCCGCGTCTCCACCGTACCCCAGACGCGTCACGCTGGGGATGCCCTTCCCGACTGCGATAAACTGCTGGATCGCGATTGAGTCGGGTCCGTCCAGCCTGATGGGGATCTGAACGGTGGGCGCGACGGGGAATTTCGTCCGGGTTGAAGCACCATCCATTGCCTGCGAGATGATGCTGTAAGTCCACATGACCAGGCTCGCGTGGTAGATGGCTATTGTGACGAAATCGCGGAGCTGCCCGGAGCGGAAGGCCCTGGTTGACCGCAGAACTTGGCCGGCGTGCCAGATGGCTTGCCGCGAGTCGGAGCTGTCCACCCAGCGCTGCAACGAGGGGAGAACACGGCGGGCGTCGTCGAGGTCCTCCCTGCCGGCGAAGAGCTGGATTTCGTCGAGGGAAGAATGCAGGTACATGGGCAGCAGCTCGAGGAAAAGGCTTGTATGAGGACAGGGGGCTTCATGGCCCGCAGAGAGGTTCATCCCGAAGTGTTGTAGCACTTGCAGGAGATCCTGGTGGCGGAGCGCGAGGGCTGCATTGGCGTGTCCTGGCCTGGTGACAGCAGCGAGAAGCTGTGAGTGCTGCCAGATCATCCCCCAGATGCCGTGTAGGATGATCAGGCGGGAGAAGTGGATGTCGTAGTGGTCCGGCACCTCGATGGGCTCGCGGAGGAAGTGGACCAGGCTCAGCTGCTGCTGGTGTTGGGGCCGAGGCCTGCTGAGGTAGATGTTCTTCCACTGTTCAGCGTCTTCGGCGTGCCAGAGGTCCGGTGACTCTGGGAACGGGATGGCCAGTTCCGCGTAGGAGATTATCGGGTTCGTCAGCAGCGCCATGCTGGTTTGGGCGTCCACGAGAAACGCGTGGAATGCCAGCCGCTTGAAGCTTTCCTGCTCGACCCAGTCTCGCCACTTGCGGTTCAAGGCCTCACCACTGTCCTGTGGTAACGGTGCCGAGGATACTTGGTTCAACTTTCGGAATCTGCCCGCCCGCCGGAGCATCTAAAGGGCATGTTAGCTTAGAGTCCCACACAAGATATTGCGTATCTTGACTTACCGTAAACACCGTCTGAGAATGGCTCTCAGCAATCTCCATCTTCCGCTTGCTGCTGCTCCAGATGCCGACCTCGAGCTCCGTCATGAACGTCTGCAACAACCACAATTCCCTCGTGATCGCGTTGGAGTCCTCGCAAACCCCCGGTATTGTCGTCCGCACAGCATCTTGCAACGCAAACCCAAGCTTGTGCACCGACCTGATGTTGGTCAGGACGGCCCCCGCAGCCGCGACCGCGCCAAGAAATTCGGGTTTCAACTCATTCGGCTTGAACGAAGGGATGTGAATGTACGAGTCCACCTTGCGGTAGTGGTAAGAGAAGAAGCTCTGCAGCAGGTCGTCGAGAAACTCGGGGGTGGGGAAAGCCTTGTAGACAAAGTGCAGCCGTTCGGGTTTGCAGGTGCGGAGTATCATGGACAGGAGCTCGTCCCTCGCACCCCGGTTCAAGTTCTCCCTCAGGCACGGCTCTGTGATTATGATCTGGGTCTCAGGCGAGCCATCCGCAGCGCTTGGCACGGAGAGATTCTCGACCTCAGCGCCCCCGTAGTCCTGCTTGGCCGGATGCCACACGCTGAAGGAGGAGCGCTTGTAGGCTTCGGTACCCAGGCCGACATGTCTTTGTGGTCGTCCGGATCCAGAGGCCTCGGGTCCCTGTCGCGGCATCTGGAGGAGGTGGTGAGGGTTTGTGTCGGTGCCTGGCGGGTAGCTGCACAGTTGGTCGATGAACCCCAGGTCTGTGTCGTCAAAGTCGAAGCCGCCCTCTGAGGTAAAGTCCATCAAGCCGCCTGTTCCAAACCCGAAGTTGAGATCCGGCCATGTTGGGGGCGCATCGGCCCGCGGCCCGGTCGCAAGCATCGGCGTTATGACTCCCCGAGGAAAACCGGGGAGGTCGTGTTCGGTGAAATCGAGTGTCGGCGCGTCGGGCATGTCTACTTGCGGTGAGATGTGGTCTGGTTGGTGTGTTAGATTCCATGTCGTGAGCCAATAGCCACCGTATCTTACTATTGACCATTGTTTCTGGAGTTGGTAGCTTCTCCATGGGATCAACGGAAGGAATCCCGACGACAGTGATCTCGCTCTCTTGTGGTGGTTGGACATTGGTAGGGGAACGCCCCGGCGAGGTTGCTCGTACTGCTTGTTGAAGGCATTGTAAGTCTGCTGCGCTGTGAAATCCTCCAAGTCCAGACATTCAAGTTTGGACAACCGACGGGACATACTTGATGACTGCTGCGAAGCATCAGTCCTCGCTATCCGGGCCTGGTGACGCTCGTCGGGTTCGCAAGGAAGCCCCTTTTCCAGGCACCGGGTGCACGGCTTCTCATCATCACACTTGAGTTTCGCGGTAGCACATGGCTTGCAAGCCTGGGATACCCGCCATGCTTGGTTGTGGTGGTGCTTTCTCCGCTTGATGCCACTGCTGCCGTTGTCGTTGTGGCTTGCCGCGTGTCTCTTGAGGAGGTCCCTGAGAACCAAAAACCAGCGGTCAGCAAAAAGAAGAACGGCAGGGGGCTGCAGACGACAGGTAGACAGAAAGGCATTAGACTACGTACGGCCTGCCAAAGGCTTTGCCACACCCCTGACATTGGAACGGGCGTTCCTGTAAGTCTAGAATTACCCCAAAATCAGCAACAACACAATTTGGAGATTCCGCCGTCAACAAACTCACGGGACCGGACATGCCGAGCAAGGTGATCAACGCGTGTGAAAGTCCGCCGACACGTGGTGCATTGAAACAGCCCCTGACCAGACGGCTTCAGATCTTCCTGCTGCTGCTGCTGTTGTTGCAGCTCCGGTTGCTGCGGTGAGGCATCCATGGCGGTCCGAGTCCCAACGGTGCAGCGAGATCGGGATTGTGGAGAGCATGCAGGCAAAGTGGTCAACCGGGTGCAGGTGGGCGACGTTTTAGATGGTGGAGCAGGGTTGAACCGGCAGTCAGGGATGGGGAAAAGGGGGGGCAGCTCGGGGACTCGTCAGTTGACCCCCCTCCAGGCCCACCCCCAGGTCCACCCCCAGACGACCCCGGCTTTGGGTTATTGGTTTGGTGCGGGGTCATTGTAAGCCTTCAAGGGACTCGTGCGGAGTAGCTTGACAGGGCGTGTGAAGCGATGGGTTGGCGGGGCAGGATGACCACCATCACTTGCTCTCAACAGATAGAATTTGTGTTTTTTAGAACTTCAAGGCATCGTGATGATATTGCCAGGCCCATCCCCAATTGCCTTTAATGCGGCGCATCAACCCCCGGAATCGTCGCCGCCGTGTTATCCTCCAGCTTCTGGCCCCCAATGACAATCGGCTCGGCTGGTTGCAGCACGTACAACATCCTCGCCCAGCTCGTCGGGCTCATGTTCCTCCAAGCATGGTTTGTTCCCCTCTGCACTGAGATATCTCCCCTCTTAAGCACGCGCGACTCGCCCGAGTCCAGTATCAACTCGACCTCACCCTCCAACACCACACCGTAGTCAAGACTAACAGTCCGATGCATCGGCGACAGCGCTCCAGGGCGCATATCCACCACGCGCAGCACGGAGCCGGTCGAGATGGTGATCCCGGGCAAGTTTTGTGTGTAGTTTTGGTAGGTTGTCACGTCGGCGTCGTCGGACATTTGGACGGGGAACTTGTTGGTCGCGTAGCAGAGGGAGAACTGGGCGCCATCGGGAAGGACTTGGAAGGGGGCCTCCTCGGGGAGCGCGTCGGAGAAGGTTGTGCGGCCATCGACGGCGTGCGTGGTGATGACGCGCTTGATGTCGCGGATGTCTTTGGTGTCGGCTTCGGTGGACATGTTGACGGATAATGATGATCGGAAGAGCTGACTTGGGTCTGATGGTGTTGGGAGGGTTGGAAGGCGCGTAATCGGGAGCTGAGCTCTGATGGCATACTGCTTCTTTCCTGCCTCAAGGGGCAAGATGCCCAGCTCGATTCAAGTACCCATGACCGTTTAACCCCTCTCGGATAGCACAGTTGCACGGCCAGGTGGTCAGGAACTGGATGGTTTGCATGCGTCGATCTTGATGTGGGGGAGGAAGCCGAGATCCGCTAGTTCAGGGGTCAGGGGGACGGTGGTCCACCTCCCCCAACAACCCGGACATCCACCACCTCCTCCCGCGGTTCAGCCCATGCGCATGCCCATGTCAAGATGCCATTCTCGGGAACCGAATGCAAGATCAATATTTGTGATGTCATTACAACGCGATTACGCTATTCTTCCCCGCATATCCCTCCCACGTGCCGATGGTGTACTGGCTGTTGCACATGTTGGTCAGCTCCCAGTCCTCGGCCCCCAGCACTCCCGGGACGCCCTCGTCCTCCGGGGCCCCGGCAGCCCCGGCTGCGAAGCACATGGACATGAAGTGGTCGTCGGTGGCGTGCGCGTCCCGGAATAGGGGGTGCTTCATCAGACGCGTGACCGCCCTGCGGAGACGGGGCCCGCCGCCACGCCGCATCACGTCCTCGACGCTTTGCCGGAACTCCATCGCCCACGGATCCGGGGGTGTTGGCTGCGCGAAGTTGTCGCCGTAGAGAATCATGGGGTCCCAGACGTTGCGGTACAGGTTGTGGACTGCCCCGCCTGACCCGATCAGGAGGTAGCCTTCGGCCCGGAGTGGTCGAAGTGCCGCGCCGACACGCATGTGGTAGTGAGGGTCGAATCGCGGGTTCATCGAAACGATGGTCGTTGGGGGACACCCGCCGGGAAACATGCGGATCAGAATCAGGTAGGTATCGTGGATCCAGTCAAAGGACGGGTTGGCGTGAGCGTTGAAGCCCGCGTCCTTCAGGATCGAGACGCAGCGGTTTCCCGTCTCGAGATCGGCATTGAGTTCGTAGTCCTCGTATTTCGAAGGGTGCACGTAGGCCACTGGGGATTTTCCCGGTGAGGGGTTGGTGCTGACTTCGATCGCATCGTCGTGCGCGGCCCAGTGGGCGCCCTGGACGGGGGTGAGCATGGTTTCTTGCTAGGTTTGTATTCAAGGTGTATTACCATGATGATCACCCCCTTGATTCCGTGAGCCAAGGCCTCGTCACCGCGGCGCTTCCAGTAGTCCGCCGAAGCGGACTCTTGGCCGAGCATCATGGTCGACCCATGGGAAAAGAAGTGTACTGGTGTCAGAGGCATGATTGTGAGCACCAACGTCTGTGGGGATTGTCGACGGCGAGGCAAGTGATGTGTGGTATGAGCGACGTGGATGCCGGGCACGGCTTCAAGCTCAAGTTCTTTATGGAGGCTTTCGTCTTCTGCTGACCTGTCCGTCACCCAGGACCATGGCATCGGGATGTGGGGGAGTGGAGGCGGGGTTACTCAACCAACGGGGTCAATTTGGCCGTCCCTGCTGGTTGAGCGTTGATCAGGCTGTTTGCAGTGCTCTCTCCTTTTTGAACCTTGGCCTCTGGCACGGACATCATCCAACCTAACTTCAGTTGATGTGTGAGGAATTTCGTTGAAGACGGGGAAGGATCACTGGTCCTGGGCCGTAGATTATCCAACACTAAGACACCAACAACCCGGCGGGCAGCCGTTAAGATGATAACTCATAATAATACTGTCACAACGAGCACCTGCAAAGTGGTGTTTGAATCGAATGAGGCTTGTGGAAAGGTGCTTCCATGTGTGCGTTGTCTGAGAAGTCTGAAGTCCGAACAAAGGAAAATTGGTCCCAGAGGTGCGGGCTAAATACATGCTGGAGTCTCCACTTCTCGGGCACCTCAGGACGGAGTCCAGGGGTGCTGCTGCACGC
>FTEL01003622.1_pt1 | contig 29709 bp, 28 predicted proteins | sample 1658911 | NCBI WGS metagenome assembly FTEL01 (sample SAMEA3914869, study PRJEB12502) | metagenome | biome: forest; material: soil | place: USA | collected 2012-03-12 | depth 0.1 m
AGATGCCGTCGGCCGTCGTTGAGCTCTAAGCGCCCACTGCGGGCGTGCCAATTGCCCCCGGCACGCCTGCAGTCCAGCAGCCTCAACGAGATAGTCAATCCTGCCCCCGCCCTCGACCAAGTTTTCCGCAGACTTTCGCCGTCTCGAGCCCCCCCGCATTGGCTCCTCGGGAACGACGTTCACACGCAACGCCCTCGCCGCGACAAGGAGAGTCTGCTCTCGCGCTGAAATCACAAGTTTCCAATCATCCCCGGCCCGCATGTCTTACGGCCCCAAAAGCGACTCCTACTCCACCGCCACGACCACCACCACCTCTTCTCTCCCTCCGGCTCTGCTCCCACTCTCTCCCTCACGATCCTACCACACCCTCTAGTCCTTGACACCTGGAAGAGTGTCGCGTGCCGCAAACAAACGAGCACCGCACCTCGACCCCCAATCCTTTCCCGAGTCCACGTTCGGACCGCCCCCTCCGCCGTCCGCCTGCAAGGTCCACCACCTCTTGGCTTGGAGGCCGTGCGCCACTGCTGCTCTCCCCCTTGCGGCCCCCTCCACCCCCTGTCCCCCGCGCGGTTGAGCCATCCGCAACCATGTCGCGAAACGTGCGGCAAAAGTACCGCCCGGCTCCGGCCCGGACCACTAAGCGCCGCGACTATGATTCGTCGTCGCTCGACCTGTCCGACGACGACAGTGGCTACTCGGGCCTCGAGGACGTCACAGATTCCGAAGACGACGACGAGGACCATGTATTTGCGGCCGAGGAGGAGCACATCATCACCAATGCATCGCGAAAGCGCGCATCGGAGCCCCCTCGGCCGCTGACGGAGGACGACGAGGATGATGCCGACGAAGAAAGCGAGGCAGATGAGGAGAATGAGGATGAGGAAGAAGACGGGGACGAGGCCGAGGACGACGACCCCGTTGACGACAGCGCAAGCTGGGGCGGCCTCTCCTCCGACCACGATGAACCCACTCCCACCACACCCCTGACCAGCCACAACCTCAACCAACTCGCCACTCCTGTCGAGCGCCACGTCCGCTTTGCCGGCGTGCCCGACAGCGACTCGGACTCCACCACGAGCGAGACCTCGGAGATTAACGACTTCTTCCCCGACATTTTTATCGAACAAAGCGCCCTCGACCCCTCATTCCGCCGCGAGATCGAGGATGACGACGAGACTTCCTCGACTGGGTCGTTCTGGGACTTCCACAGTGGCTCCCAGGACCACATCACCCACGACACCCGGGACTCGGACGACGAGGCTGCCGTCCAAGATCTCGATCTGACACCCCTGGCCACGCCCTGGCCGAGCCAACCACCTTCAGAAGCAGCAACGCCCGTCGCTGTTCTCGCAGAAGTGCAGGAACTCGACGGGTACGAGAGTGAGTTTGCCCACAGGATGTGCCTGTCCCGTCCTTGGTACTGACCTGACTGTGCCCTGCCAGCCGACGGCGACACCACCGAGGAAGACATTCCGGAGCCCATCGTCCGCAAGAAGCAGATGCGACGAGCGCACTCTGTTGAGGCATCTTCGGATTCGGATGACACGGAGAGAGGGATGCGGGTCGGGCCCGGGAAGCCTCGCCTCGGCCGGTTCAACCTGGACAGATCGGACAACAAGCCTATCGGCGTCGTCGACCCTGCTTCTGGCAAGATGATCATCTTCACCCCCCGCCGGAGGAACCAACTCGATCTCTCGCCCGAGTCCTTGCACTTGGACTTCTCCAACCAGGATCTGGCCTGTTCCCCGCTCGTGCGGAATCCCGGTTTCATCATGATGGGCGCCATGATCTCATCCAACACCTTCGGTGACTTTTTCAACATGCAGCCCGTCGGCCCGACCGAGGCCTTCTTTCCCAGCACGTCGGATGTCTTCACCGCCGAGGAGAGCGATGACTCCTACTTTGCCGGCCTCGAGGACGAAGAAGACGAAGAGGAAAGTCTCCTCAAGCTTGAAGATTTTGTCACGTTCAACGAAGATTCCTCTGACGAGGAGGACTACGATGGCGCCTGGGACGGAGACCTCATCTCCAGCCCCACTCGGCCCAAGACCGCCACCAGCAACGCGAGCGCGACGGAGTCACCGGGCGCTGCCGCCCACCCCCTCCTCAGCCACTTTGACAACAATTCGGATGCTGTTGGCGCCTTCCGTCGCAACCAAATCAACCAGCAACTCATCTACAGCGACAAGGCGAGCCAAGAGTCACTCGCCTTCTCAGGCCCCTATTACCACGGCACCCTGCGCGGCATCAAGACGGGAAGCATGGAAACCGTCACCACGCCCATTACACCGATCCGCCGCCAAAAACGAAGCAACACCGGGGGGGTGAAGACCTTCTCGGAGCTTCAGCAGAGCAGCCCACTGAACGTGCTCTCGCAGAAGCGCAAGGCATCCACGGCCTTGGCCGACAGCAACTTGCACAAACGCCACCGGAGCATTTCTGATATGGAGGTTTTACAAATCTGACAGACTCGATGAGCGGTGCCAGCCGCAGCAGGGCTGGGCAATCTACGTCGGAGGACGGCGTGCCTGAGGTTTTGCAGTCTTCGGAAGTCGACTCGCGCACCCCAGCCATCCCTGGCCTCATAATGCATGACGACAAACCTTTTCGGCCCACGGTCATCTCTCTTTGTTCCTATTTCCTTGATCTAACTAGTCAACCCACTTGTCACTTGTACAGCGTTTTTCCTAGCGTTAAAAACTTTTCTCAAACTTTCTTGAAATGTGTTCAACGAGTTTCCATTTGAGGCAGATGTGGCTCGAGTTTATGGTTCGCAGTCATGAGGCCAACGGTGCATAACTCTGGCCTGTTTTCATTTCTTCTGTTCTGCGAAGCGGGTTTGCGCTTGGCGGGAATACACAGATGGACGGTCGATTGTGGGCGCGGTTGGTAGAGGTAGACAAAACGTGGGAATAGGTGTTTGACGATACCTGTGACTCTCTGTCTTTCGAGGATACCAAGGATCGTCCGGGCGCCAAAAAGCAGGTAGACTTCGGGGGCCAGCCGCTCTCTCTGAATGATAATCTTTTTGACCAATACATCACCAAGCTCTCCTTATTTCGGCCAGGTGAGACCCCACTGCCCTGCATGGTGGGAGATGGAGGAGTAGGCTGTGCGGGGGCTGTGCCGCACAGCGAGCGTCTGACAGCAGAACTAGCCACATTTATCCTCCTCCCTTGAGGCTGACGGTCCAGTCGAGTCAAGTTCTCCAAACAGCGGCTCCCAGAGTCAGAACGATCAAGCCGCAATTTTGTGTGTCGAAGAGCCGCCTTTCATCAACTCCTTTTTAATGGCGCTCGATCTGGGCACCATCATCACGGCGGTCGAGCTGGTGCAAAAGATCATCGCCCTGTACCAGCGTATCGAGAGCCTCCCACAGCAGATGAAGCAGCTCGGGCGGCGGATGGAACGGCTCAACATCTTCCTCGTCCGACTCGAGAGTTTTGTCAAGAAAAGCAACAACAAACAGGCGACAATCGCTCCCAGCCCGCTGTTCTCTGGGCAAGTGGAAGATCTCGGCAAGCTGCTTGAGGGAATCAAGGGGAACGCAGAAAAGGTGTACGACCTGTTTGATCGGTACGAGAAGGGCATCTTGTCGCGGTCCATGAATATCGAGTTCCGCGCGAAATGGATGTCTCAGGTGTGGTTCTCGCTGGTCGACAGCAGCCCGGACAAGGTGCAGGCCATCATGGAGGAGATCGACTATGAACGGGGCATCCTGAGCGACTATCTCGGTCTCATGGCTATCGACAAGGCCCATGAGGAGTCACCTGGCCCATCCGCAACACGGCCAGGCAGGAAGGTGGAGAAGACCAGCAATGCTGCGGCGACGACGCTGACGAAGCGTCCCTCACCTTCGCCCTCGCCCTCACCCGCCCCGCCGCGGCGGAGTTGCAAGATCCTCTTCGTCGACCCGTACAACGAAGGCCGAAGCGTGGCTGCTGAAGCGCTCGTCAAGCTCCTGGGTCAGTTGACGGTCAAGAACCGTGGCGACTGGCGCATCGCCGACGTCTGCTCGGCCGGCTTCTTCGCCAAAGACAGGGGCGACTGCGTTGACGTGATCGACGGGCTGGACTATAGCCACAAGACGTTCAAGCTGCCGTGGAGGCCCGGCGGCCAAAGCCCCAGCCGGATGGCCATGGCCGCCGTCTTTGACAACAAGTTGTACGACTACCCGTTCAAGCAAGACATCAAGGCCGAAGTCACGGCGCGGACCTCGTGCGGTATGAAGAAGGACATGTTTACCCGGTTTGACTTCATCGTCGTCTTTGCGCTCCGCGAGCATGACAACATGGTCAAGTTGCGGGACGCGGTGCGGAAGAGGGTCGAGGCGGAGGGCGGAGTGCTTCCGCGGGGCAAGGGCAGGGTGTTGCAGCTGGGAGCATATCTGTCGCGGAGGAAGGGCACCGTTCGGGAGATTCTGACACCCCAGGTGACGAAGGATGGAAAGAAGAACAGGGAGAACTGGAATTGGAAGGTCTCGGAAATCAAGACGGCGCTGAAGGCGTTTCTCAAGAGAGAGATGGATTGGGAACAGCCCGATGACAAGAGCAGCGATGCAACGGGGAAGAAGACACTCCAGGTTGGGAAGGCATAGGCTGTTTTTCATGGGAGGAATGGGCGAGTTCAATGAGATATCAAAGTCATCCGATTCATTAATACTTAGTCTTACACACCCCTTAAACAACAAAGATACTCCACCACAACACACACACCCCTGGGCTACTACCTCGACGGCGTCAAGGCGTCCTGCCCCTTGGACAAGAACGGAAACCTGGTCTGCGCCACCTCGATAGTCCTGCTGCAGTCCATGGAGTTGCCTTCGCAGGTGACGCAGTGCCAACGGCGGGCAACATGGTCCACCACGTACGCGCAGCGTGCAGGCAGGTAGGCGCCACAGTCGGGCCAAGCACACGCCCTGTGCGATCTGGGGCTGTCGTGGACCCAACACAAAAGAAGCCACAGCTCCTTCGACACGGATGCGCTCAGGCAGGAGAGGAACCTGTCGAGCTTCATGTCCATGCCGCAACAAGTCAGCCCGGCCAGACGTGCGATACGACGTTCCGATGGAAGGGGCACACGGGGTGGCGTCGTGGTCTCTTCAAGGGCCATCTCGGGCGTGGAGTCAGGGGTGGACTCGGCCTCGGCCTCACCCATCCGGGCACGCAGCTGACGTATCTTTCTGAAATTGGTTTCAATACTGCGCTTGACTCCGGATGCCTTCACGAGTAGGCAGTCGCGGCAGATGAGATGGCCACAGGGGAGGTCGTGTAGCTGGGTGAGGGCGGCACGGGCCTGGCAGTTGGAGCAGGACATGTGCCACGCCGATGTCGACAACTTTTGCGTGTCGCGGCGATTGGCACGCTTCTCGCAACTGAGCTTGCCGAGATCATGATGATGGTCGCCGCAGTTACGCTCACCGTGTTGGCGGAAAGGCGGTATGCCGCTTGCCACGGATTCTGGGGGGGGATCGGGGCATCGTCGATGTCGCTTGTTGCCGGGGGAAGGCTCCAGTAAACACCCATGGTCTTGTTGCTGAGTGGGCGGATCGTCTCAGTCTGGCTTACCAAAATGGGTGCAATATTCGAAAGGAGACCCGCAGCAAACGGAAAGGAGTTTGTTCTTGGGGAAGAGAAATAATGGACTGGAAAAAATGATGGAGTTATATATTCAACGCTGTATGTTTGTCTCCCTCACGCCGCTCCTAGAACAAAGACATTGTTCATCGTGGCTTTTTCAAGAACGGTCTCGACACATCCACCTCGTTCGATAAACTGGCTAGATGGCTGTCTCCTTTGTATGGCAATGTTTTCATCACAGAATCGAACTTGACGATCGTCCCATAACAACGCTCCCAAGACGGAATCCTCGATGTCGACTATAAGGAATTGTTCCGTTACATGAAGCAAACACCAAGCACCAGACTTTTGGGCACAGCAGAACAGAAGGAGAGAGCTACCCAACAGTCCAAAAGACGGCCCCACGTCGTTACAGTCCACACACGCCGTCCTTGCAGATGATCAACGAGAAGCCGCAATCAGCGTCCGTCCGACAGCTGGCACCTGAACATCGAGCCTAGTTAGCACGTTTTCCCATCACAAACCCCTGAGGTTAGGGCGGCATACCAATGCACCCAAGCGGGTTATCCCCACACGAAGGGTTGCCTGGTCTCTGCGTGCTGGTTGTGCGGACAATCGTAGAAGTGGTCGGCCGCCGAGTCGTGGTCGTCACTGGAGGAGTGGTGACGCGGCGAGTGCTGGTGACAATGGTCGAGGCAATTGGACCACATTTGCCCGAGCGACAGATAAGTTGGCCATCGCAGTCGTTCTCAGTTTCACATGGATCCCCTGGGCACATATTCTATCAGTATTACTGAGCCGGGGTGCAGTTGGGCGAATATGGGGCGGCTGGGGCGAGCGGAGAGGAGACCCTGACCGGCCACAAGAAGAAAAGAATGTAGACATACCAGTGCAATGCCCGGCCCACTCGCAGGAGGGAGTCGACGAAGTTGTCGGCCTGATGGTGATGCGGGTTGTGGTGGGCCTGATGGTGGGAGGCCGTGTCGAGGTTCTTCCAATGGTCAGGGTAGCCCCAATGCTGGCACAGGCGCCCGAGCGGCAGATCAGTTGCCCGTCACAGTCGTTCTCCGTTTCACAGGGGTCACCTGAGGTAGTCAGCATGCTTGTACTGTCATCAGGTCTGAACGGTTTGGTGAAGCACGCCTACCAAGACAGTGGTCGGTCCATTCACAAGTTGTTTCGTCACCCCCGCCACTTCCCCAGCCACTCCCCCAACCACCACCGAAACCGCCCCCACCACCCTCACCCCACTGACGAGCGGCTACCCCGGGCGCAGGGGCCTGCTCTGCGCTGGCATGGAGGGAGTATGCGAAGACTCCGAGAAGATATGTCGACTTCATCTCAAGGGCTGTAACACGCCTGACTTTCAGGATCGAGTGAGCACAACAGGAAACCGGCAGGGCACAAAAGAGGAAATCTGCTCATGGATTCCCCTCGCCTTAAGTAAACCTGACCCCCGTGGTGTGTCTCGACCTAGCGGACGGCACCGAGTGCTTCGGCACTGCCGTGAATGGAAACCACGAGCAATTAGGTCAAGCTAAATCCCCCAGCGCTTTGGGCACACCTCGATTTCCCGGATCGTGGAGATTGCTCCGTCCCCCGTTGGCTGGCGGCATTTGGTGATGTCTATATAAACAAGGTTGTGGAACTCTCCTCGAGCGGGAGCCGGCAAAACATCCGAGCTCATCACCCGGTTGGCATACCAAGACCGAGAAAGGAGTCCGTCTCGTTTAGCCAGAGGAGAGAGGGTGCCAAGAACCACGATGGCTGACGTCGCCTTGTATAACGGGGGGAGAATTTATTACTTGTGGGACATATTATTGCGGGAGCTCAGAAACGGACAGGCCGCCAGTCTCGGGACGGCTTGTTGCCGCTGTCGACCAGGTGGTCTGGGCCCGTCTCGGGACCTAGCCGAGAATCTGGGGTACTGGACGAAATCGTGGGAGTGACCATCGGCTCGGCAGGTCAGGGGTAATTGGGAGCGCGGGACAGAGAACAGGAGCCAAGCGATGCTACCCTGATCCCTCCTTTTATCCAGGGGGCTCGCGAGGCTTTGGGTCTAGACACAGTGATCGGCGTGATACTGCCGGACCGGGCAACGAGTTGATGCACAGCGAGCCGACAACCGAATCCAACCTTGCACAAGAAGCAGCCGCAGGCTGGGCTAGAGATAGCATGGACTGCGGTTGCAAAAGTGGGTTTGGGCAATGCATGTTGCAAAGATACTGAGGAATAATGGGGACGATCAGGGTGACAACAATGTTGCACTCTTGAGCATTGTGATGAAGTGAGACCAACATGGCTTGGGGAACCACCTCCCACCTCTCAGACGGGATCGGGGAAACAGAAGCCGCTCAGAGCCGCAGGCCAGACCAGGTGCGAATGAGCCCAGAGAACGGAGAATACGCCTTGGGCTCTGCCCCCACAAGTTGCCCCGAGTTGGCCCCTGCAGCTAAGGCCCTCGTTGCATCCTTTTGGGAGTTCTGAACGCTGAACGACTTACCAAACGGTAGGCTGCCTGTGAGAGTGGCGAGCCATTATCATTGACCCAACTGCCCAGGCGAGGCCAAGGCATGCGATACAGAGTATTATGCTTGCAACTCGATGCTGCCGTGTTCCAACACTCGGAGCCCCTGGACCTGCTGGCATTGACCATCCCGCATGGTGATGCCAAGTTCGCTAGCCGACTTCTCAACAGCCCATCAGCTCTCTTGGTCGTGCCCAGCCTTTCCAAGGGGTGGCTGATGCAACAGAAAGGGGAAGAGCTTGGCACCACCCGGCCCGCGCAGCTCAAGCGTCAACACTATTAACACGCCGAGGCGCCACTGTTGGTGTCGAAGGGGGCAGTGCAGCCTCCTCGAGGCGCGCTGAGCACGGAGCAAGCGACTCATATATACCTAGGTAATCTCGTGCCCTCGACCAGAGTGCCTTGGGTGGTTCCTCCTCAGGTTCCCTCTCCCACCACAATACCACAACAAATAACCTCGAATCGACCGCCACAAAGGACACCATGGGCGGCTTGCACTCACCGGGAGCTTGGGGCACCAGCGCGGGCCTCATTCTCGTATCTGTGATACCCCTCGGGTTCTTCTGGAAAATCAACGTGCGCAGGAGCGCCGGGACACGATCTCAGCCCGTCAGGATGGCACACATGTGCTTGCGCGCGTCCCTGCCCGTGTTGATCATGTAGGCCCGCACCACCTGCCCTCCCAACGCCGGCTTTTACTGATCAACCCGCGTGGCGCCAGGGCTGTCGTATTGGCCGCCTACTCTCCTCTCGTTGCCGTAGTTGGGTCGACGAGGGGTTTTGGGTCGTCTGCCAGGAGAGCCTATGAGGCGGCAATATACACGGAGCTGACATCCGAGTTCGCGCTCACGGTGGCTGCCATCCTGGGGTCATGCGCCGTCTACCTGTGCGCCCTCAGCGTGGTGTATCTGGCGCGAGGGGGAAAGAAGTGGTGGCGCATGCTGCGAATCGATGTCATCTGCGGCGGCATTATCCTTTTCGGGCTCGACGTCGCGTGGTGGGCCAAGGCCCTCGCCGATTACCGCAGGCGTGGATACTCCTACTTCTCCATGTCCTGGCTGGTGGTGATTGTGGACATTGTTCTGTTTATCGTGGCTCTGGGTGCCGCGGGACTCGCTTTGTACGCCGCGCCCAAGCTGAAGAAGCGGCCCGATGTGGCGGTTAGCAATGTGAGTCGGAGATTTGTTGCTCACATTCTCGAGTTCCTTATCTACCACGGCGGATCACTGACTCGAGTTACTTCCAGATCCCGGCTCTATTACTCTCGGCATCGATTCTCTGGCTCTTACGCTGTACCTTTGTCCTGGCGATCGAGCTGAAAGGCTCCATTTGGCTCTGGTACGGCGACGAGCGCGACCTCTTGCAGATTATTTATCCCATCCTGGACTTTTGGGTCTTTGCAACTGTCATCGGCCTGGTAACAAGCATCCTGCGGCACCCCGTGTGGCTCGACCCAGGCGCGATTCCAGACCATAAAACGACGCAGCCGGCACAATACCCGCACGAGGATGAGCAGCGGCAGCAGCAGCAGCATCCAGCCGTGTATCAGCAGTACCCCCCGATACAGCAACCGCACTATCAACAGTACCCGCAGATCGGCGAGCTGTCGTCTGGCCCTACGCGTGTTTAGGTATAGGAAGGAGGTCAGCGGGGGATCAGGGTTTAGGGGAACGCTTTATGGGCTTGAGTAGTTGCTTGCTTAGAGTATGGACTCGGGGTAGCGAGGGGAACAGGCGTCTGTATAGAGTTATTGATAATCTGGCAAAAGGGGGTCCCTGAGGGCAGCTGGGGATTCCTGATTGCGTGTCCCTTTCCCCCTTCCCTGTGTAACGTGACTCGGAGTGTGTTATGGAACCGTGGTGGACCTGCACGAGACAACAAACCAGCTAAACATTGGGGCGTACTCCCGCCGTGTAAGTGGCTGCGTCATCACGCGGGCTGACGTCACCTCAGCCTACATAAACCTAAGACCCGAAGCATTTGGAAGCTCAAAGCGGCGTCCAGTTTCCAAACCCTCCATATTTCCAGTTCTCACCTTGAAATCACACAAATATTCGTGGCACATTTCCGTCTCAAAGCTACTCCTCCCTATCCGCTGCCCTCCGACAGACATCATGGCTCCCAACTCAAAGGTTGATACACACCTCTCCAGCGTCCTCCTCCAGCTCTGTTTGGCCACGCTTGGTCTCGCCGCCCCTGTGGTAGTGGAGTCACCCAAGAACAGCTGGCAGTATGGCACTGGCGGCGGGCTTCTGGGATTGGTGATCCTCATCCTGGATATCATTGTCTTTGGCAAGTGACCCATCCCCATGCAGGGTCATAATCGAAGTGCATGCTAATCGTCCCTCAGTCGAGGTCCTGCAGTCGAGCCGCTCCCCCGTGCAGAAGATTGTCTGGTGCCTCGTCGTCTTTCTCTTCCCCGTGGTTGGCATGGCCATCTACTACCTGTTCTCGAATCGGCCGGCTTATCAACGTGGTTCCGGCTACGAGACGCTGGCCTAGGACCGGGTGCTGAGAGTGTAAGACTGTCGGGCCACTCAGATTGCACACAATCAATGTTGCTGTTCCAAGTGCTCGGAGTACACGAGATGAAGATGGTGCGATGGAGACAGGAGGCATGGTGTCGTGGTGGCTAGGCATTATTCGGCAGCGACTCGAGATGATTGATCACGGGCGAAATCTGTATTGTTAGCCCGGTGAAACATGGCTATATAGATGCTTGTTGAACCCATCACCTTCATTAATTGGGGACGCCACTGTCAAGCGGGCTCCGCAGCGAATGGCGGAAGTCAGTTCCCATGCAGGCAATGCACTTGCCAGTCATCAGCAAATCTCTATGCCTCACTGGACTCCCCTGATTGTGCCCCTTGCAAGCATGACGTTGCCTGCAAAGATATTTCGCAGATAGACAGGCAAACCCGGGGGCGTGGGGTGCATTGATGAGCAACCCCCAAAGTGCCGCAGCCGGCTTTGAAGAGATAAATTGCTGAACCCTGCCAACGGTCCGACACGGCCGGCTGTTGATTAAGTCCTGCGAACGCCCGAGCGCCGAATTTCCAAATCGAGTAGCGCGGACGCGTGTTAGAGTGATGGAGATGCCGTCGGGAGGTACGATCGCGGGTTGAAATAAGCTTTCCCGTGGGGCCACAAACCAGTGTGAGGATCCCGGGGACTGCCAAACCAGGACAGGATGGGGTGAAGAGTCGGTCATAAATATAGGAAGTTGGCCCCTTGACCTCCTTCTTGTCGCCCAACTATTCTCATTGTTCATCGTGTTGTGCTTTATCTCTGTGTCATCTTCTGCACCACCTGGCAACCATGTTCCGCAAGGCAGCGCTCGTCCTTGCCCTCCTCCCTTTCTGCTCCGCCCAAGTCTCCGAGGGCTTCGAGAGCGGGTGGGACCAGTCAGCATGGCCGACGTACGCCCCTGACTGCAACCAGGGTGGCAAAGTGACCCTGGATACTTCAACCGCCCACAGCGGCAAGAACTCCATCAGGGTCGACGGTGCCGGGGGTTACTGCGGGCACATCTTCTTTGGTACTACCAAGGTTCCCAGCGGAGATATCTACGTTCGGGCGTTCATGTAAGTTCGGGCTCGCAGACACTGGAAAAGTGGTATACAGTTCTGACGGACGTACCTTTGCAGTAAGGCGTCAAAGGCCCTCACAGACTCGCACGTTAGCTTCATCACGATGCCCGACTCGGCCCAAGGGGCCAAGAAGCACCTCCGGATCGGTGGCCAGAGCAAGATCTTGATGTATAACCGCGAATCCGACGATGCTACTCTCCCCGATCTCTCTCCGCAAGGCATCGCCACCTCTACGGCCCTTCCTACCGGCAGCTGGCAATGCTTTGAGTATCACGTGGGAACCGACGGCTCCATCGAGACTTGGCTGAACGACAAGGTTGTCGCCGGCCTGACCTCCAAGCCCGGTGTCAGCAACCCCAACGCGGCCCAATGGCAGAGGAGCAGCATCAAGCCCAAGCCTACAGCCATCTACTTTGGCTGGGAGTCGTACGGCGGCGACACCAACACGTTCTGGTACGACGACATTGCCGTTAGCTCGACCCGTGTTGGCTGCACCTAGATGGCTTGTATGGGTACGAAAAAAATGGAGGGGGCGGATCTGGAGCAGTTGATAAGGGAGGGTATGGGAGGTGATGCCCAATCTGGACATACATCATCCACAATAAACTGTACATATACAATGTGAATGCCGACTTGAATACGCCTAGTTAGGCCGCACGTCCGCAGTCTGGCCGAGACATCGCCAGTGTTCATGACAGAGTTTCTGTCTCTATGCCCAGACATAACCGGGGGCCAAGACGATAAACACTGGATCGGGATTCAGCTTGGTGGGTGTCTCGGGAAATGCAGGGATGGGGAGGAGCATGGAACACAGGGATAGTGGCGCGGGTTGCGCTCACCGTTGCCAATCCCGACAACTGAGTGTCTCTCACCCCGTCCCGAGGCGCCGTTGCCGATCTTCCCCATCTTCGTGTATGGATACCGAGACATCGGCTCTTTCTCCAAGCCCGACCATCGCCCGCTCCTACCTCTTGAGCCCTCTTTTTCCAGACCGAGGAAGGAACTGTTCGCGCAAGCTCGTTCTCCACGCAGAAAAGCACCGTCCGTTGTTTAGGTACTTGTACCGCCAAGGCCCCTCGGAAGCCAGAGGGAGGGACACAGACACAGGCATCATCACGTCCAACCCAACACGCAGCATGGACTCACCGACATCGCCCAGGACCCCATCCCGCATCAAGATCATCCACGCGGGCTTCCTCCGCACGGGAACCAACTCGTTCGCGACGGCGTACCGGATCCTCGGCTTCAAGACCTGCCACGGCCTCTTCCAGCCGCTGAAAGACAACCCCTGGCCCGAGATTGAGCGGGCGGTCGAGGCGAAATGGCCCGACGTCCCCGGCGCGCCGAACCCGCCGAGAACACCCTGGACGCGGGCCGACTGGGACGCGCTCTGGGGCCAGCACTACGACGTCGTGACGGACATCAGCTCGCCCTTCACGCGCGAGATGATCGAGGCGTACCCGGAGGCCAAGGTGGTGGTGGTGCAGCGGGACTTTGACAAGTGGTGGCCCAGCTTCGAGGAGGTGGTGCTTAACCGGTGCATGGGCATCGAGGGCGACGGGAAAGTGGTGGTGGCGGCAATGCCCATTCTTCAGCGCCTGGTGGTGGGAGACATGAGCATAGGGGTCGTCAGGAAGCTCACTCAGGGCTTCTTCGGCGGGCGTACGCGGGCTGAGTGTGTGGCCAAGGCGCGGGGGGCGTATGAGGCGTACTACGACGAGGTGCGGAGGCTCGTGCCCGAGGAGAGGCGGCTGGAGTACCGATTGGGTAACGGATGGGAACCGCTGTGCGAATTCTTGGGGGTCCCGGTGCCGGATATTGAGTTTCCCAAGACAAATACAAGGGAGACGCACGTGCAGGTGTGCCTAGGTCAGTTGAGCATGGTTCAACTGCAGAGGAACCTGTGGTTCTGGAGGTTCGTGTCGATGCTCCGGTTCGTGGTCGGGGTGTTATCGGCGATGATTGGGAAGAATCTCTAGGGAGGAGTCGAGCGCGTTTCAAGCACAAATGTATTTATCGAGGGGGAAGGGACTCAGTTCTGGCACAGAATCAGGTGGCGTGTCTGCGATGTGGCAGACTGGGGTGAACGGGGGCAGCAACCACAAGGTCGAACAGAGGTAGATAGACAGGTCGTTTTCAAATCCAAACCTGGGGCACGCTCGTCGCGAGAGGCAAACGGCTCTTTGGACTCTCGAGTTGGTGTGGAGGCTGATGATGATGCTGCTGGCCGCTCGAGCTTGGCCCCCCCCCCAGGCCCAGGGTTGGGGTTAGCAGCGGCGGTTGGCTAGGTGGGTCAACCATCCGCCTGCATGCGAGTTTGCGAGATAAGGACAACTCCACCACATCCACACCCATCCACATCCCCCTGGCTCCTGCTCGCGACTGGGGACCCGAACTCGGCATCTGGCAACAAGTCGAGCTCCCTGCCCAGCCCGCCGCCAACCGTCGCGCAAAATGCCAGGGCGTACGCCGTAGCCCTTCGCCACAATTGCACGGGATCCCAGTTGTTTTCTTCCCCTGCGGCAGACTCGAGCAGCATCATCATCATGTTCCCGTCGCCGGCCGTGCTACGCGCGCAGCTGTGCGCCCTGCTGGTTGCGGCGTCGCTGATGGCGCCCGTGCTCGCCGCCGCCCACGAAAATGCCCTCCCCTCGTACCACTACGGCGCCCCAATTGGTGTCGAGTGCATGAACCGCAGCTCGTGAGTCCCCGAGCAACGCTCCGCATACCGCAAGCCCCAAACCCCGAGAGTCACCGTCGCTAACCCCGGTGGCGTTTGCTTCCTCCCTCGCAGTGAAACGGGCGAACACATCGAGAATGCCGCGCACGAGATCCAGTGGATCCCCTTCCCCGTCTGCAATGAGACGAGCCAGCCGCTCCAGTTCCACTACGGCATCGAGGGCGAGCAGAACTGCACCATCCCCATGGTCTCGGACCCCTTCTTCCACCTGCTCGAGTTCTACATCCACAGCGATGCGCCCCTGTCCTGCCGCCTGCCCGCCCGCCCCGCCGCCCACGTCGAGGTGGTCGGCGAGAAGCCGCCCGAGCAGGAATACATCCCGCTGGTCTTTGCCCTCGCCGGCACCCTCCAGCTCAGCCACATGCACATCAGCACCCACATGAACGTGCTGCTGCACAGCACCCCGAAGCACCACCTCCACCCGCGCGACAGCGGCGTGCTCGACAGCGGCACCGCCTACAGCACCAGCCCGCTTACCCATATGGAGGGGAGCGCGACGCGGCGCCTGGTCATAGGGGACCCGCTGCCCCTGTCCTTCAGCGTCCGCTGGTTCCCGACCCCGGCCCTGCCCAAGGTCGCCGGCAAGGTCGAGTGGTCGGGCATGGGCGGCCACATTTACGCCAGCACCGTCTTCTACAGCTTGGTGTCTTTCTGCGCCGGCGTGCTGGTGTCGGCCGTGTACTTTTTCGGCTCCATTCTGCCGCAGCGCCTGCGCGGACGCGGTCTCGGCGGCGCGACCCCTCTCGGGTACGGCTTGAACGGTGTCGGCAACGGCTGGGGATATCAGAAGCGGGCAGTCGACTGAGGACGGGTGAGTGAGGGACCATCATTGCCAGCCTAGGGGCGGCATTGCGTGTGCGGCTTAATGTGTACTACTTGGGTCAGGTTCAATGGGCGGGGAGAGTGTACTGCTACGAAGGATACCACGGCGTTTTTGGAGTCAGGGGTCGACAGCGTGAATGTTGTTGATACATGCTTCAGAATGGGAAAAGCCCAAGGCGCGTCATTCATGCGCGTTTGTTTGACGTCGTCCATCGCTCCACACCTGGTCCAACTGTCCCCGTCACTTTGCAAGCCCCCCCGGATCTGCTACCGCTTCAACTCGGGCTCGGCGACGCCCCTTACTGTGACTTTTTTGCACCAAGGACGGCATCGGCTGCCTTGGCACGGGCCAGGAGCCTGGATGCCATGTCGATGGCCCCGATGGTTGCTTGTTTGAGAGGTAGTGAGCCTTGCGGTCGAGCTTGGACATGGGGATCAGGGCAAGAATGGGTCGCTTACGGATGAGGAACCACGGCCCGTAGAGCTGGAGCTGCATCTCGCGCTTCAGCTCGGCCGAGTACACGGCACTGTCCCAGTACAGCGTGTCATAGATGCAGACGAGCGTCGTGAAGGCCACCTCGAGCGCATACACAAGGAAGAGCAGCTCGTCAGTGGCCGAGGTGCCCCGACGCTGCAGGGCCAGGCGGTAGACACCGTACAGAACGGTCGGAAGCAGGAAGAAGGCCTCGAAGTAGAGGAACAGCCCCATCCAGCTGTCATGGCCGGCGGCGGACTCGGGCGACCACTGCACGATGGGGTCGTTGTACTTTTGGATGTACCACTGCTTCAGCGAGTAGGCGGCGTGCAGGGGCGCCCCGACGGGCTCGTAGGCCCAGGCAGGCCACAGGAACTCGAGCAAGTCCATGACTTTGGGCCGACGACATCTGGTCAGTCCGGGGATCTCTCGAGCGTCGCATCGATCTGCACTCACAGAAAATCAGGGGGATTTGCAGAAGGAACCACCCCATCCACGCCTTGTTCCTCAACGTGTCGGTGTAAGTCGCCATTGTCAGCAAGGTCCAGGGTGGTTGGTGCGCCGTAGTGGTTTCTGTTTTGGAGCCGCACTGCGGAGGAATTGATGATGGGGTGGGCCGAGATGCTGGCTTTGTCGTCTCGCGCGCCGTGCCGCTGTCGCGTTTGGCAGTGGGACCGCAAGGGGATCCCGCCTCGCCCTGGCAGTGGCCTGGGTGGCTTGGCCTGCGCCGATCACCAAGGGTGTTGCCCCAGTTAGGGGTTAGGGTTAATGGCCCGTCTCCTTGCCCCCGCCAGCTTTCCGTTTCGGGCAGGCGCCGAGAGCATGGAATGCATGGAAGCTTGCGACTCTGGCGGAGTGCTGTGTTCAACTTGTTGGAGCTTGTGCGATCGCCAACTCCAACCGACACTGCGGCGCGCCAGCCCCAGAGCTCCCGTCCCGCAACAACCTCTACGCGACCACGGCAAAGAATGGCCTAGCCTTCGGGACCGTGTTGGCCCCCGTCAGGGGTCGCCAAGCTGCCGGAAACCACGGATTACGTTATGGGATGCCGATAAGATCCACTGCGACCACTGGGGCGCGTTGGGACAGGGAGCACTGGGCGTGCCTTTCGCCGCAATGCGATGCTTGTCGTGTGCCATTTTTCCTGTCGACTTTTGGTTCTCATCTCGGCCTTCGACCTTCGACCTTCGGCTGTCCGACTGTTCCTGCTGCAATCAACCACCCCTTTACCTCCACACCCGAACCGACTGCGGCCGCCCTGCTGCCGTCAGCCTCGACCGATGATTCTGGACGAGCACCAGCCCCGACAGCAACGACATGGGCGTGGAACTGCGTGACCTCAGCCCCCGGTCTTCGTTTGACGACGACGACTCCGCCGACGACCCCGAGGCCGCCCTGAACCCAGGCGGCGACGACGACGGCACCGTGGCTCCCATCTTCCGCCTCCGGCGGCTCCCCCATGGCCGCCATGACGCCCAATCGGCATCGTCGCCCGCCGAGGGCACCGTCATCTCGGTCTACGTCATGATGCACCGGTATGCGACAGGCCACGCTGCTGGGTCACTGAACACCAAGAGCCAGGGCTGACAGGAATTACAGGATCCGGCGTCTGGTCATGGCAGCCGTCGGTTAGCAGACCACCCTTCTCCTTCTGCTGCTGATTGCTAACTGCTTGCGCTTCCCCAGACGACACTTACACCCTCGACGAGCTCCGCGCGCCCCACATGGACCACCAGGTCGTGCGACCCCTCGTCGACCGGCTATACAATCCGCGGGACGCCGCGATCGGTCAGTGCCTGGAAGGAACCTTTCCGGGAGCGAGAGAATACGTTGTCGTGCTGACCGCTCGGGTGTGCAGTCTACTGCCTGGTAGCAAACCGAGTCCAGTTCCTTCGCCCGCGATCACGCGAGGCCATCCATCAGGGCCTCAATGAGTCGCGTGCCACCCTCTGCGAGCTCCTCGCTACCCGCATCCTGCGCCGTTTCCACGAAGACCACCCCGGCCGCTCGGGTCTTTTACTCCTCGCCAACATCCTCGTGTCTGGATTCGACCCCTGCGACACGGCGCCCGAGTCCGTGCGATCACGTCGTCCGCAGTGGGCTATCCAGGAGCGTGGCGGCCACGAACGAAAGCTGACTGCTCTTGAGCTTGCCATCATATCCGAGAGCAAGATGCTGATCAAGTCACCCGCCTGCCAGCTCGTCGTCGACGCCGTATACAAGGGCGTCGTCGTCTACACCCCAATGTCGTTTGTCGATTTCCTCCCCGACCACTACAAGTACCATCCAGTCTCGCTGTACGAACCCCGCCGAGCCGCCATCCTCAACCACCGCCGCCTCATTGTCCCGCAGCTCAGGAACCTGATAGAGCTGATGCACTTTATCATCCTCCTGATCCTTTACATGCTCACCGTGGCCCACTACGGTTTTGGAAACGACCTCGACGGCGTCCGCATCTACGAAACCGTCTTCAACATCTTTGCGGCGGGATGGGTCCTCGAGCAGTTTGCTGCTGTCGTCGAGCACGGCTGGGAGGTGCATGCCCAAAACCTCTGGTCATTCCTCGATGTCACCTTCGTCGTCATCTACGCTGCCTACGCCTTGGTTCGAGCCATCGAGTTGTTGTTCACAAACGATGCCTACTTTGCCCTTCCAGTCCTGTGCACCGCCGCGCCCGTGCTGCTCACCCGGATCGCGTTTACCTTGATGCCCGACAACATTGTCTTCATCGCCCTCCACGCCATGATGCGTGACTTTACGAGGCTCACCTTCATCGCCATCTGGTGTTTCGCCGGCTTCGTCATGGCCTTGTTGTTCCTGGCAAGGACCAGCGGCGAAGGATCGTTGAATGTGGGCGTGACTTGGGCCACTATTACGAAGTGGCTGCTATGGTACGTCTCTCGTTTCATCTTAACGAGGTCAGCTCGTTTGACTGACCATTCGATAGGATCTGGTTTGGACTCGACGGCACGGGCATCGAGCGCGCCGCCGATTTCCACCTCTTACTGGGCCCGATGCTCATCATCACCTTTGCCTTCCTCGGCAACACGCTGTTCCTTACCATCTTGGTCGCCATCCTGACCAACACCTTCTCCAAGATCATCTCCAACGAGGCAGCCGAGATCCAGTTCCGCCGCGCTGTCCTCACTTTCCAAGGCGTCAAGAGCGACGCCATCTTCTCATACCCGCCGCCCTTCAACATCGCCGCCATGATGATCCTGCTGCCACTCAAATTCTTGGTGGGACCCCTTGTCTTCCACCAGATCAACGTGGCCATCATCCGCGTCATCAACGCCCCAATCCTGCTTCTCATTGGTCTGTGGGAGCGGCGGCGTGTCTGGGCCCGACGCTCCAAGTCGTCCCGTCTCAGGTCGTGGCGATTCTTTCCAGGGCTGTCTCCGCACGGGGATATTCAGGTGGTCTTTAGCGCGGAGCCACCGCCAGAGGTCATGGACGCACTCGAGCAGATGGATGCGTTGCATGAGGTCACCAACAGAGACCACGGGCCGACAGTCCCGCCACCAAAGGACCTGCCCAGCCCGGCCTCGTCCTCCGTGCGACGGCGACGAACTTCCAACAGCAGTAGTATCAGGCGGTTCGAAGCATGAGCTGTGGAAAAGGCACATAATTCTGCGGCTAGTCATTAATACACACATCCGGTCGCTTCCGTGGTCCACGCTTCGCCCTTCCCCGCGTTGTTGGAATGTCCAGCGGAAAATATCACTCGCCCCTTTCTTCCATCCCTTCCCTCAGGATTGCTACTTGTTTCTTGATCTCCGCCCACAGAACTAGGCCGTCCAAATCATCGTCATCCTCGGGTCCTGCCACGCCCACCCAGCCATCCTCGATCTCGTTGTCCGCAGCCGATGCCCACCCCATCCAGGCTTCATCGGAACCACGAGCAATGGTGATCAGAGCAGCCACAAATGCTTCCTGGATGTAAGCGAAGCTGAATCCGTCTGTGATCCCTGCGATGGCCTTGCAAAGCTTGTCGGGAAACTCGATGTCCTTGTTGTCGGCGAGCTTGCGCTGCCAGAACCGGCAGTAGACGATGCGCTGCTCCAAGTCGGGATCCGGGAAGTAGTACTTTCTGTCGAAACGCGAGGGCCGTTTCTATCCCATGATCAGTCAACAAACCAAGTTCACACGATCTCGAACATTGCCGGATTGGCATGAGCTCACCGAGATGCCGGGGTCCAACCGTTCCAAGTGGTTCGTGCTGCCGACAATGAAGATGCCGTCGTTGCTCTGGAGCCCGTCAATCTCGTTGAGGAAGTAGCTCCGCACCGAGTCGGTCACGAGCGAGTCGAGGTCCTCAAAGACCAGGTAGCATGGAGCGAACTGCCGCGCCTTTGCAAAGATCTGGCTGATGCCGAATTCGGGGCCGCCGAACTACATGATGCCACCATATCTTTGTCAGAGCTGATCATGCCGGGGAGACCAAGGGAGTTAGTGGTTGGGGCATAATACCGAGGAGAAGCTCCGAACGTAGAGCGCAGGCACGGGGTCCTTTCTGCTGTACAGCGTATGCATCATCGCCTTGATGGAAATGGTCTTGCCGTTCCCAGGGGGGCCATAGTAGATGAGGCCGCGCTTCCAGGGCACCCTGAGCCGGCCGTACGTGTCTCTCGAGTCGAAGAAGGACTGGTGGTCGGCGATGAGGGCCTTCTTCATGCCGTCATCGAGGATAACAGCGTCCCAGGACGCCTTGAGAATGCTCTGGTAGAGCTCGGCGCTCTTCTCCCACATGCCGCGGTCCCAAACCCACACCTGTCCATTGAGCTCGTTACCCCACTGCCCGGCGGCGATGACGAGCGCGTCTGCCTTGGCCGTGTCGGTCGTAAGGATGTAGTTGTTCCGCACTGTCGGGTAGGGCTGAGTCCCGTCGCGCCCGTCCACGACGTACAAGATGAACTCGGCACCGCGCCACTTGTAGAGAAACTTGGCGAACAGGACATTCTGGGCCAGGCTGCCGGGGCTGCCGTCGATGCGCCGGCCAGGTGCAACGTACACCTTCCATATCAACGAGGTGGGTATGTCGCTCCCGATTTGGTCGATGGAAGTGAAGCTTGCGTGCCCGGCGGACGCATAGCTCAGCAGATCTATGCCCCAGGATGGTACAATCACGAGCTGGAGGTCGGGATATTGGGATTTGAGGGCTGCTGCTACGGAAGCGTCGGTGTTGACCCTCTTGGCGGAGGAATGCTGGAAGAACTCGTTGGTGGTGTCGTCAGAATGCCCGAAGGGAGAGTTGGGAGAAGCCATGGTTTTGCCACAACAACGGTGCGAACTTTTTGATGAGGTTGCTGGAAGCAAGAAGCGGATGACGGGGGCCAGGGACGGACAGAAGAATGTCGCGGGTGCGACTTGCATGCGGGGAAGCCAGCTGCGCCGCAGGGTACGCGTGGCGTGGCACGACGGAGCACCAGGGTTCAGAACAAACAAGCAGCATAAATTACTCGGCTGATACAAGTATGCTTCCAGTCTCCATCCGTGCTTGCCCCCCGCCTCGCTCCGTGGAGCGTCCTCCTCCTTCGGCCCAGTCCATCGCCCGCCTTGCTTCTCTCGGCGGGCTCCAGATCAGGGACACTGGCCGGCTCCAGGTTGACCTCCTTCCGCCAAGGGTGCTCTAGAACCTGCCGCGCAGTCAAACGGTTCTGGTCGTCATAGGTGAAGATGCGACGGAGAAGGTCGGTGAATGCTGCGTCATCTTTATCAATCGGGACAAGCCACTCCTTTTCGAATTTGGCACGTGAACCAGTCCGATCGGAACGCAGAAGCGGAAGGCAGACCCGATCTATCCCGTCATGGAAGGCGTCGACACCCGGCGGCATCCGGGGTTGGAGGACATCTAAACTAAGAGCCTCAAGTGAATCTGGTCCAGACTTCCGGAAGTCCTCAATCGTGCTCTGGTCGATCCCGGGTTCCAAGGGCCCGTGGACGGGGCAGCCGTCTCGGAATGGGAATGAGGTCCATTCCTGGGGCAGGCTTCCCAGTAGATCCTGCAACCTCAGCACAGTAGACAACGGCCGGGCTCCCATGAAGCTCAGAAACGGGACCCATGTTGTCCTTAAAGCAACGAGAATGCAGCCGAAAGCCCAAACATCGGCTGTGGGGCCATTCCGAAGTGCGAAGATGGCTTCAGGTGCCAGGTATTCGATTGGAATGTGCGGCAACTCACCTGGTGCGTCTTGTGCAAAGAATGCCTCATCGAAGTCGTGTATGCAGATTTCTCTCGAGAAGTAGGTTGCGGGTAGCCATCCAAGGTATACCGGTCTCACAAGGTATGATGGTGCCGGGGATGGGGTGTCCGGGAATAGCATATCTATGGGATCTTTGAGAGGCAGGCCGAATATGGCGTCAAGATCAGCCTCGGAGAGATCATCGAGGTTCCGTTCGAGCCGAAGTGCCACGTTGCCGAGCGTCAGATCTGTGGGTTCAGGAAGAATCAGCCCAGTCCAAGTAGGCCATGGCTAGAGGAGGATGCCTCGCTTACCTCCATGGCAGATCCCGAGATGATGCGTGGTATCAAGAGCACGCGCCAGCTGACATGCAAAAGGTTTGAGAAAGGAGGGGTAGAGGCGGAAGTCGTCATTGCTCAGGCGGGCGAGCGAGGGCCCGACCACAGAAAAGACCTGGCAGAGATGGCGGCCATTTCTACTCGTGTGGAAGCAGCGCTCGAGTTCCGTGATGAAGACGCTCAGCAGCTGGTTTCCGTGCTCAAACTGGCGGAGCCGGTGGATGGCGGCCGTGGCAGGATGCAGGTGGGAGTCCTGGGACGAGTCGGCAGCGACTACCTTTAAGGCGACATACCGGCCGTGTCGCTGCTCGTCGTCGCGAACTAACCACACAGTCCCATAGCCACCGAAACTGAGTTTTTGGAGGACGGTGAAGCGGTTGGCGATGCAGTCACCAATGTCAATGGGACAGACTTGAAGCCTCCCACGCGGTAAGTTCGGGGCTCCTCGTGATCAAAGTTGTCGCACATGGTGTCGAGCGAGGAGCGTGCTGGGGTGTGCGGGGTTTGCAAACAATAACTAGGTAAGTATCAGAAGAGAGATAGATAGATGGTTGTTTAGCTGCAGCGTGCGACAAGTAACCTAAATAAGCCCCAAGTATTGCCAACCAAGTACCGAGCCACGAAGGACTGTGTTCCATCCTGCACAACGTTCTGCTTCAGTTCGAAAACGGTGTGTTTATCCGGAATCCTCCAGAAAATACCCCAATTAACTTCTCTGTCCCTTCACGCACTCCTCTCCTCAGAGCATCTGAGTAGGCCAAGCAGCAGGGGAAGGGAATTCATGGCCTGTAGCTTCCCGAAGCGCGGCCAATGGGAGGTTTGTTGACAATCTCTAAGTCCCACATCGCGTGTCTTTTCCACAGCCCAATCATTTGCGGATGCGAAATATTTTGACGAATCGAACAGTGTGACGAACGCCATTGCCCATTGCCCTCGGCAACAACCCAAACAGACAAGACGCCACCTCCGTGCCCCAACAGCAGAGCGCGATGCCGCTCGTTTGAAGTCTGAAATCCAGGCCCCTGCTGCTGGGGGACTGACATTTCTCGGGAACCCCGTCCCTCAGAGGCCCCAGACAGACGGACCATGAACACTCGGGCGCTAGGTCTTCGAGACCCGAGCCGGGACGGGCTGGTCTGGGAGGACCACGGCCTGGGACCCGAAGCCCGCTGGGCACGCGATCCCGACCTGAGCTCCATCGAGCGTGTCTGTCGCCGGCACCTCGGGATCGCCAATGACGGAATCGAGGACGGGTTGAAGGCCGTCTTCCACGCCGACGGTGCCTTCAACAAGCTCTACCGGGTGAGCACCAACCGCGGCTCCTTCATGCTGCGCGTGTCGCTGCCCGTGGACCCGCGCAACAAGACCGCGGGCGAAGCAGCAACCCTCGAGCTGGTTCGCCGCAAGACTGACATACCGGTGCCCCGCGTCGTGGCGTTCGATGCCTCTCGCGGCAGCGAGATCGGCCACGAGTGGCTCCTGATGGACATGGTCGCCGGGACACCGGCCTACTACTGCTGGCGAAGGATGCCCATGAGGCAGAAGGAGATTCTGACTGCGCGCGTGGCCGACTTCCACGCCCAACTGTTCCGCTGCGGCAATTTCGGGGATGGATTCAGGGGCATCGGGACGCTGGGAACCAACCCCGTTTCCGACGCGGGGATGCCGGAGCCTGGGCCCATCGTGTCGAGCTTTTTCTTTTCGGGGCCGCGCTATCACTACCTGATCCCACGTGGACCTTTCAGCACGAGCCATGACTGGCTTCGATCCCAGCTCAACATCATCCTCAAGGAGCAAACGACGGCGCTGGCCGGTGCCACTAACGACGACGACCGGGAATATGCTGAGGGCGCATTGCGTGTTGCCCGCAAACTGCTCCGCATCTTGCACAAGCTGTTCCCGGCCATCGTCCACCCGCCGGAGCGCACAGTCATGTGGCACGACGATCTCTCGCTGCGGAATCTCATGGTCGACGGCAACGGCCGAGTCACGGCCGTCATTGGATGGTGGGTCGGAAGTTCCATGTCTGCGCTGCGTCGGGCGAACCTAAAAGCTAACACATGGCCACTAGGGAATGTGCTTCTGCAATGCCACGATGGGTGGCCTCCCAGGTCCCCGAGTTCTTGCGGGGGGCGGCGAGGGAGACCAAGCCGGACCGTGACCGCTACACCGATGTTGACAAAGGGGGCGGCCGCACTTCCCCCGATGACATCGACGACAGCCTTGACAATGAGGGCAAGACGGAGCTGTACTGGATCCACCTGATGGAGTACGAGCAAACGCAGCTCCGCAAGGTGTATGCGGCACGGATGCGGCAGCTCAGGCCTGAGTGGGACGTCGAGGTTGAAGAGGCCGCCCTCAAGGTGGACTTCTTGGCGGCTCTGTCACGCTGCGGCTCCGGATTCTATTTCGGGCGCATTGAGCAATGGGTTGACGCAGTCCAGCGGAAGGAATACCTCCCGCTGATGGATGTTTTGAGGCTGGGTATCAACAAGGGGAAGACTAGCACCACCGTCCCGGCCCCGAAGCCCGCGGCCCCGGCGAGCCTCGCTGTAGTCAGCAGGTTGCCGCCGTCCAAGGCATCGATTTAGGCCTTGGCCTGCGCCTCGCAAATGGCCTTGCCATCAAACGCCTGCTTGAAGATCTCAAAGTTCCCCTCGTTCCTCCGGTCATAGACGGCGAACCATATCTCCTTGAACCAACCGCCGGCAAACTCGGCTTCGTTCAGCACCTCCTGCCAACACCTGACCACCTCCTCGGGCGGGTTCCGGAACGCTCCACAGCCGATGGCGCCAAGGACGAGCATGGTGTGCCCCTTGGTTCCGGCCATGCGAAGGCACAGCCGCATCTTGTCCTTAGTCAACGCCCGCGCGGCGGGGTCGGAGAAAACGAACGGGCCCTTGGATGCCTGTTGCTTGCCGCCACTGCCTGCTGACCCGCTTCCAGAACCCTCCGCGTCTTCGGCAGCCGGCTTCACTTCCGGATGTCGAATGCCCGCGACGGTCAGGGCGCTGACGAGGGGAAGGTTGCACATGTCTGTCGCCGGGATCATGAGCTCGTGGCCGTGATCCATGGAGCTCCGGAACACGACCACCTCCCGCGTATACAGGCCCGCCCTTGGCTCGATGGGGTACAGGTTGCGGTGCAGAGACGCAGCCAGGGTGCTGCGGAAGCACAATGCCTCCTCTTGGGCCGAAGCGCCCTTGAGCCAGCCGCCGCCGGGATTGCGTTCAGATGCCATGTTCAGGACGGCAACCCGCGCTGCAGTCCACTGCTTAAGATTCCCTGGCGAGGCTGCCCCTGACGTAGGGTTCTCGAGTTGTGCCATAATGTCGTGCTCGACGAACACGACTGCTTTGTCAAAAGTCGCGGGGTTGCCGACGCGGAGAACTGACGACGGCATGGCGAGAGCGGCATCGAACGAGTCCTGGTTGAAGACGCGGACTCTGGTGCCGAAGCCGGTTTTACTCGGGATCCTGAAGCGCGGACACTTGGATGGGTCGAGCGGTGGCAGGGTTGCGAGGTTGAGTTTCTCAGCGCGTGATGGATCGAGATGCTCCAGGCTTGCTGTAATGGTCGCGGTGGTCGTCAGAGTCTCCTGCGCAACGGCGGCGAGCGCCAGCCGACGCGGGTTTTCGTAGTAATTTTTCTTCCACATGGTGTGAGCGATGATGGGATGACGGGATGATGGGAGGAGGTTTGGCGACCCAGGCAGTCAGGTGGAGGCGGGATATAGGCGCGCTGAGATGAGCAATCCTGGGCCGGAGGCTGAACCGTCCGACTTGCTGTCAGCCGCCAGGGCTCAAGAGGATGTGTCATTGGCAATGTGCACCGCCCCAGAACGGCGAGCCAAACACGGCTAGGGGAGTAACGCACGCAAAGAGAGGACAACCCTAACCCTCGTTCTTCAACATGTCCGGATGCGGTTGCGGAGTTGACGACGTCTACACGTAACTCCGTGCTCGGTACTGTGCCACGAATCCGTATTCGTGCTTTTTGTCTCATCTGTAGCGTCTCATCGTCTGCTGTCAAATCTGCAGTGGGGGCGGGGCTTCGCGTTGACAGCTCGACATGTCCCTCACTGCTCTACGGCCATCCCAACTTCCTCCCCTCCCCATCTCGTGCTCCCCGTCCAACTCCAACCACACACCGGCGTGAAACTTGCCCGTATAATTTGCGCGCCACCAAAGCCCACCCGACCATCCCATTCCCGCATCGGCCGTCCAGTCTTCGCAATGCCCGTCTACTGCATCACCGGCGCGAACCGCGGCCTCGGCCTGGAGTTTGTGCGGCAGCTCGCGCAGTCGCCCGACAACACCGTCATCGCCACCACCCGCCTACTCTCGTCCGACCTCGGCGACCTCCAGGCGGTCGCTTCGCCGTCGACTCGCATTCTCCAGTGCGACACCGGCAGCGTGCCGTCGATCCACTCGTTCGTCAAGAGCGCCGCGCAGGTCCTCGGCGGCGGTGTCAAGATCGACTTCGTCCTCAACGTCGCCGGCGTGAACCCCGCCCCGATGCAAAGTTCACTGACCCTCGGCCCGGACGACCTGCAGGTCCAGGTGGCCGTCAACGTTATCGGTCCCGCCAAGGTGGTGGAGCTCCTGCTCGACGCCGGGCTGCTCTCCCAAGACGTCCGCGTCCTCAACATGACCTCGAGCCTGGGGAGCATGGAGCGCAGTTCCCAGATGAAGCCGCGCAAATGCGCCGGCTACTCCATCTCCAAGGCTGCGCTCAACATGCTGACGGTCCACCAGAGCGGGGACCTGAAGGAGCGGCTGCCCGGAGCCGTGGTCATCTCGATGGACCCCGGCTGGGTCAAGACGAGGATGGGTGGCGAGGGCGCCATGCTCGAGCCGAGCGACAGCATTGGCGGCATGCTGCGGGTGCTTCACGGACTGAGCAGCGAAGATACCGGGTCCTGTTACGACTACTCTGGAGAGAAGATCCCTTGGTGAGCGAGGCTGTGTGTTTGCCACAACCAGTTTGGACATTGATGGTTCGGCGGGGTGAGATGGCGGCATTCATGGGCCAGAAAGGAATCGCGAGACTGGGTCATGTTCGCCTGGATGTCTGGCATCTGTAATTGGATTAATTCTGAGAGAAGTTGAATCTAATGAATGCCGCCAAAATTCACCCGCAGCGGTTGGCGAGGCCCGGCCAGGAGCAGAGAGAGCGAGAGCCCCGTGCAGAGCGCCGAGAGAAGGGCGACGAGAACGAGATGCCAAGCGCTGAACCTCCGGGCGTTATGGTATGCTGGCGGTGCAGCCGCCCCGACCATCTTCTGGACTGGGGCGATGTGTTCCTGGACTCCCTTCTTGTGGGCGACGTGCATTCCGGGCAGGCCGTCGACGCTGTATGAGTTCTTGGCGGCCCGGTATCTAAATACTCGCCAAGTCGAACGGTGAGTACCTAGGACGGCCCAGGGATGACTGACCATGAAGGCGGCCTCAGAAAGGGGCGGGGGCCACCGAACCTTTCGATATTCTCTTCCGACTTGCCCTGGCCAAACTTGTCGGCCATTCTCTCAAAGTACTCGTTCAGCGTCTTCCGATAGCTCTTGAATTCGTAAAAGGGAACCGAGTATCCGCAGGATGTGGTGGCCTGGTGCAGCCGGGCGATGATGATGGCCCTTGAGCTCGCGACGAGCTGGACATCGTGCTTCTTGACAAAATCGTCGAAGGGTTGGGTTCCTTGCTCAAGGACAGAGCCGTGGCCGAACAGGCGGACGATCCGGGGCGAGCTCTCGAAGGCGCAGAACATAAGGGTGATGCGGCCGTTGCCCGGCTCGTAGAGGTGGGAGATGGTCTCGTTACCACTGCCCGTCAGGTCCATGTACCAGAAGGTCTTGTCGTCCAGCAGGCCAAAGTAGGGACCGCCTTTGGGCGACACGTTGACGTGCCCCGACCCCGAGAGCGGCGCGGTGGCTACCCAGAACATCTTTTGCTGGAGGATCCACTCCATCAAGTATTCTGGGACCGCTTCGAAATGGAGGCCCATTTTGGACTGTGATGATAATACGCAGTTGCTGACGGTGTGCTTGCTTGCAGACCTTGCCTGGGGTTCAGTCGGCCGTTGATGGGGGGTAAGCTGAAGTGAGGTTTGAGAGAAATGGGAGACGCGAATGATCGGCAGGCGATACGACGCGGGCTCGGCAGGGGAAGTGTCGGCGGCCCGATGACGAGTTCGAGCGCCGAGCGAGGAAGGGGTTTCACCGATGATCCTTGTTGTCGCCGCGCCCTGGCTAAACTTCACCCTGACAATTCCAGTGAATCCAGCCTGGGTGCAGCGACATTGTGGTCCGTGAGTCACATTCTTGACCAAGCGATATCGGGGGGCGGGGGAGCCCAGGACTCAGTCATACGTGGTTGCGTGCAATAGCGCGAGAGGTGTGTCCGATGAACGATGCTGCCTTGAAGAGGAAACCCAAGACAAGTGGAGGACCCTAACCCGCTTCTGAACCCCCCGTCCTCCGTCACGTGCACTCACCCCGGCCGTGTGTGGCTGACTGGCTTGGCTTTGCTCAGTTGTGCAAAAGGGTGCGCTTTGGAGGCCACTCAGAGGCCTCGCAGCTCAGGGGCACTGCCGAGCGTCCTCAACGTCAGCCCAACAGTTTTCTCCGCTATGCTACGGCGGCCATCCACCACGCACCCGCAGTTGCCTGTGCCCTCCGCCGTTGACGACGAGTGCCTCGATGCACCACACCCCGCAACAACAGACCCAGGCCCACGTCGACGGGCCGTCCAACCCCCCTCCCCCAGCCCGGCTAGGCACCCCGTCCGGGTCCCGTGAGGCAACGCCCCAGGCCGAGCTGCCTACACCGCACGGTGACCCGACGCCAGACGACGTTGCACTTCTCACTCGCGGGCTTTCCCGCGCCCACCTGAGCGATCCCGGAAGCGGCGAGGTCATTGCCATGGTGCGACAGGGTGTCCTCTTCCAGCCTGGCCAGCCGGCCATGCTGTCCTCTCGGCCCTCGCTCGCGGGCAGGCCCCAGCTCGACGACGCCAACACGGACACGGAGGCGTCGACAGATGGCTGGCAGAGCTCCGTGTCGGACAGCGAAGGCCTCGACGCCGCCGACCACGGCCGGTCCGACGTGATCGACCGCATCATGAAGAGCTTCTGTGCCTCCCTTGAGTCCAAGATTGCCGTTATCAAGGTGGCAGACGAGCAACCAGCCGTCAAGGAGGAGCACGAGCCGCTGCACCGCCGCAAGTCTAGTGCCGCCGAAGCCAAGAAGGAACAAACCGTGGACAGCGACGAAGTCGTGCGACGTCCCAGACGCTCAGCCGCGGTTCCTGATGCACTTCTCGAAGCTCGCCACCGACCAAAGCGTAGCCCTCTCGTGGCGGGTCGTGGATCGAGTCCTCCTCGGCTTGCAACCCTCTCGCCCGGTCCGGGTCGCTCGGGATCCGCCGCCCCGGCAGCCCCGGCTCCCCCTGCGCCGCCGGCC
>FTEL01007177.1_pt1 | contig 29449 bp, 20 predicted proteins | sample 1658911 | NCBI WGS metagenome assembly FTEL01 (sample SAMEA3914869, study PRJEB12502) | metagenome | biome: forest; material: soil | place: USA | collected 2012-03-12 | depth 0.1 m
CGCACGCGGTGGACTGGGCGCGGCGCGAGAAACAGCGGTGGCTTGGGCGCGGCAGACGGAAGAGTCGGGCGAGTGGTGGTGATCGGGGGGGCCGCAGCAGCTGCTGCAGCAGCAACAGTGGCGGGCACGCTCTCCACGACGGCGTGGCACCAAGCGTCATTGTTCTCCCGGCTGGGGCATGTCAGGGCAGGGTCCTCAAAACCCGTCGTCCGTGTCTCTCGGTCTCGGTCTGGGTCGCCGCAAGATTCCTGGTCCTCCGCTGCTCGGCTGGTTGCCGCGTGCCATGCCCATGGCGGTGTCGCGGCGAGGTCGTGTCTGCCGTTGGAGACTGGTTTTCAACTTTTGAAGTTTTGAGCCTTTTCGGTCCCTCCCGTCACTGGGACCCACTCAGGGCCCTGGAAGATCCACCCACAGCCCCACCCCCCCAGCAGCTGCTTGCCTGCCGGCGTCTGCCCAGTCCTCCTTGCTTCAACCTCCCACCACCTTTGTCGCGGGCGAGCAACACCACAGGGAGCGTAGCCAAGCAAGTTCGGTAATGCTATGTACCTACTCAGTGTCATGTACCTATACCTATATCGGGGTAGCCATGTCTCTACCAATACTGGCCACCATCCATCCGCGGCACTTGGATCCTGGGAACTCGTCCACTGATCAACTACGCATCCTGCCCGTTGCTATCCCGTCCCTGGTCCAACGCCTTCATCTCACTCTGCCCATCGATCCCCTGTTGAGGAGGGGGCGGCGTCGATCGCGAGCCGCATTTGCTTGCCCCGGGGTCCCAGCCCTGTTTGCCATTCGAGGCACCCTTCGCGCTGCCCTCCTCAGCCATCCCCTTGACGTCGCTCCAGTACTCGAGTCTCCTCACCTCCTCATCTGCGTGCTTCACCGCGGCCGCCAGGTTCTTCACCTTCTCGTCCAGTCCCGGATCCGCGCTGCTCTTCTTCTGGCTGTCCGCGGCCGCCTTGTCGTAGACCTCGGTCAGCTTGCTCAGGAGCACCCGCCGAGACGCCTGGAAGACAAAGAGGGTCATGATCTCATGCATGATCTCTTCCAAGCCTCGCAGATTGTCCTGCGCGTGGGCGAGATAGCTATCGACGGCCTCGATCTTCTCCCTGTCGATGCGCGACTCGCGCAACACTCGCAGGAGCTCTTCGATATCCTCGATTTCGGGCTGCTGCTGCTGCTGCTGCTGCTGCTGCCCCTGTTGCTGCTCTGCCCCTTCCGCGTTGGCCGCGCTGCTAGCCCGGCTGGGGCTGCGGTCGCGAGCTAGCTCGGACGACGGCCGGACCGAGAAATACTCTGGGTTGAGCAGGAGCGGGTCCTGCGCGATGTAGCCTCCGTTCTTCTTGACGCGCCTTCTGATCCACGCCCGCCGCCTGACGAACGAGTTCCACCACTGCGCCTTGTGCCACGAGAAGCCTCTGGCAAAGGCGAACGAGTATTCCCAGCCGTCTTCGTCCATGCCATCGTCGTGGTTGATGCGCCACTCGGGCCAAGCCCAGTCCCAGCTGGGATCGGGCACTTGCGCCGTGGTGATGTCGGTCGGGCTGGGCCGGTGGGCGAAGTTGGTCCACGCCGGCGGGTCGAGGTTCCCGAGGGCCATGGACGAGAAGAGCGCCATCCCGCACAGAAACCCGCCTCGCTGGTTCTCGTACAGGATGTCAATGGCCGACTCGGCAGACCCGGGCCTGCTGACGTCTCGCGCTGTCTGCGTCACCGACTTGGGTCGCTCAGTCCCAACCTGTGGCGTGGACCCTGGTACAAGTCAGCATTGGCTGTCCCCTGGACCTGTAGAAGTGTATAGCCGTCCACCCGCACTTACCCACAACTACGACGGAGGGCTGCCCGGCCGCGGCCTCATCCCCACCCCCATCCCCGCCGGGTCCACCCTCGGCATCGGTCGCCAGGGGCTCTGCGGCGCTAGATGTCGCGCCGTCGTTCTGGGACAGCGACGGGCCGGCGGTTGGCGGCGTGGTAGAGACCCCGTCCTCATTGTCTCGGTCGACGAGATCGATTTCGTGGTCGAAGTCGCTGTCCGTGGGAGGGGCCACGCGCCGTGACGAACGGTGGTGGTTGATCTTGGGCATGGCTGCTCATGCTGCCGCCGCGCGTCCTGCCCAACTATTCAGGCAGCAAGACATTGACGAGTGTTGGAGGCGAGCGTGTTCGCGCAGATTGGTGCCCGATCGATCGTTGGGGAGTAGACGCGTCTAGCTGCGGTGTTTGCTGGCACTGGGATGGGCTTCCTCTTTGAAGAGTGCGCGCCGCACGAGAGTTGGATGGATTCCGCCCTGCTATTCCAAAGGGCTGGACATGTCTGGGTAATGGGAGGGCCGCGATGGGGGACGCCTGTGGATCGGGGAGTGGTGGACTGCCTGCTCCTGGAGGCTGGGTCCAGCAGAGTTCGCTTTTCCGCCTCAGCCTCGCCCGGCCCCATGATGTAATTTATCACGCGCCGCGCGCACTGGGTTGCCCTGCGCCAAGCCGCTAACACCCGCTGCGCAGCTGCAGTGGGACCGATGGGGCCCTCGTTGGCGGTTTCAAGCTGCCCTGACGGCCCTACGTCATGGCGACACGCATGACCTCGAAGCCCAAGAATGGGGGAGAGCTCCAGCAGCGATGGCGAGGTTGGGGGGAAACACAAGCTGGGCCGGCCGATGCGACGCATCGGGAAAGCTATGGCATGGTTGGCACATAGCTGCTGGCTGCCCAACGAGCATCAAAACCATGCATTCCTTCAGGTCTCATTGCTGGGAGCAACCCCTCCCCTCCCTCCTCGAGACCGCCATCAATCATCTCGCCCAACCTAAAACCAGTGCCGTTTTTCTAAGTCACACACACACCAACTCGTAAACCACCTCTACCAAACCAACCAACCAACCCTTGCCGCCATCATCACCATGTCTCGGTCACGCGCAACCCTCGCCCTCGGCCTCGCAGCCGCAGGTGGTGTTGGTTATTACCTTTATTCCGCAGGCGGCTCGCCTGACGCCGCTGGCAAGAAGTTTGAGAGTGAGCTCACGCAGCCCCAAACCCCTCTTGCCCCTCCCTTCCCCGCGGCCCCTTCCAACCCCCTTTTCACCCAACCCCCAATCTCCGTCGTGTTTGCCTTTCTCACCCAAAAACTACAGGTGACGCATACCACGTTGCCGACAAGGTCTCGGCCCAGGCTGAGAAGAAGGGCGGGCAGGTGGAGGCCAAAGTAGACAGTGCGGTCAGTTCTCCCTTCCCCGCCTTCGCCCAACAGCTGCATATCCGGATATGAAGTTACCCCGCGGGACCCAGACGCTGACTGCAAAGGCAATGCAGGTCGAGGCCCTTAACAAGGACGCCTCCAAGGTCAAGGGCGAGGTTGACGCAGCGGCGCGCAAGGTCGAGGAGGACGCTGCCAAGGGCAAGAGCTATCTGTCGTCGTGGTTTGGTAGCAAGTGATTGCCTGGGGAGCTGGGGGAGCTAACTACGTCCAGGCGCATCTGGGCGCGCGTCGTATTCACTGTTCGGATCTCGTTTTTTTCTTTAACAGGGGCTTGGGGATCCTTTGCTGGACAAATTAGCACATGTATTCAGGATGGGAATATCAAAATTGCCGGAACATGGAATAAAATCATCATATTGTAAACACCGCCCACCCACAACCCTCCTCCTCCTCCTGAACGGCCTAGCTCAGCGCCGCCGCAACCAGTTTCAGCACCTCCTCCGTCCCCTTGCCCGCATTCTTCGGGTCCTTGGCCACCACCTGCCAATGCTCGCCGTGGCGCGGGTCGTTCAACACGCACTTGGCCACCAGGTCGCCCCTCTTCTCCTCCGTGCCGTGCTGCGACAGGAACTTGTAGTACCACGCCCATGTGTCGCCCACGTCCCGGTCTAGCAGCAGCGCCCGCTCGAACCAGTTCTGCGCCCGGTCGAGCTTGCGCTCCGCCCACAGGATCCGCGCCGCCGTCACCTGCAGCACCGGGTCGTCCTCGACCTTCTTGATGGACTCGGTGATGAGCGACTTGCGCTGCGTGCGCGCCTCGAGGTGGAGGATGCGCTCCGCCCAGAGCAGCCCGCTCTTGGGCATCTGCTGCAGCGCGCTCGCCATGAGGCTCTTGGCTTGGTTGAGGTTGCCCGCCCGCCGCTCCACCCGTACGAGCTCGGTCCAGAGCTCGGGCGCTTTCGGTACGGCTTGCCTGGCACGGTCGAGGACGCTGCGCGCCTTGACGACGTTGCCTGACCGCTCTTCCAGGCGCGAGTAGAGAAGCCAGAGAGGGACCGAGGACGGGACCGCCCGCACGCCGGTGCTGTACGCTTCCCTGGCCTGCGGAAGCTTGCCGAGGTCTTCGTAGATCTGGCCCTTCATCATCCACAGCTTCGGCGCTGCCGGGAAGAGTAGCAGCGCGTCCTGGACCAGGTCCAGCGCTGCTTCGTTGGCGCCCAGCTGCCGCTCAAAGGCGACACTGCGCATCCAGACCCGGTCGGTGGGCGCGTTCTGTCGCGCCGTCTTGAGGAGGTCCCGCGCTTGGTCAATGAAGCCGTTGTCGGCTTCGAGCTTGACAGCAGCCAGCCAGATGTCTTCGTTGTCCGGGTTTTGCTTGAACGCCCGCGCCAACACCCGGCGCGCCTCGTTGATCTCGCCCGCCTTCTCCTTTGCAAGCATGAGCCAAAACACCTCGATGTGGGGACACGCCTCGACTGCCTTCTCGAGGGCCCGCCAGAGATCGTCCTTGGTGCCATGGTTGCGCTCCAGGTCCACGGCTGCCAGGTAAAGGCTCTTGCTATTGGGGAACACACGTAGCGCATACGCGTAGATGGCGCGGGCGGTGGCGAACCTGTCCCGGGCGGTGCTGGCCTTGGCGTCTTCCATCCATATCTCCTTGCGATCGTCGTCCTCGTCCAGCCCCCAACCGAGCGTCTCTTCGATGATGTTGCTGCATGTCACCACGGCGCCCTCATCCTCGCACTTTTCGGCCTCGGCGATCCACTCCTCGCGTTTTGGCATCGCGTTCCGCTTGGCAAGGAACTGGACGGCGTTCTTCATCACCGGCCTCCTGGCACCCTCTCCTAGCTGCTCCTCCAAGCGCGCGGCGGCAATCCAGAGTTCGTGGGAGCTGGGAAGCTTCTTGACCGCCTTGTTGAGCACCTTGCGGGCATTCTCTGGCGTCTCGAGGCGCGCGAGTGCCAACCACAGATCGAGAGACTCGGGAATGAGCTCTGTCGCCTTGGCCAGGAGCATCCGCGCATCCGCTGGGTCTTCCTCCAAGTTGACTGCCTCTTTCCACAAAGCCTCGGACTCCTGGTTGTGATCCAGCGCCCGCCGAATGACCTTTTTCCGCGACCTTTGGTCGTTCTCGAGCTTCATGGCCTCCACCCAGAGCTTGACCGAGTGCGGGTTGGCTTGGATCGCTTGGGCGGCGATGACCTTGCCATTCCGGTTATCGTTCAGATGGATGTTTTCGAGCCAGATGTCTTCGCTCTTCGGGCAATGCTGACAACCCTTGGCGATCAGGCCGCGAGCTGCGCCCGGCTTGCCCGCGGCAATCTCCAACCTGGCAGCGGCGATCCAGCTGGCCGCTTGCTTCGGGTTCGAGTCGACCGCGGACTTGAGCATCTTTCTGAACTGCTCAATGTCGCCAATACTCTGCTCGGCACCTTGGACGTTTGACAAAGAGGTCAGGTAGCCCTTCGGATCGATACTCGTCGCGCTTCCAGCCGTGGCCATCCCGCTGCTTTGTGACTGTTGCTCGAGGCGAGCCCGGAGCACTTTGTCTCGGGCGGCGCCAATCTTCGCAAAGTCGGTGACAGTGCCATCCTTGTTCCCGCTCCCCTCGGTGGCGGTGCCGTCCTCGGCAACCGTGGTCCCAAACTGTCCTTGGTCTCGGGCGGCGGCAAGCACGCTGTCGGGAACGGCGTAGAAGCGTTGCATGCGGGCCTGTCGGGCGCGTTTCGTCCGGCCGGTGAGATCCTTGGGGTCCGGGAGATTTGCCCATTCCTCGTCCGTCACCGTCTCCAGCGCTCTTTTGAGCCCGGCGAACTGCTGCTGTATCTTGGGGTTCTGTCGTTCGTACTCGTCGCGTTCGTTGGTCTCACGTACTTCCCTGTGCGATTATCGGTCGGTACTTTGCCTCATCTATGTGGGACGGATAAACTAAATGTTTGACGGGGAGAGCGGAAGGGGAGGAGAGGGGACGAGAGGGGAGGGAGGAGGTCGGGGTGATTGGGAAAAGTGGCAGCGAGAGGGAAGGGCAGGACTAACCTCTGCTTCTGGCGGCGCTTGGCCATCTTGTCGTCGACTTCTTTCCATATCCGATCAGCCTCTTCATCGTCCTTCTCATAGATGCCGCCGGCGAAAAGGCCAACCTCGTTGTCGGGGTCCTGGTACCGCTCGTCATCGTCCTTGTCGTCGTCCTTGGCCTCAGTCAGGCCAAGCTGGGCGGAACGTTTCGCGACGGCAGCCTTGATCTGGTCCTCGCTGGGGCCTTCGCGCGCAGGGCCGAGATCTGAACGAGTCGTGAAGCCAGTGGCTCCGCGCCCGAGACCGGCCACGTAGTTTTCGGGCGCCGGCTGGCTGAGGAAGTCGCGCCTGCTGGCCATGTTGCCGGTTGCAGGTTGCTGTCGCGTGTGTTTTTGTTGTTTAGGTTGTTGGGGGGATGGATGGTGGATGGATGGATGGAACAAGCTTCCATGACTTTCAGTTTCCGACCAGGGTCCGCTGTGACCAGCATGGTGGGCCAGTGGATCCGCTGCAGCCTTCGAGGCGCTTTGGCTGCACTCAGTGCCAAGGGTTAGGGTATAGTATGCGGACTGACAAAACGACCTGACACCCAAAGCCTTTGACTCAACAGCCCGCCCTTTTCGTGTTCCAGTTGAGGACCAATATTGCTCTCCTGTTGTATTGGCGCCTTGAACCCATTAATCTCCTGACCTTGAGGGCTTTGGTAATCAACCGGTCAAAACTAAGTTTTAAGATTTTTGTCTCTGCCCGCAACCCGATATTCATCGTCACAAACTTACACCCACTCAAGCCGTATATCCCATTCCCGCGCGTGGTATTCCATCGTAAAAGAAAGTCCTTTAACCTCTAGTCCGTAATAGAAACGCCAGAAAATAAGACCAAACCATTCCCAGATGCTTCCGAGCTACCAACCAGATGGACAGATCCTAACTAACGCCGCATCGAAGACGGCAAATAAGAACGGAGCCCTACTGCAGCAGCAGAGTATCCTCATCCAAAACCCCAAACAGAGTCTCCATCTCCTTGGCAACCACCTTCAACTCCTCCGCCACCTGGCCCGTGACAAGCGCATAGGCGTAAAGAAGCGCAAAATCGCGCTCCTCCACGTTCACGTGCGCTAGCCGCCCGAACCCCAAGTAGCTCGGCCCGGCGTTGTTCCCCATCTCGTCGGCATCATGTTGATGCTCCTTCCGGAACTGGAAGATCTTGCCCAGTAATCTTTCCCTCATCCTCGTCACGCTGGGGAGCGCCTCGGTGAGCGGATACTCCAGCATGACCGACGACGCCAGGACCTGGAAGACGTGGCAAATGCGGTCGCACAGGAGGGCACGCTCGTCGGCCGTGTACAGCAGCAGGGCGCGCTCGCCTTCGGTCAGGTTCCCCTTGCGTTGGGTTACGAGGGACATGGCGTAGAAGGCGTCCAGCAGGCGGTGGGTGCAGCCCATGAGCAGGCGGCTCTGTTCCGCGGGGAACGGCCCTCGGAGCTCGAACTCGCGCGCGGCGCTGGTGCGGAGGGTGTCGAGGCGCGCCGCGTACTTTTGGAGAGCGGCTTGCTCTCCGGAGCGGAGGTACGAGCGGGTGCAGTCGCTGCGGAGGAGAATGGCGAGCGGGCCACGCTTCCAGATCAGGCCCATCTGTAGGTAGAGCATGCTGAGGCCCTCCTTGAACTTGGTGCGCGCCGAGATGGGCCAGATCAGCCGGCACACGACCAACCCCCAGAGGATGCCGGCGGTGACGGCCACGAAACGATGGAGCAGGATTTCCTTAATGATGGGGTCCACGCCGCCCTCGTCGTCATCGTCGTCGTCGACCTTCTGGGACAAGCTGTAGGCGTACAGCGTCGAAACATTGTATGCCAGCAACGTGATCCTGCCCATCGGCGCCCTCCCCTTCGCAATAATGACATAGAAGCTCCAAAAAGCCACGACTGCCCCAAGAGGGATGAGGCCGATGGCGCTCTGCTGGGATACTGTCCAGTTGAGGCCGGCAGCGCTGATGCCAAACAGTGTGCCGAGGAATCTGGCCCACCCTGTGGTATTGGCGGCGCCCACCGTCATGGAGCAGACGATCATGAACGACAGCAGGCCCCATTCGCCTCTCCAATGCTGGTACATGTCCCTGGTTTGGGGAATGAAGGCGAGCGACGCCCAGAGAGCCGCCCCGACGCCAACCTTGGAACCAAAACGAACTGCTCCGAGTTAGCAATCACATACAAAGCCGCCAGAGGAGCAGCGTTGCAGGGTTGGGGGTCTCACTGTCGTCCCTATCCAGCTTCCTCACCGCTCCGAGGATTCTTTGCGAGACCGTCGCGATAACCTTTGTTTTAGCATCCTCTGGAGCGGCCTCCCAGTTGTACGTGTCTCTGCGCCTGATCAACGGGTCGGCGATGCCCTTGGGCATGGCGCTCTTCTTGATAGGTTTAATAAACGGGTCTTGCTCGTCGTTGTTGTAGGGCAAGGCCATGGCCTTCCGGGCCCTGCGCTGGTCCTTCTGCCACCACTTGAGCCAGTGCCAACTAGGTCTCCTGTGCTCGTCGGCGAACTTCAAGTCGTCCAACACGTCCAGATACTTTTGCATTTCCTCTCCAAACGTCTGCAGACTGAAACTGAAATGCCCACAGGCAGCGGCAACTTCTTCAAAGTCGGCCTGCACACTGTTGGACCTCGTGCGGTCGAGCTCGAGCGTCTTGTACAGTTCTTGCAATGCATGCGCCCTTGCGTCATTGAAAAGTGACAGGGCGTCTGAGAGACTCTGACGGAAATGATCGTTGATGGTGATCGAATAGTCCGGAGCCTCTCCAAACGGCGGATCCCGTAGGACTTCGGAGACAGTGTACGCTAACGACTTCATGGAAGGCCCTAGCATCTCGATAAAAAGCTCGAATATCTCCGAAGGGTGCCGGAAAGGCGGCAGGCTTGCGGAGGTGGCATCGGACCGCCGCCTGGTGCGAACAGAGCCGATATCATCTTCGTTGCTGTCCTCGGCCGCCTCATCGATCGACGACAACATGAGGAATCTATCCCTGCCGCTCCGCATGGTGTTTGAAAGGGTCCGCTGAAGATTCGGCGAGGCCAAAGGGGAGCTGACAAGATCCGCAGGTGACATGATCCGCGAGAGCGGAGCTATGGGCTCCTTCATCAGGGCGAACTGTGAGTCGGCTGCGCTCCGCAATCCGCCAATGGACTGGGCCAAGGTCTCCATCGATCGCACCACGGCCCTGTCGAGCTGGTAGACTTTTTCGTGTCCAAGGAGATAGCGCTCGAACTTGGCCTCGCGAAGGTTCTTGGTCATCTGAGGATAGACGGACGAGTACGCCGAGGACGCTGCGGCGAACTCGGGGGACAAGACGTCATCTTCGGAGCCGCTGAGGAAGCCACGGGTGATTAGCGACAGCATGTCGCCGAGCGAGACGCTCGCCTTGACCATTGACTGACGCAGGGCAGAGACAGCGGAGGCCCTCCAGACCACAAGGTTGACAATGGTGGTGATTGTAATGCCCATGATGAGCATCTTCAAGATCTGCACGATCTTCTGGTTCGAGAACACGCTCGTCAGGACGGCTGTTTCCTTGGTCACGACGCCGATGATGGCAAGGGAGGCCAGGGTGCTGCCAACGTCGACCAGCGGGTTTCCCATCCTCTGCTTCACCCATCCTATGAAGCCAAACCCCCCGCCTATGAAGACGATCAAGACGAGGCCGTGTGCAAGGGGAGCCATATCGAGAACGTCGCCAAAGAGGACCGATGCGGACATGGAGAGGATCGAGACGAGCTCGGCGTACGCGACTGCCACGATGGCGATCAGGACGGCTTCAATCATGGACCCCACCGACCTGGCAGGGTGGAAGTAGACGGTCAAGGTGGCGACGACGTGTTTGCCATCCGGCCTGCCGAGGAAGTTGGAGAGCGGGGCCCAGAAGGTTGCCAAACTCCCCAGCGTGTATGCGAGGGTGCATTTGAGCACTCCATGGCCGACGGGTGAATTGAGCCAACGGAGCGCGCGTGCTCCCCCTTCACGAGCATTATGCACGGCGGCGTGGAATCGATCCGACATGGATTGGCGCGAGAAGAACGGCTCTATGGTCGACGCCTCGGACTCATCGGTTCGACAGGAGGAGAGGAAGCTGGAAGGTCGGAGGGTGAAGGCACGGTGGGACCGCTCGCCAGTCGAGGGGATGATGACGGAGCCATTGCGCAGTTTCTGCGATTTTCCGTCAGCGACGTGGTGGCCGGCGCAATGAATACTCGGCATCGTGGGGCAGGAGGGGGCAGGGCCTGGGAGGCCGGGCGCATCAAGAAGACGGTCGGGCTTACGCTTCTCTTGGACGGCCGCTGCGGGGGCCATTGGGGCTGCGAGGCCGCTGGGGAGGAGTTCATCTCATGTTCTCCAATGCGCGCCGACAGGGTCTATGGTGGAGCTGTGCGGTTCGGGGTCTCGCGGCAAAGAGTGCAGAGAGGCCTGAGAGCTCGAGGAGGTCGGGCGCTCGTGCTTTGTTGGAGGAGGATGATGAGCTTGCGAGTCCAAACAATCAAGAATCAAGAGCGCAACGGCTGCGGCGCAACCCTGGTTCCTCCAACGCCCCACCTGCTCCTTCTGGCCCGCAGCCGGGATCCCTGCATCCACTCCGCTTGTTGCCGCGCAGTGCTTGTGGGGCATTCAAGCCCGCTGCGGCATCTCAACCCCACGTGCACCCGCTGAAACCAGGGCCTCTCAGGAGGAATTCATCAAGAGAGGAAAAGGGATCAACCTGAGGCTGGTTTGAGGATTCGAGTGTTCGCCCTTCTCGTTGAATCCGACTCCCGAAAATCCTCTAAGAGACCCGAAGACTGGCGGGGTTGCAGCTCATTTGAGGCCGTCGAATCTCCCAGTCCACTGAGCCGAATCTAACGCAGCGCTCGAAATCGGCAACCCCAAGACCCTCAGCTGTTGTTGATAGCCGCCCAACCGCATCCTCTCTTTAATGCGCCGAGTCGTCTGGTCCATGATGGCGTCTGCTCAAACAACATGGAAGTTTGCACCTTTACGGCAGCCATTTACGGCCAGCCCGGACACCCGAAAATTGGAGGGAATCGTCTTTGACGTCGACGGCACACTATGGTAAGACTCATCGCTCCTCGCTTCGGTGAACCCCTGCCTTGCCTGCTCCGATTTGGTGCATGTCTGCCCAACATGCCGAACACTTGATATCTGGAATATGGATATCTGAGCCTCGAGTGAGACATTACACCGCAGCTTCCGGAGCCCTTCCACGGGCCGACGGATGTGTCTCGGCTTCTCAGATGCGATCTTCTTCCACCCCCCTGACTAACATCACCACCCATGTAGCGAACCCCAAACCTACATGTTCGCCGAGATGCGGACTGCCCTGGGCATCACCAAAAGCCAAGACATCCTCGAGCACGTCTACAGCCTCGACACCCCCGAACAGCAGCACCAGGCGATGGAGCAGATCCGCGACATCGAGCGGCGCGCCATGCTCAACCAAGTTGCCCAGCCGGGCTTGGTGCAGCTCATGGCCTATCTCGACTCGCGCGGCGTCCGCAAGGGCATCTGCACCCGCAACTTTGACACGCCCGTCAACAACCTCCTGGAAAAGTTCCTGGCCGGGAGCGTGTTTGCGCCCATCGTGACGCGAGACTTCCGCCCCCCTAAGCCTGACCCGGCGGGCATTTTGCACATCGCCCAGAGTTGGGGCCTACTGCGGAAGAGCCACGGCGAGGATGGCGTTCCTGCAGATCCTATCGACGAGGCGGCACGCAGGTCCGCTCAGGACGGGGCGGACGGAGGCGCAGGCTTGCTGCATACACAGACCGGGGAGGATGTGGCCGACGCGAGTGCGTTGATAATGGTTGGTGACAGTGTGGACGACATCACGGCTGGCCGCAGGGCAGGGGCCAAGACGGTGTTGCTGGTGAACGATGTCAACTCACACCTGGCGGACCACGAGCATACCGATCTGGTCATATCGCGATTGGATGAGCTGATCGACGTCCTCGAAAACGGGTTGCTCTGATGCGGAGGTCAAAAACATGCATACCACCAACTCGCAAGTCCACGATTTCGTCTAGCATCCAAACCTAGCACACATGCCGCATCACCGCCACACAAGGCCCTGATTTTGCTACCTCAAGAAACAAAACGAAGAAGGAACAAGGGATCCTGAACGCACAACAAGCCCACACAACTCCTGCTGGCCCGCAGCCTCGCTCTTGCCTGTCCAACCGCTATATCATCATGATTGCCCGACTTTCCACCATCCCAAACGATAACCACAACCACATTTTCCTGCGCAGATGATCCCATTAAGGGGGGTGGAGGAGAGTACCAGAAAACGACATGACCACACATACGCCCGTAAATGCTGTAATGTCCAAAAGCGAAGCGACCCTTGGCGGAAAGTCGCGGCTGTGAGGTTGCAGGCGATAATTCTCTGATGGCACAACAAGAATGGGTCTGGCGTGGCTCCATCCCCGAGAGTGAAGGAGAGGGGGCCAAACATGGTTATGGAGCCCATGCGAGTAACGCCACTTCGTATGGCAGCTTCTTCGAGAGGGCTCCGGGCGGCCCGCCGACAGCTTGCCTGTCTACCAAAAAGGCATGAGAGGCACGAGAGGACGAAGCCACCATGCCTGCCCGCTTGTACGGTCCATCACTCGGCTTGTCTAAGGGTCTATTCATGGTCCCACTCCCGGATGTACAGGCGGTCCACTTGGGCCGCCAGGTTGGCGTGGTCAGCCGCATGCCTGGGGTCGATTCGGTAGGCTGCCATGTTCGTTAGTATGCGTTACGCTGTGGTTGAGGAGCTGGGTCTCACCTGAAGTGGGTGTTTGGGTCGCATATGTTGGGGAGTCACTTGAGCGCAGAAGGTCTTGGGTTGCTGGCGAGAGCTGGGGCGCGAGATGGGACTTGCGGTTGTCCCGGTCCATCAGGCCGCACGCCCACTCTCTGAGGTCGACGGGGGTCCGTTTGGCGGCTTGAACAAAGAGGTCTCGGTCCTGCAAGGATTCTGGTCAGAAAAAGTCCCAGGTTGATACACGCGGAGGACATGGAGCTACATACGAAAAGGTCCTGGGGAGTTGGTCGCCGCTCGGGCTCCTTGTACAGACACTTCTGAATCATGTCCTCGAGGATTTGGGGGAAAGCATCGCTCTTGGGTAGCTGGGGCGCCGGCTCGTGTACGATCTGCTGCAGGAGATCAAGGATGCCGGCAGGGGCGCTCTCGGCATCGGAGAGCTGCTCGCTCGCGGCAAAGGGGAATTTGCCGATCGCCAGTTCCATGATTGTGAGACCGAAGCTCCACACATCCGACTTGACCGTGTACCTCTCGCCCTGGATTCTTTCAGGGGCCATGTATGTGGAGGTACCGACGAAAGTGTCGGCCACCGAGTTGATAAGCTCGCCCGAGACGCCAAAGTCGCAGAGCTTGATGGAGCCACGAGAGTTGACCAGGATGTTTGACGGCTTGATGTCGCGGTGCATGATGTGGTGCTTCGAGTAGAGGTATGTGAGGCCGCCCAGAGTAGCCTCGGCGATCTTGCCCAGCACATCTACCCGGACGGGCCCAAATACCCGCGAGATACGGTCGAGGGAGCTGGTGGATCTCGGTCAGTATAGCACACACTCAAGCACGCTACGAGGGGATGACACGCACCCTACGTCCATGTACTCCATGCACATGATGACATCGTTGTTCTCGTTGAGGAAAGCGCCATAGAAGGTGACGATGTAGTCGGAATGGCAGCCGTGCATGATCTGCAGCTCGCGCACAATACGCTTACGCATCTCTTTCTTCGCCTCGACGTGTATGATCTGGGGTCGTGGTTAGAGGATGATTTCAAAGGCCTGCGCCGTTATGACATTGTTCAACCAACCTTCCGTGCCATGACCGTGTTCGTCGGGATGTGCCTGACTTTGCTGACCGTCCCGCCATTTCCTGCGCCGAGATCCTTGATGATATCCAGATCCTCAGGCTTCAGGTCCAAGTTGAACTCGATGCCGATCTCCAACTGCGCAGCGTTATCGTCGCCCTTCCCATGGACGGGGCCTGGACGGGCATTCTCGGCTGTCGGAGGGGGTTTCGGGGCGGGGGCCTTGAGGGCGAGACCCTTGACGTTCTTGCGCTTCATGGAGCGCGGCGCGAAGGCGTCGGCCATGGCGGGCAGGTGTGGGATCGCGATGGCGACACGGCGCTCTGGGACGGTGGGTTGCCTCGGCGAAAATCGACCAGGCCGTCGATATCGGTGATTACTGCTGTGAGCAGTCCAGTCGCATTCCCCGATGGAATGCAGCGGTTTGGTGAAGAGCGCAGCGTTTGGGTTCGGGCTTTCAGGCGGCTTGGTCGGGTTCCAGATAAGCCGTCAGGGGCAAGGATTCAAGGCTGTTTGACACCCAGGACAGTGCCAAGAACGAAGCGTCGTGTTGCAGGCGTCGCAGCGCAGAGCTCGTGAGTGTTCTTGAGCGACGGTGGAAGCCTTGCTCGAGGCTGGCGACAGGAGCGGAGCGGATGGGGGGTATTGTGGGATGCTGCAGGCCGGTTTGAGGTGAATGGGCAGCGGCGGCGAGGGTCAGGCCGCTCCGAAGGGTTCGTTCGACTGCGATCGGCTGAAGGCGGACTCGGACCCCCCTGTTGTTCGGTTCGGTGGTTTCAGCAAGAGCCGGCCCCTTCACAGCAGCGCAACGTCGACTTGCAGCACGGAACTGGACGGGCACGAGGAAGCTTTTGGGGACCAGGCAGGAGGCAAATAAGAAGGGGGCTTGGGGCGACGCGGAAGGTTTCTGGCTGGGCTCGCTGCTGATGGTCAGTCAATGTGGGGTCGTCAGTGGTTGATGGTCGACGGTGGCGGCAACTGGCTCCTGCCCGTTGGTCCATGCTTTCTCGGCTGTTACCCCTCGCCAGAGGGACGCGCTAACACGACAACCAACAGACACGCTTCGTTCGACCAAAGAGGCCATACCTGAATTTTAGACACCAGGCCCCTTGAGACATGCTTTCAGTACTGGACGTTTTTTCGGGGCGGCCGAGGGCCTGCGTCGTTTCGTCTTCTTGCCCAGACCGCGGTCGTCAACGACTCGGTTGCGGCCTTGACATGAGCGCTGGGAAGCAAGCAAGCATCTTGCCATTCGCCAGAGAAGAGAGTTTGCGCCAATGTTGTACTCTCTACTACGTATTCAACATGCGCCGAGCGTGATTTCCATCTGTTTCTTCTTATTGAAGAAAAAGTTCAGATCTCGAAAGGGTTGAGAATGGTTTGGCACAACCCAAAGTCAAACAGAGCAGCACCCTGGGCCCCACCCATAATAAGCCAAGGGCCCGCAAGGGCTACGTCACTCGGCACCCAGTTGCGGACATGGCCATTTTGTTGTTTTCGGCGTCGGAAACTACAGCCATGTAGTGTCAGTGGCCTCATCGGTGTTCTCTCGGAGTCGTTTTGCAGATCTCCTTCCAGAAGTACCCAGGTATCCGTACCTCTCTCGTTGCAGCGCCTGCTTTGCAAGGGTGGGCCAGGTTGCCAAACAAGTGCTTGGCCAATCCGTTTGCTGGTGGTCGGCGCCTGGAGCGAGCGGCGGAAAGCACAGACCGCCAAGCGATCACTGCAACCTTGAAGGGGCAAGGCTGAACGCGACCGGAGAGCGTGCTGCTGCTCCTCGGCGCCCCAAAATTTCCAGCAGCGTCGACAGTTCAGCCTTCCAGGTTTGTCCGCAACTTCATCATCGATTCGTCGCCCATCGTTCCCCCGGCATCGTGGCATTCGGGAACTCTCTTCCATACCATCAAACCACGCCCTCTCGCATCTCGCCCACCGAGCCGTGTACGCGTCATAGTCGGATCAGCCACTTCAACCGAGCTGCGCTCTGAACGCGGCGCGACCCGAAGCCGACCATGAGCACCTCGATGCGCGACCTGATTGATGGGGAGGCAGAACTCAATGAAGAGGAGGACGATGAGTCGTTTGACGAGGAGGCCGGCGAGCCCCGCGCGAGGGACCGCAACAAGATGCTGGACGATTCCAGCGACGAAGACGAGGACGACGAGGATGAGGAGGAAGCTAGAAGGGTATGATTGCTTGCTTGCTTGCGGCTTCCGCTGATGAAATGATGCTGATGATGAACCCCGGGCGTAGATCCGAGAAGGTTTCATCGTCGACGAAGATGAGGAGGAGGATGCAGACGACGTGGACCGCGAGCGCCGCAAGAAGAAGAAGCGCCGCCGCGTCGAGCGCGAAGAGGAGGAGCAGCTTGACGAAGAGGACCTTGACCTCATCGGCGAAGCCAACCCGGAGTGGGAGCGGAAATCGCAACCCCAGGTACGTCTGCCCTCGTGCGGCGCCTCCCTGGCCTCCTGTGCTGACCATCCCCTGTAGACGAAATTCAAACGACTGAAGCGAGGCCACCGCGATGAGGACCGGGGAAACGCGCGCCCCGGCCTTGCTGGCATTTTCTCCGACGACGAGGAGGACGCCGCCGACGAACGCGCCTACGGTCGCCCGAGCCACCGCGCACACGCCGACGAGTTCGAGGACTTCATCGAGGATGACTATCCAGAGGACGACGAGGAGCGCATCCAGCGCCAAGAGGATATGGAAGTTGCTCGACCTCGGGACAAGGGTTTGGCCGTTGACGCAACAGGTCTCGACAAAGATGCCCTCGACGATATGGAGGCCATTTTTGGCAACGGCGACGACTACGGCTGGGCTCTGGAGGTGGAGGATGAAGAAGAGGAGCGCGAGCGCGAGCAGCAGACAATCGAGCTGAAGGACGTTTTTGAGCCGTCGCAACTCAAGGAGAAGCTCCTCACCGATGAGGACAACCAAATCCGTGTCGTCGACGAGCCCGAGCGGTTCCAGCTTGATCGCAAGCCCTTCAAGGAGCAACAAACCTCGGCCGACTACTTCAAGGAGGAGGCGCGTTGGATCACGAACCTCATGTGGCCCAAGAAGCAACTGCCTGGAGATCTCCACGGGCCCTTCAACAAGGCAATCGGCAAGGTCCTCGAGTTCTTCATCATCGACGGCGTCGAAGTCCCCTATGTCTTCCAGCACCGGAGAGACTACCTGATCCATGCCAAGAAGGTCAGGAACCAGGACAGCCGTGATCACCCAGATGCTCCCGAGTATACGGTGGATGCCGAGAAGCTCCTGACCCAAGACGACCTGTGGCGCATCCTGGAACTTGACATCAAGTTCCGGTCACTGGTCGAGAAGAGGAACTCCCTGCACAAGTCCTTGGAGAACCTCAAGGAGATCGGCGTCCAGGATGAGGTCCTCAAGGAGATGATTGCCCAAGCGGCCACGCTGGAGGAGCTGCAAGACTTGCAGGATTACCTCAATTTCCAGTACTCGGCCCAGCTGAAGGACATCGCTGCCATGGGCAACGGCGCCTCCAAGGAGATGAAGCGTCCCGGCGCCAAGACGGCTCTTTTTGAGCGCATCCGGAGGTCCCAGGCGCACAAGTTTGTCCGAGCGTTGGGCATCTCGCCCGACCAGCTGGCGCAGAATGCTCTTCGTGAAGGCAAGAAGGTATCGTCAGACGACGACGCCAAACTGCCTGCAGACCTTGCCGATCATTTGGCGGACGGGGACTTCCCGACCGGGGATCAAGTCATCAATGCCGCCCGCCAGATGTACGCAGAGGAACTCTTTGTCAGCCCGCGTATGCGCAAGCATTTCCGCATCCAGTACTATGGCATGGGCTGCGTGAGCTGCCGCCGGACCGAGAAGGGCCTGAGGAAGATCGACGAAGCACACCCCTATTACGAAATCAAATACCTGGTCAACCACACCATCCGGGATCTGGCTGTTCGGCCAGAGATCTTCCTCAAGATGATGAAGGCTGAAGACGAGGGGCTCGTCGAGGTCCACCTGTCCCTGGAGAACGATCAGGAGTTTCGGCGACAGCTCTACAACGAATTCGCGTCGGACAACTTCAGCGATCTCGCCGATGCGTGGAACTCGGAGCGCCAAAAGGTGTTGGACGTTGCCTTCTCCAAGCTGGAGAAGGTCATTGCGAAGGGGGTGAAGGATTCCCTTCGGACAGCTTGCCAAGAAGAGCTCCTCAAGACATGCCGCGAGGAGTATTTCAAGCGACTCGACCAAGCCCCCCTCAAACCCAAGGGCATGGTTCTTGGCACTACGCCGCGGGTGCTCACCCTGTCCAACGGCATGAGCGATTCGAACCGAGAACCCGTTTGCTGGACTTGGGTTGACGAGGACGGCCGAGTGCTTGACCACGGCAAGTTCATCAACCTGGCAAGAGACGAGAGCCAGCGTGAAGCATTTACCGAGCTCATCCGGCGAAGGAACCCCGATGTCGTGGGCGTGTCCGGTTTCTCGGCAGACACCCAGCGGCTCATCAAGGATGTCGAAGGCATCATCAGCGAGAAAGGGCTGATGGGGCCCGACTACGACGACCCGGATACTAACGAGTACCGGAGCGACCTGCTCGAGGTGGTCATCGTCAACGACGAGGTGGCACGCCTGTACAAGGACAGCCCCCGCGCCGTCGCTGAGCACCCGACTCTCAACCCCCTTACCCGTTACTGCATCGCGCTGGCCCGGTACATGCAGAACCCCATGAAGGAATATGCAGCACTGGGCAAGGATGTTACATCCCTCCTGATTCACCCATACCAGCAGTACCTCCCGCAGGAAAAGCTGTACAAGCACCTCGAGACAGCCATGGTTGATATCGTCAACCTCTGCGGCGTGGATATCAATGAAGCCATGGGTGACCCGTACACGGCGAACCTTTTGCCGTATGTGGCGGGTCTGGGCCCGCGCAAGGCGCAACTCCTCGTCAAAGGAATCAACGCGAACGGCGGAGTGGTGACGTCGCGCGACGAACTCGTCGGCGATCCGGAACGGCACAAGATCCCCGTCCTCGGTCCTCGGGTGTGGAACAACTGCGCCAGCTTCTTATACATTGAGTATGACAGCACAAATCCCGACTCGGACCCGCTTGACAACACGCGCATCCATCCGGAGGACTACGACCTCGCCCGCAAGGTGGCGGCGGACGCCCTGGGCCTGGACGAGGAGGACGTAAAGGCGGAGACGGACGAGAACGGGCCCGGGGCCATCGTCCGCAAGCTGGTCAAGGAGGAGGAGCAGGAGAAGGTCAACGAGCTCATTCTCGAGGAGTACGCCGAGCAGCTGGAGCGCGAGTACCAGCAGCGCAAGCGGGCGACGCTGGAAGCGATCCGAGCCGAGCTGATGGGCCCATTCGAGGAGCTCCGCAAGAACTTTTCTGTGGTGGGCACGGATCAGATCTTCACCATGTTTACCGGCGAGACGAGGGATTCTCTCTGCGAGGGCATGATCGTGCCGGTGAACGTGCGGGTGGTCAAGGATGATTTTGCCATTGTCAAGCTCGACTGCGGGATCGAGGGGAGGGTCGAGTCCCACGAGGTGTCTTATCGCCATTCGATCAAGGACATGCTGCAGGTTGGGCAGACGGCCCAGGCCAAGCTGATCGACGTCAACCGCAAGGACTTCGTCTGCAAGCTCTCGATGCGGGAGGAGGAGTTGCGGCGTCCGTACCGGCGGCATTACGACTACGGGCGCGGGCAATGGGACTACAAGCAAGAAGACGAGGACCGCGAGGAGCTGCGGGAGAAGGACAAGGTCACGGGCCGGACGCAGAGAGTCATCAAGCACCCTCTCTTCAAGCCGTTCAACAGCACGCAGGCGGAGGAGTACCTGGGCGGGTTGCCCGCGGGAGAGGTGGTGATCCGACCGTCGTCCAAGGGCAATGACCACCTGGCGATCACGTGGAAGGTGGCCGACGGGGTGTACCAGCATATTGATGTGCTGGAGCTGCAGAAGGACAACGAGTTCTCGGTTGGCAAGGTGCTCCGCGTGGGCAGCAAGTACACGTACACGGATCTGGACGAGCTGATCGTGGACCATGTCAAGGCGATGGCCAAGAAGGTGGAGGAGCTCATGCAGCACGAGAAGTTCCAGAAGGGGTCCCGCACAGATCTTGGTAAGTGGCGCCCGCCACGCAGCAGGACTTGGTTGATTACGGTGCTAACGGCTGGCGCGCAGAGAAATGGCTGACGACGTACATCGACGCCAACCCCAACCGGTCGACATATGCCTTCTGCCTGGACACCAAGCACCCGGGGTACTTTTACCTCTGCTTCAAGGCGTCGCGCGGGTCCAAGGTCAACGCGTGGATGATCCGGGTGATCCCGCACGCGTACGAGCTGCTGAAGAGCCAGTACCCGGACATGCGGGCGCTCTGCAACGGGTTCAAGCTGCGGTACCAGAGCGAGATGCTCAAGATGCAGGGCGGCGGAGGGCCGAGGGGCCATTAATCTGGGACCGGGGGAGGTCAGTTTGTTGGGAGTGGTTCCCTGGCCCAAAGGACGCAAGCATTTCATGGTCATCATTTGGGGGCGGGCAGGGGAGGAGGGCATGTGGTGCATTTCACAGAATATTACAGTAGTTTGCAGGAGCAGCAGGGCGTTGACAAGGGACAAACGAAATAAAGAGATAGAGACCAGACGAGACCCAGGGCTTTGCAAAACGTGTATGTATCCGTATTTCAGGGTATCAAAACATAAAAAATAGCAGGTTGCAGCTCGCGGGGGCTGGCTTCGAGTCATGGAAAGCCCTCTCTTCGGATAACACGGAGTCGGGGGCCACTCAGTGCTGGTGGGCCAAAAGGGGGATGCAGCGCAGCAGGGCAAGGAAATGCGGCGCAGGAGGCAGACGCAGTCAGCAGCTCCCAGTCTCCAGTCCGAGGCTCGCTTCGTGCCTTGCTCTTGCTGCCTAACGGAGTTGTCGGCAATGCTGATGCTCTGCTTGGTGGTGGTGGTGGTCTGGGTAATCTGCCTCGTGGACAAGTATGTACACATGCACAAGAACATTCGAGTCTTTCTTTGCATGCAGGATGTCTCGGCTGGCTTCCATGCTTGCATTGCTCACCTCATTGCGCCCGCCCCATCACTAAGACGCGCACATAATATTATTATGCTCTCTGCCTTTGCGTGTCTGGCTTGCTGCATGGGACAGACATACGCGGAAGCTGACGACGCCAAGTTGATGGGGGCCTTGTCTCGTGGGGGTAGGTGACGACGAAGAAACGAACCAAGGGCCAGCCTTTCGATGCCAGCCTCTTGAGCCTCCATGTGGGTGGGCGCGGGAGATGTGCGGAGAGGGAGGGCCCGCTGGGCTGGATCAAGGGATGCTGCGGTTTTTCCCTCAGCAGTCCCTGGCGAGGGAGGGGTTGAGGCGGGGGAATGGCGGGTTCGAGGGCTGACGAGACCGGAGAGAAGGCTGGATGGATGGAGGGGTTGGTCAACGGGCAGCAGGGGCGACAGACAGGGGCGACAGGGGCGACACAGGCGGAGGGATTTGCGCTGCGGAAGGGGCTGGGGAGGCCCCACTGGGCAACGGACCCCTAGCTTGCAGCGGCTGACTGTAAGCCGGGCTTGCCTGCCGTGCAATCCGGGATCTGAACACATTTGAACCCGCCGACGACGCTGACCTTGAGTTTCTGGATGCTTCACCCTGCGGCCACAGAGTCAGAGTAGACACGGCGCGCGCCCATGCTGCCAGTGGAGTCGGCCCTGGACCCAGCCAGCAGCCCCCCGCCGCGCGCCCCATAAAGATTTTGTGACGTCGCACAACGGCAGGACGAACAAGACGATCAGCGCCCACAGGCCATCTTGTGGCCATCAGTCCATCTTGTGTCGCTGCCTCGACGCGCCCGATCCAGATCGATCCCAGATCCAGATCCCGCCAGGTCCCCTCCCGCAAATCCCCCCACCTCCTCGGAGGCGCAAAAGCACACCATGGCGGGCATTGAACAGCTCGAGATCCACAGCAAGGTGTGTAGCACCGTCCAACTGCCCGCGACCTCTTCGCGACCCAAGAGGCGCGCCCCTCCATCGCGCTGTCGCGCCATTTGCTGACGGGCTGCCCTCTGCCCCTCCTCCCCTCTCCAGGCCTACATTGTGCGCTGGGTCAAGGTCGATGCAGGACACACCATATCGTGGAGCGTACAGCCTCACAAGAAGTCAATGTACCGCGCCCTCTCACCTACCCTCCTGTTAGTCACCTCTCGGGCCCGCACGCTGACTGTCCCGCCTGCACCAGAAACTTTGCCCTTGTCAAGCATCCCGGAACTGGCGCAACGAACCTCACCTCCCACCCCGACGACCTTGGTGGCGGCCTCGAGCAGCACACCGACGCCAGCGCCGAGTCCAAGGCCTCCCTCTTCTCGAAGCGCGATATCAGCACCGCCCAGGACCAGCTCGCGAAAAAGGGCTTCATCCCCATAAAATGGCACGGCAAGTGCGAGGCCGACAAGGTCTCGGTCGGCACCTACGACGTTACCCAGGGCGGCATGTTCGGCCTGGTCTTCGACAACACCTTCTCCAAGCAGACCTCCAAGACTGCCACCTTCGTCCTCCTGACCTACCCGACCGGCGCCCCTCCCCAGACCGCCCGCCATCTTCCCAATCTCCAGGCCGGCCCGGCCGCTAGCGCCAGTCGCTCCAGCCTGGGAAACAACACCAGCAGCCCCCGTTTGGGTGCCGTGACCTCCGAGTCTGTCGACAGCCTCCATAGCCACGGCGCCCGTGCCCGTGCCCAGTCGAGCGCCGGGAAGAGCGACGCCGGTCCGCCCAGCACCTACCATGTCGGGGTTTTGCTCAAGAGGAGGCGCAAGAAGGGGCAAGGCTACGCCAGGCGCTTCTTTTCGCTCGATTACACCACCTGCACCCTCTCGTACTACCACAGCCGCAACTCGTCGGCCCTCCGCGGCGCCATCCCCCTGAGCCTGGCTGCCATCGCCGCCGACGAGAGGCGTCGCGAAATCACCATCGACTCCGGCGCCGAGGTCTGGCACCTAAAAGCGTCGAATCCGAAGGAATTTGCAGACTGGGCCCGTGCCTTGGAACGCGCAAGCAAAATCGCCAGGGGGCTGGAGAGCGCGGCGAGCGAGCTGGCACCAGAGACCCAAGGGGAGGTCCAGAACCAGGGGGAGACGGCCGGCAAGGCTCCGGCAGCCGTCCGTGGCGCTCAGCAAGTCGAGGAGGATCGGGAATGGCAACACGTCGAGGCTCTCGTCAGCAGGATAGTGGGAACCAGAGACGCCCTTCGCCGTCTCGTCAAAGACATGGCCGTCGAGAAGCAGGCCCCTGCCAACAACAACCATGCCGCCTACTTGTCGCCCAACACAACCCCGACCGTGCCCGAGGAGTCGGATGGCTATTTCCCATCTCAGCCTGAGAAGCGGTCGTTCTGGAAGCGCAAAGCAAGCGGCTCCTCGTCCCCGATGACGCCGCAGTCCTTTCAAACACCGCCCGTGACGTCGGCGCCAAATGGCGCCAAGTCGCACAGCGGCGGGCCCCGGGAGGACCGGGATACATACGACAACTGCGCCGCTCTGCTGAAGGACCTGGATTCCGTCGTGAGCGAGTTCTCCACCTTGCTGCACACCAGCAAGCGCAGGCGGATACCGGCGCACACGGCTGCCGCGCCGAGGAAGAGCATGGAATCCACGGCGTCGACCGTGGAGGAGTTCTTTGACGCAGAGGCCGGCGACTTGGACAAATCGCAAAACCAAGTCATGCATATCGACCACCAGAGCGAGGAGGAGGAGGACACGGCCGCTTCCGATGCCGAGGAGGTATCGATCCACGACTCGTCATCCGTGTCGTCCATCGAGGACGAAGAAGGCCCGCACGCCGGGGACGGGTTCGACAGCCTGTTCCCTACAAAACCGAAATCGCTCCTACCTCTCCCCGTCACCGACGCAGTCGCGCGCCGCTGGACCATCCCCTCGGCCAAGGTCATGCCCCCAAGCCTGATCGCGTTTGTGCGCAAGAATGTCGGCAAGGACCTGAGCACCATCTCGATGCCCGTGTCGGCCAACGAGCCCATCTCCCTCCTGCAGCGCATGGCCGAGCAGCTCGAGTACGCCGGGCTCCTGGACGCGGCCGCCCAGCAAAGCCAGCCGCAGCAACGGCTCCTTCGCATCGCCGCCTTTGCCGTGTCCCAGTTCAGCAACAGCCGCGCCAAGGAACGCGCCATCCGCAAGCCCTTCAACCCCCTCCTGGGCGAGACGTACGAACTCGTGCGCTCTGAGGCCGAGGTCCCCGGCGGCGCGGGCGGCGGCGGGTACCGCCTACTCGTCGAAAAGGTGTCGCACCGCCCCGTGCGCCTCGCCGTCCAGGCCGACAGCACGCGCTGGTCGTTTGCCCAGTCGCCCGCGCCGACGCAGAAGTTCTGGGGCAAGAGCGCCGAGCTGACGACGGACGGCCGCGTGCGCGTCAGCCTGCGCCTGCCCGACGGGTCCGAGGAGCACTACAGCTGGGCCACGGCCACCGTGTTCCTGCGGAACGTGGTCATGGGCGAGAAGTACGTCGAGCCCGTTGGCACGATGCACGTCAGCAACGACAGCACTGGCGCCAAGGCTGCCGTCGAGTTCCGCTCTAAGGGGGTGTTTGGGGGCCGCGGCGAGGAGGTGCAGGTAGAGATTTATGGCCCCGACGGCGGGCATGCCGGGGTGTCCATGAACGGGACCTGGACGGGAGCGTTGAAGTCTTCCGGGCAGGAAATCTGGCGGGCCGGGAGCCTGGTGGAGAACGCGGCCAGCACGTACGGGCTGACCACGTTCGCTGCCAGCCTCAACGAGATCACACCGATCGAGAAGGGGAAGCTGCCCGTGACGGATTGCCGGCTGAGGCCGGACCAGCGGCTGGCGGAGCAGGGGGAGCTGGACCAGGCCGAGGAGTGGAAGGTCAAGCTCGAGGAGGCACAGCGGCAGAGGAGGCGGGTCATGGAGGAGAAGGGCGAGGAGTACAAGCCCCGGTGGTTTGTGAAAGCAGCGACAGGCCAGGACGGAGAGGAGGTCTGGCGGCTGAAGGGCGGGAAGGACGGGTACTGGGAGGAGAGGGCAAAGGGGGCTTGGACGGGGGTGAGCGATCTCTTTTCTGGCTAGGCGGGGCGAATTGCTTGTACAAGTCTTGCTCTTGTGTGCTCTGCCACCACGAATAGACAACCCCCGCGTACACTTCCGCCCAGCACGTAGCACGTGAGGGCATTCGGGGTGGGAGTGAGGGGTCTCGATGCGGCTCTGCATGTCACGTGCCATGCAATGTCATGTTTGCTTTGTCTATCTATCGGATGTGGGTGGGCGGGTTCAGGGGCGGCTAGTCAGTATCCGACATGCTTCACTCGGCTGTGGGGCAGGGCGAGGCTCTGGTGGTATGCTGAGGAATATGGATCGGGCTCCCTGCGCGGTCATCGGCCAAAAGTGCGGGGAAACGAGCGGGCTGCTGCTGCCGGTTTTCTACTTATCCTTCTTCCTTGTCCTGAGGACATGACGACATCCGGTCTCCTTCCTTTTCCACCTAATTTGCTCCTCGCGCGGACAGTTCGGCCGAATCCCCAGCTTGATTACCAAGACTTCACAAGACGGAGACATTCTCACGGCCAGTTTAGGGCCCCGACTTAACGCACCAAGGTGGAGCTGCCCGACTGACCCCTATCCCTGGACAGTCCTGAGTGGCTTTGAGTACGGACGAGTATTAACGCTTCTAAGTTTAACACTCCTCGCCTTCACGTCTTTTCTCACCGAGAGAGGGCACCGTCAACCGGCCGAGTCCTAGGACAAGTCTGCTTCGAAGAGAGGCTCACTTGGACGTCCACTACCATGGCTGCCGTTCCATCCCCCTCGGCACCCTCGGGTCTCTCCGAAAGCCCCAAGCCGCAGCGGGGCATCAGGATCGCCATCGACCGCGGCGGCACCTTCACCGACTGCGTGGGCAACTACAACGGCGAGGACATCGTCATCAAGCTGCTCTCCGAGGACCCGGCCAACTACAGCGATGCCCCGCTCGAAGGGATCCGCCGCATCATGGCCCACTTCCTCGGGCAGGACATCCCCCGCGGCCAGCCGCTCAACACGAGCCGCATCGACTCGATCCGCATGGGCACGACGGTGGCGACCAACGCGCTGCTCGAGCGCAAGGGCGAGAAGATCGCCCTGGTCGTCACCAAGGGCTTCGGCGACTGCCTCGTCATCGGGAACCAGTCGCGCCCGGCCATCTTTGACCTGGCCATCCGCAAGCCCGAGGTGCTGTACTCGACCGTCATCGAGGTAGAGGAGCGGGTGACGCTCGAGGACTACGCCGAGGACCCGGAGCGGACGGTGGGCAAGGTGCAGGCTCGCGTCGGGACCCTTGAGGCGAAGGGCGCGGAGCTGGTCATGGGCCTATCTGGCGAGACTGTGCGGGTTTTGGAGCGCCCAGAGAAGGAGAAGATCCGGGAGCAGCTGCAGAAGGTGTTTGATAGCGGCATCAAGAGCATCGCCGTGTGTATGATGCACGCCTACACCTTCCCCGACCATGAGGCGCTTGTGGGAGAGGTGGCGAGGGAGATTGGGTTCCAGCACATCTCGCTCAGCCACGAGCTCATGCCCATGATCAAGTTGGTCCCGCGCGCCACGTCAGTGTGTGCCGATGCGTATCTCACGCCGGCCATTAAGCGCTACATTTCGGGTTTTCAACAGGGGTTCGAGGGTGGCCTAGGCTCCAAGAGCGTGAAGCGTGAGGAGGCCGGGGGTAAGGGGGCGCGGTGCGAGTTCATGCAGAGTGATGGCGGGCTGGTGGATGTGGACAAGTTCACCGGTCTCAGGGCCATCTTGTCGGGGCCTGCGGGAGGTGTCGTTGGGTATGCCACCACGTCGTATGATGAGAAGACCAAGATCCCCGTCATCGGTTTCGACATGGGCGGCACCAGCACAGACGTCTCGCGGTACGGAGAGGGACGGTACGACCACACGTTTGAGACCACCACAGCTGGCGTCACTATTCAGTCCCCGCAGCTGGACATCAACACAGTCGCGGCTGGCGGCGGCTCCATGCTCTTCTTCCGAAACGGCCTCTTCGTCGTCGGGCCCGAGTCTGCCGGCGCCCATCCTGGCCCGGCCTGCTACCGGAAAGGGGGCCCTGCCACAGTCACCGATGCGAACCTGTTCCTGGGCAGGCTGCTACCCGAGTTCTTCCCCAAGATCTTTGGCAAGAACGAGGACGAAGGCTTGGACCCCGAGGCCAGCAGGAAGGTGCTGCAGGAGTTGGCCGACCAGATTCACCGGGAGACGGGCAGGAAGATGGGTGTTGATGAGGTCGCGTTCGGTTTCCTTACTGTTGCCAACGAGGCCATGACGCGGCCGATCAGGAGCATCACTGAAGCCAAGGGCCATGACACATCGAAGCATCGTCTGGCCACGTTTGGCGGTGCCGGCGGTCAGCACGCTGTTGCCATTGGCGAGTCTCTGGGCATCAAGCAAATCCTCATCCATCGGTATTCTTCGGTTCTCTCGGCATACGGCATGGCTTTGGCCGACGTGGTGGATGAGAGGCAGGAGCCCGACTCGACGGTCTGGACTACACAAGGCGATGAGGTGGTGGATCAGCTGAAGCGCAAGATGGAGGGGCTCAAGGACAAGGCCCGCGAGGCGCTGCGTGACCAGGGCTTCGAGGACAATGAGATTGTCTTTGAGGAGTACCTCAACATGCGGTACCGCGGAACCGAGTCGGCGCTCATGATCGTCAAGCCCAACGATGACAACTGGGATTTCGGCACGGCATTCGTGGAACATCACCGCTACGAATTCGGCTTTACACTGGACGGCCGGGATATCATTATCGACGATGTCCGGGTCCGTGGTGTGGGCAAGAGCTTCCGCTACGACGAGAAGAGCGTCGACGAGCAGCTGAAGACGGTGGCTCGCAAAGACGTGTCGGCCGAGAGCAAGCACTCGGAGGCCAAGGTCTTCTTTGAGGGCGGCCGAGCGGACACGCCCATTTACAAACTCAGCGATCTCTCCGTCGGGGACGTGGTCAAGGGGCCGGCGATGCTGGCAGACGGCACCCAGACGATTGTGGTCACGCCGAACGCCGCGGCGCTGTTGCTCGAGACGCACGTTGTGATCGATCTGCCCGAGACTGAGAAGGACCGGTCTGCGAAGGGCCTTGGGGAGCGCGAGGTTGACCCCATCATGCTCAGCATCTTTGGCCACCGGTTCATGGCCATCGCCGAGCAGATGGGGCGGGCGCTCCAGAAGACAAGCGTCAGCACCAACGTCAAGGAGAGGCTCGACTTCTCGTGCGCCATCTTCGACGCATCTGGTGGCCTGGTCGCGAATGCCCCCCACCTGCCAGTCCACCTCGGTTCCATGTCGACGTGCGTGCGGCGGCAGGCCGAGATCTGGAAGGGCAGGCTCAAGAAGGGAGACGTCATCATCTCGAATCACCCATCGTACGGCGGCACTCATCTTCCCGACGTCACCCTCATCATGCCGGCCTTCAACGAGGCAGGCGACAAGATCCTCTTCTACGCGGCGTCGCGTGCCCACCACGCAGATATCGGCGGCATCACGGCTGGCAGCATGCCGCCGCACTCCCGCGAGCTGCAGCAGGAGGGCGCCGCCATCAAGAGCGAGAAGCTCGTCAGCGAGGGCAAGTTCGACGAGGAGCGCGTCATCGAGCTCTTCTACCGCGAGCCGGCCAAGTACCCCGGGTGCAGCGGCGCGCGGTGCCTCGCCGACAACATTAACGACCTGCGGGCGCAGGTGTCGGCCAACCAGAAGGGCATCTCGCTCATCGAAGGCCTTATCGCCGAGTACGGCGAGGAGACGGTGCAGTTCTACATGGTGGCGATCCAGAACAACGCCGAGCAGCAGGTGCGCGCGCTCCTGCGGACCGTCCACGCCCGCTTCGGGGGCAAGGACCTCGCGGCCGAAGACTTCATGGACGACGGCAGCCCGATCCGACTCAAGATCACCATCGACCCGGCTGAGGGCGCGGCCGTGTTCGATTTTGCCGGCACGGGCCCGGAGGTCTACGGCAACATCAACGCGCCCGAGGCCATCTCGTACTCGGCCATCATCTACGCGCTGCGCTGCATGATCTCAGAGGACATTCCGCTCAACCAGGGCTGCCTCAAGCCCATCACGGTGCGGATCCCGCCCAAGTCGCTCCTGTCGCCGTCGGACAACGCGGCCGTCGTGGGCGGCAACGTGCTCACCTCGCAGCGCGTGACCGACGTCATCTTCAAAGCGTTCGAGGCGTGCGCCGCCAGCCAGGGCGACTGCAACAACCTGACGTTCGGCTTCGGCGGCAACGTCGCCGGCCAGCAAGAGGTCCGCGGCTTCGGCTACTACGAGACCATCGCGGGGGGGAGCGGCGCCGGCGCCACGTGGGAAGGTACCGACGGCGTGCAC
>FTEL01008533.1_pt1 | contig 29183 bp, 36 predicted proteins | sample 1658911 | NCBI WGS metagenome assembly FTEL01 (sample SAMEA3914869, study PRJEB12502) | metagenome | biome: forest; material: soil | place: USA | collected 2012-03-12 | depth 0.1 m
CGGCGCCGGGGGAGGAGGGGGGTGTGGTGGATTCGGTGGCGCCGGAGGACTTCTTCTTGGCTTCCATGCGCTCATTGAAGGCGGTCACTTTGGAGGTGATGACGTCTGAGTTGGGGATGCAGCCGATGAAGCGGCCGCCTTTTCGCAGCGCGCCGGAGACGTTCTTGAGCATCTGGCGGGCCTTCTCCTCGGTTTCGAAGGCGTAGTGCATGCAGAACATCATGCTGACCACGTCGAAGCCGCGGCTGCTGCTGACGTTGGAACTCGAGAAGCCAACCTGGCGCACAATGTCGATGTCGCCGATGGACTCGGCGAAGCAGTCCTTGACGTGGAAGCGCGAGTCAAACAGCCGTGGCCCGCGGCGCTGGTGGTGGCCGCCCCTACCGCCCCGTCCTCCACCGCCGCCACGGTTCGCCATGCTCCTATATCGCTCCCGTGCCTGGTCGATGGATACTTCGGCTGGGTCCAGGCCGACGTAGAGGTCCAGTGTCTGCGGCGCCTGTTGCCACTTGTACAAGTCTCCTCCCTTGCCGCACCCAATGTCCAGCACCAGCAGCTTGTTCCCCGAGTTGACGCCCCGCTCCATGGCCCCCGGCGCGTGGTCCTCGTCGGGCGAAAACTTCTGGATGATGCAGCTCTTGACCCAGTTGTTGAAGGACCTCAGACCCTTGATGCGGCTGTCCGTCTTGCGCCATTCGCGGCCGCGCTCCGGGACGGCGTTGTAGTGTGCGCGGACGACATCGTTGATGGCCGACCGCTGCTTCAGCTCCTCCTCTGCCGCCTGTTGTTGGGCTTGACGGTCGCGCTCGAGGGCGCGCTGGCGGATCTGTTCGCGCTCAGCCTCGCTGATGCGCGCGCGCTGGCCGGGCCGCTTCAGCTTGCGGGCAGGCTCGCCCGAGGGTGTTGCTGGGCCGCTTCCGCTGGGCGATGTGGACCGTTGTCGCTTTTTGGCGGAGACTAGCTTCTTCGCGTCGAACGGTTGGGGGAGAACGTCATCGTCGTGATCGCCAGCCATGGCGATCTTGGAGGCGAGGTGTGTGTAAATGGGTCGGTACTCGATGCGTTCCGGTTCGAAAGAGCTCCAGCGATGGAAGAGGGTGATGGAAGAGGTCCCCGACTCAGGCGTGACGGAATTTAAAAGTCCAAACCGAAGTGAAATCCGTTGGATTTGTGGTTCCTTCCGAATTTGTTGTTGTTTGAGGTTTGGGAAGAGACAGAGTCGTTGGAAGAATTGGGAAGCAGAAGGCGAGACAGGGCGAATTGGGGCGGATGGGGCCAGCGGGTCCAGTGCTCGAGACAGGCACTGGGCGGTTGGCTTGTAGGGATGCGACGGTGCTCTTGGTCCAGCCTCCAGGCCGCCAGTGCAGCGAATCAGCGGAGCACGCTGCTAACCCCTGTCAGGCGCATCGCAGTGACGCGGGCTCTGCAGCCTTGCCGGTCACGCTCGAGCCAACCGCTGCGCTGCCCTTGGAGCTGACAGGCGAGCAGCACCTGGAACCCAAGCTTCCCGCCATCAACCTCGATCTTGCAGTTTGCATCCCACCAACTCCAACCACCAACCACCCTCCCCGCGCTGCCAACAACCCCCAGACGACTCGACTCGCCGTAGTCCCGCGTCCAATTCACAACAATACCGCCGACTCGTATCTCTCTTGAAACCAACAGCAACAACCGAGCTCGACAGTTGTTCGTGTGCCCACTGCCTGTCCCGCCAACACCATCCCACCTCTCCCGTCCCCCATCCCACAACTCCTACGCACACATCCCACCTACAACCATGGGTTCAGACCTGCAATATGCGAAATGGCCGCTGCTGCCACTCGCCCAGCACGTCTTCTCCCTTACCAACCCATACGCCCCCAAGGCTGCGCAACAGGCGGCCGCCAAGCAGCTCCAGGATGCCATCGCTGAGCACAAGATGGCCCCCTTCTACCGCTACCTGGCACACCCGATAGACGGCATCCTCAATGCCGTCGGCGAGGGCAGCGCGAACGTCCCGGGCAAGCCTCTTAGCAGGAAGAGCAGCCTCGTCGGCATGATCGCCACCCGCAGTCCCACCGCCAGCATAAACCTGCCCTGGGACGAGGCCCTGTACCAGTCGTTGCAGGCCGACAACGACCGGGAGCTGGAGGACATTCAGAAGGAGGAGGACGAGGCCGTCGAGAAGGCTGGCGACACCGAGATCCAAGCTGCGCGGGGCAAGCGGGCTGAGTTCTGGGCCCGGGTCGGTGACAAGGTGCGTAGGCCAGCCAAACACAATACACCTTGAGAACCCAACTGACACTCCCTCCCTCTCAACAGGAAAAAGCCATCACGGCATACGAAGACGTGTTCGAAAATACGGGCGTGCTCGGCACCAAGATCGACCTGGTCCTCGCCATCATCCGCATGGGCCTCTTCTACGGCGACAAGCACCTGGTCAAGAAGCACGTCGAGCGGGCCAAGACGCTGGTCGAGAGCGGCGGCGACTGGGACCGCCGCAACCGCCTCAAGGCCTACGAGGGCATGTACCTCCTGACGGCCCGCAGCTACAACCTCGCCGCCCCGCTCCTCCTCGACAGCCTGTCGACCTTTACCTCGTACGAGCTCTGCACCTACAGCAACCTGGTCATCTACGCCGTGCTCGCCGGCTCCGTCTCGCTCAAGCGTGTCGACTTCAAGTCCAAGGTCGTCGACGCCCCCGAGATCAAGGCCATCCTCGGCGACGGCGAGGACAAGCTCCTCGCGCTGACGGGCGCCATCTCGGCCGGCCCGGGCGCCGACGCCGAGATGCAGGATTCTTCCACCCCGACCCCCGCCAAGATCACGGCCGTCAACCTCACCACCCTGGGAAGCACCGTCGACCAGCCCGAGGCCGAGATGGCGGTCGACTTTGGCCCGCTCGCGCAGCTCGTCAGCTCGCTGTACAACGGGCGGTACAAGCTCTTCTTCCAGGCGCTGGCGCTCGTCGAGGAGCAGTTCCTCACGCTCGACCGCTACCTGCACGAGCACAAGGGCTGGTTCATCCGCGAGATGCGCCTGCGCGCGTACCAGCAGCTGCTGCAGAGCTACCGCGTCGTGGGGCTGGACAGCATGGCGGCGGACTTTGGGGTTACGGTCGAGTTTTTGGATCGGTGGGTTTCTCCCTTCTCCCTTTTTCGTCAGATTTGTTTGGGAGCATGTGCTAACTGGTAGCCCCGCAGCGACCTCGCCAAGTTCATCGCCGCCGGCCGCATCCCCTGCACCATCGACCGCGTCGCCGGCCACGGCGTCATCGAGACCAACCGGCCCGACGACAAGAACAAGCAGTACCAGGACGTGGTGCGCCAGGGCGACCAGCTCATCACCAAGCTGCAAAAGTACGGGCAGGCTGTGCGCTTGAGGGGGAGCGAGCGGGCGTAGATCACCAGCCATGTTAGTGAGGGGGCGGGATGTTAGGGTGGTGGTGGTGTAGGTTAGACTCGGCCGGGCATTCTGTTTATGAGTGTCGCACTGAGGTAGAGAGAAGAGCATAATGCAAGCATGAGATCGAGCCATGATGCACTGATTCCCTCCCTTTACCCACGGATCATGAGGTGATATGAACCCCTTGCTTATGAGGAAGCCCGTCGTCAAAATGTAGTGATGAAGTATTTTTACCCACCAACTTATGCTTTCCCCCTTACCATCCATCCATCCATCCATCCATCCATCCAACCAACCAACCAACCCGAAACCAAGCAGAATTCAATCCTCGAAAACACCCGCTGCCCCATGGTAGGTACTCTGCCCAAAACGCGAGACACCAAGCAGCAAGCAAGCAAAAAAAAAAGGTAGTGGATGAGCAGAGTGGTATCGTTCATTTTGATTCAGGAGGAGCCGGAGGAGCCCGCGAACAACAAACTCGAAAAACACCCAACGCTTCGCTCGTCTAGTTTAACACAAAAAGAGGAAGGACTAAACCAAGGCGCGTCGCGTGCGTGCGTGCATGCATGCAGAAACTCCTATGCCGTAATTTCCTGGTGGTGGTGATGCTGCGTAGGGAATGTAGGTCAGTCGGTCGGTCGGTCGGTCGACGATGGCGGTATCCGTACTTGATCGCACTCTCGAGAAAGGGGGTATTTCCCCTCCCCAAGCCAACCCCCCAGCTAGCCAGCCAACCCAGCTCAGCGATACCTCTCCATAAACTCATTATGGAACTTGACAATGCTCCCGACCCACTCAGTCCCGGGCGCAAGGAACGTCGTGCGGAAGTGGAGCGTGCCCTCCTTCTGCCCGAACCCAGACCCGGGGACCACGCACACGCCCGTCGCTTCCAGCAGGCGCATGCAGTAGAACTCGTCGGGGGTGCGGCCCTCGGCGGCGGCCGCCGCGGCAGCCTTCTCGGACAGGTGGATCGACGGGAAGAGATACATCGATCCCTGCGGGGCGCCGCACTCCACGCCTTCCATTTGCTCAAACGCCTTGTGCAGGGCGTTGGCGCGCTCGCGCAAGCCGTTGAAGATGGCGGAGTATTCCTTGTTGTAGAGCTCGTAGGAGGGCTCGCCCTCGCGCGGCGGGTTGACCATGAGCTCGACGAGGCACTGGCCGATGACAGGGGCGCAGAGCATGATGGAGACGAACTTGTAGATCTCGGCCTGGACGGCGGGGTCGAAGCCGACGAGCTCGAAGTAGCCGCCGCGGTGGCCGCACTCGCCGACCATGCCCTTGGAGACGGAGTGGAGGGAGGCCAGCTCGACGTGGTCGAAGGTGCCGGGTTGCTCGGCCTGCATCTGGCGCAGCATGCGCTTGAAGCTGATGAACTCGCCGATGAAGACGTTGGTTTGGTAGACCTCGTCGGCGAGGATCACGAGGCGCTCGCGGCTGGCGTAGTCGATCACCGCGCGGATGTCGGCCTCAGAGAGGGAGGCGCCCGTGGGGTTGCCGGGGTTGATGATGACGATGGCGCGCACGTCGATGCCCTCGGCCTTGGCCTTCTCGTGGGACGCCTTGATGGTGGCGAGGTCGGTGCCCCAGTTCTTTTGCTCGTCCAGGAGGTAGGGCACGCACGCGGCGTTCAGGACCGAGAGGGAGGCGGTGTAGAGGGGGTACTGGGGGATGGGGACGAGGATGCCCGCCTTCTCGTGGGCGCAGATGACGTGCAGGAGGGTGTTAACGCCCGACGATGCGCCGGCGGACATGTAGATGTCGGCCTGGCTCGCGGGGAAGCCATCACGCCCTAGGTGCGGGGTCAGCATGGTGATCACGACGCCAGTCTCGGGCCCCACAGAGGGGAAGGGAACTCACTCTCGAGGAAGTCGGCGACGCTCTGGCGGATGGCGGGGGCGCCGTTGCTCGCGCTGTAGGCACCGACGGAGCCTACTGAGGCAAGCAGCTTCTGGGCGCGCTCCAGGACGTCGGGCTTGTAGCCCAGGTGGTTCAGCAGCACATCGGGCTTCTCGAGAAGTACGGGGTTCTCAAGCAGACTGAGCACCTGGCGGAAGAAGGTGAGGGGCTTCTGGTCGAGCTGCTGGGGGTTGCCGATGTTGGCCGAGATGATCTGCTCGAAGGGGAGTCCAGCGTCGCCCTTTGCAAGCGCAGCACGGTACTCCTCTGAGCGGACGGCGAGCTCGCCGCGGACGGCGTACTTGGCCTCGCGGACGTGCGGGTTGATGTTGTCGATGTTGAGGCGGCGGCCTGTGTTGGACGCCATGGTGATGGTGCGTTTGGGATGGTGACACAAGGGGGCGAGGCGGTTGCTTCGTCCAAGGGGGGAAATGCTACTGCGTCCTGCGCGGGCCAGCAGCGGGGTAGCAGTTGGATGGGGAGAAGATGAAGAAGAATACGACGGCGGAGTGGCGGCGGCAGCGGTAGGGCTGGAGAAGTCTACGGCAGCAAGGGCGGGCTGTTAGAGGTGAAGCCAGGGATGCCAGTGAGGCCAGGGATGCCAGTGAGGCCAGGGCAGTGCCAGGTATGCCGAGTAGGGAGTAGGAGAGTCGGGGGCAAGGAAGGTCGTGGTGTTTGTAATAGAGTGTGAGTCAGGATTCGCGGTGGAGGACCCTGAGACGAGATGGGTTTATACGGGATGGGGACCGAGTGGGTTGGGTATTATGGGTTTGGGTTTGGGTTGAGAAGGGACCAACCGGTTCTCTTGACAACAACAACAAACACGCACGGGGGCTGGAGATATAGACAAACGACGCCGGCAGTGAGACGACGGCATGGACGGGGAGAAGGGCAGAGAACCGGGCCGGCCACTCAGCCTAGCCGACAAGAATCAGCGCATAGTGTGCAATACTCTCCTGTCATCCCATCCATCATCCCACATGAGGTGTTTGCCTCCCACGGGCGGTCCCGGAGACCCTGGCCTTGGGCCGCTGCAGGCCGAAACCGGGCGCGGGAACGCCCCTGCGGCCAGAGGCGGCGGGTGCGGTTCGGGGTTTCATGTTTCTGGGGGTATGAGTGGTATGGGTGAGATCGATCCCATGGGGGGATGACGGGGGAAGGGAATGGGGGGTTTCAGAGGGAATAAAATAAACACCGCGCCGCCAGCTCAGCAGCAGGCAGCGGGCAGCGGCCCTGGCCCTGTCCTCAGCTGCCCTGTTCCACCCACACAGCCCTGCCCCAGGGCTGTCTGCACTCGGAGTGGCACTGAGTGGGCGGGCTGTGTGTGGGTGGGTGGCATGAAGCCTGGGCGGGTGGGCGGAAGGCAGTGAATGTGGGCTTGCGCAGGAACAAAAAGAGGGCAAAAAAAGGGGTTCGTCGTGAGTGATGGGAAAGACACAAGATGGGACGCCCATACCTCTGCGGCAGGCTGGACCTGGACCCTGCAACGCGGGGCCAGGGATCAACCCCGCTCCTCCTCCTCCGCTGACGCTGACCCTCTGTCTCGCCGCCGAGGCATTGACCGTCGTCCCGCGCCGTGCAAGCTGCACCAGCAAGGGCGCCATTTGTCGGCAGCGTCGACGCTGGTCTGTCCTGTCGCCTGGGAGCAGCCAAAATCAGGGCAGGAAGTTGGCGGGGGATGGACGGTTAGTGCTTGCTGGGGGCGGGGCGGTGTGGTGGTGGTGCCTGCTGCTTGTTTGCTTGTTGGTGTCTTGTGGTGTGGGTGGGGGTTCCTTCAGCGCCTCTGTTAGCTCATTGGCGTCGTCGACAAGCCCAGACGCGCCTTTTTGCCCCCTCACTATGCGATACTTACAGTACCCGTCCGAGTCGGCCTGTGATCCCAGCGTCAGGCAGGGCGCACACGCAAGAGGATGCAGCCAGAAACAAGGTCGGGCAAGCCCCAAGCGAGACCTGAAGGGTCGGCTCGCGCACTTATGGGCTGTCCCCCGCGGGCGTCGATGCTCCGAAAATGGAGATTGAGTGGGCGGTGTGCGACCCTGGCTCGCCCGGGTCCTTCACACCAACACCAGCTTGGGTCGCTAGAGAAGAAGACAGAGGGCCGAGACGGCGGCATGCAAACGGGTAAGAACCTAGGAACAAATCCCGCCCATCCCGCGTGTGTGCGGTTGGGCAGACAAGTCACTCGCGGGCTCGGCTCTTGGTGTTAACCGCGTTTGTCTCTCTGGTGGCATACGGTTGCTCCATCGAGGACAGCGCGGTCACTGCAACTGAGTCCTCGCAACCTGTCATCGTGGGAGAGCTGCTAGTTGATTCCATCTGCTATGTCCACTTGTACGGAGCAACAACTACCATCAGTTTGATCCAGAAGGCCAAGATACCCATGGCAGCAGATGGCCATCGCCGTTAAATCTGGAGGGGCAGGCATGTTGAGAGCAATGACAGGCTGGAATATCCGGCTCCAGCGGGTTCGGCGAGTAAGGAACAAGCGAAACTCGGTGTTGCGCCTTATCTTCGCTCTCCGAAGGACGGAGGGTGATCATTGCCTCCGTCACCCGTTGCAATGGGGGCCAACACGGCTCGTCGGTACGAAGCCAGGAGGTTTTTCGACGGAGAAGGACCGTGAGCAGTCATGTGTGGTGCTGTTTGACAAGCGCTCGTCAGTGGGCAGCTGTTGAGGTTGAGTCTGCACGAAAACCACTCTGCGAGCCCAATACCGATACAAGAACAGCGAAATCGGGCGCCACCCAAACTCTTCCAACCCAATCCGCGAGCAACCAGTTACTCGTAGAATCTAGCAAAAGTGAAGCCGTCCCCAACCGAGCACCAGAGTCATTCCAGCCCATCACCTGACCGTCCTCAACCCTCCCATCTGCCCATCGTCAACCCTCGCCCTCCCCAAACCCAAGTCACCGGATCAACACTGTTCCGCCACCATGCTCTGACAGCACCTCACTAAGGACCTGGCAGCCTGGTCCGTGCGCTTCCGCCAAGACTTTGAAAGGCCCGTGCGCCCTCGCAGCAAGCTCGCTCCGGCAGCCGAGTCGGGGCAGCAAAACCTCGAAACTGACCACCACCGCGCCGAGCCCCGACGACGACGACCCCCACGACACCGACGACACCGAAGCCGAAGGGCCGCCGCACCCCCGTCCCTCCGCCCTCTCCTCGCCGGTGCCCCCACCAAAAAGACAGTCAAGATGGCAAAGAAGGGTGCGCTCTGCCCCCAGCCTGCTTTACACCCACCCCCACCATCACCATCAAACAACCCTCCCCAAACAACCATAACCCCCCCCGTCACACACACCGGACTATACATGGGTGGACAAGCCGGCTGACATGACCCCAACCAAACCAAACAGTCAAATCCCGCGTCATCTCCGTCCGCCTCCTCTCCATGGCCATGACGGGCTTCTTCTACACCCTCACGCGCCCGCGCACATCGGTGCGCATGAGCATGCTCAAATACGACCCCATTAGTACGGCTCTCTCTCTCGCACACATACCCCTCTCGTTCACACACAGCGTCCCTCGCCCGAACCGAATCAATGCCGGGAATTGGGCCTGTTTCTCGCCTGGGAGGAATTGGGAATTGTGGATTGGGAATTAGGAATTAGGAAGGAGACTGCTGGCTAACAACCGCTCCAACAGTCCGGCGAAAAGTCCTGTTCCTCGAGAAGAAACGATCAGGAAAGCGGTGATCGCGCGTGGTGGCTGGGGAAACGAAACGAGAACGAACGAAGGAACGACTCAGGGGCGGACGGATGGGAGCCCATTACGACCTCACTGGGGTTATGGGGAAAGGCACCGCCACTCGACTCGTCAAAGCCTCGGTCAGGAGAGAGAGGATGGTTGGATGGCCGGCCAGGAATTGTTTTTTGCGAGCACAGCTCTCCTCGTCAGAGAGCTTGTATTATAGGTTCTATACCATGGGCCGCCCGCCAGTGTATCAACAACAACAAAAAACGAAAGAACCATGGCAGACAGACGGAGAGGGAGCATGGCCGGCGTTTTACGGATTGGGGGAAGAAGATGGGCGGGCTAAATAAATCTAGAGGAATATTTCGATGCCCTCTCGACTTGACGGTGTGACTTCCCTTTCTGGCTACCCCTCCAATCCCTGTGCCAGCTCCAACCTGTCAGTCTTGTTGCTTTCTCTCCTTTCGGCTTTACACACATCACCAAACATGGCTGGTTGAACAGACCAAACTCCCTCGGCCTTGATCGAAACCACATACTCCCTCCAAGATCATCAAGCAAATTTTGAAAGCAACACATCCGGCAAATTCTCTCACACTCAAAAAGAAAGCACCAAGTTCTCGTCACCAATCCCCTGGGAGAAAGTCATCGACTCCTGCGACTCCTCCTTCGGCTGCGTCCAGTACCGGGATTGGGACTGAGATTGAGACTTTGATCTCGAGAGGACCTTTGAACCGGGTGTGACAACCTCCGTGGTGGCCCTCTGTGAGCCATACGTCCGAACGTTGGGCTGTCTGGGGACCAGAGCCGGGCGGGCGTTGCCTGACCGGGCTCTGTGTAGGTCGGCCGCAGCCCCTGAGTTTCTCCGCGTGCTAAACGCGGGAGAAGGTTGGAGTCCAAGGGTTTTGTTCGAGGGCTGCTCCTGGTAACGTGCCTCCTGCGGAGCCGACGTCTCCGGCCTCGTCTCTTGAAGGGGGCCCCCGACGGCGTCCAGTGAGTTGTCGTGCTTTGCCGTCTCTGATCGTCTTCGTTTGCTCGAACGCCGTAAGGGGCCCACCTTGATACTCTCTGCCTCCTCGGCCACACCCCCGTCCGTGGTGGCCCCAGTGCTGACCCGCCGACCAGCTGGCATGTCCTGCTTGTTCCTCTTGAATGCTCCCGATCCAGCGACACCCACTCCGGACGCTTCCCTCATCATGTTGCTTGCGCTTCTGGTGACACGCTTCAGGATCGATTTGGGCTGCAAAGCCTCCCGCCTCCGTGCCTTCTCCTGGTCGATTGATGGGACGGCCGGCTCGTCAGGTACGTTTGCTGGACTGCAGACGACAACGCGCCTCATGTGGTGCAAACTTGATGCGTATGGGACCGGATCGTGTCCAAACTCATTCTCTGCAACCGCCGCCTCTGGTTCTGCTCCTTCACCCATCACAGCGGCATAGCCATTCGCCGGCCGGCCAACTCCAGGCTGGTGTCTTGAATTCGCTTGCCACGGCGGACGAGTCGAGAAGAATTCCGACTTTTCGCCCCTCCGCATGCGGCTCAGGGCATGGGCTAGCCCGGCGCTGATGTCATCGGCGCTGTCGTTGACTTCACCGAGACAGTCCAAGTCGTGGATGGAAAGTCCTTCCTGCTGGGCCCAAAGCTTCAGGCCGGCGACCAACCCTTCGGACCTCGCGCAGTGACCACGGTTCTCCTTTTCCAGCTCGGCGATACGATCCCTCGAGGTGTCAAGTTGGGCTTCCAAGCCATTGACCGTAGACGTAAGTCGAATTTCCAGTTCCTCCCGCTCCCTTGAACCTTGTTCAACTTGCTCGGCGGTTGACTCCCCCTTCGCCTCCGCCTCGGCGAGAGCCTCGCGGAGAGAGCGAATGGTGGCCGTATCCTGAAGCCCGGACTGCTCCTTGTGCTGATTCTCCCGTTTGAGGTTTTCGAGTTGGCCGACCAACGAGTTCACTTGTTGCTGTGACTCCCCGAGAAGCTTCATTGTCGTCGCGTTGGTCCCTTCCATCTCGGCCCGAACTTGGTAACGAATAGCTGCCTCCGCCTCCAAGGCTGCGGCGCCCTTGTCCTGAATTTCCTGAGAGAGCCGCTCCACATCTGCCTTGTACTTCTGTGCCTCAGCGAAAAGCTCCGCCTGCCGGGTGTCAAGTGTGCGTTGAAGCTCGGCCATGGCGGCTTCGTTTGACCTGATTTGGCCCCTGAGTTGAGCCACCTCCGCCAGTGCGGCTTCAAGTTCTTGTTTCGTCTCCTCATTTTCCTCCTGTGCTGCGTCCAGAGAAGCGAGGCTTTCTTCGAGATCCTGTATTCGATGTGCTTGATTCTCAGTGCTCTCTCGCAACCCATCAAGTTCCCTGGTGTGCTCCCTGCATTCGGTGTCCTGTCGCTTGTACAGCGCCGAGATCATGCCATTTTCCTCGGCCTTGTTCGCGAGCCGTTGAGTCAAGGACTCCAGCTGACTGTCCAGACGCTGCCAGATTTTTTCCAGGTGGTGTTCAACGTTGGCAGACAAGCGACCAGTGGCATCTCTTGTTTCGTCTCGCGACTCAAGAATGTGGTCAAGTTTGGCCGAGACACTACTCAAGTCAGAAAAAAAGAGGTAAGAGGCAAACCTGACATCACATTGCTTACCTGCGTAATGATTCATCCTGGGCCTCCCGGATTTCGGCCAAGAGCGCGGGCTGGCCTGTTGCGGCGTTGGAGAGTGCCTCGAGGCGGTTGGTCAACGCATCAAGTCTGCCCGCCGGTGTCAGCTACTAATCCGGAAATTCACTCGTGGGAAGATTTACCTAGCCCGGGTGTCATCTGTCGACCTGCGGTGTTCCTCATCCGCCTTCTCTTGCTGTTCTCCAAGCTTGGTCAGGATGTCGTTGCCTTGAGACACCAATGCTTCAAAGCTGGTCGAGGTAGCCCGGAGATCTTGCAGCTCCTTGGCCAGCGCACAAACTGACTCCCGTTTTTGTCGAAGCTCAGTGTCCTTCTGCTCGACCTGTTGTGTGAGGCCCTCGATTCTGTCGTACACTGGTCGGAGTGTCAGCTTCGACGGCCTTGTGTGTTGCCCGGGGATCGCAACACTCACACTCGACCGCCTCGCTCTTGTTCTGAGCCACTGCCTGGCGAACCTTCTCCATCATTGCCGCTCTGATCATCTCAGCGTTTCGAACAACCTCCTCGGCCTTGGCGCTTTGGGACTTTTCCATTGCTCGTATCTCCTCCAGTGCGTCCTCCTGCTGTTTCTTTGAGCGAGTGTAGAGATCTTGCTGCTCCAAGAGGGCCTTGTTGAGGTGCGCCTTGCAGAGCTCATACTTCTCATCCATCTTCCGAGAATGACTCAGCTTGGCCGTCAGGTCGTGCAACTGGCTGGTGAGCTGCTCGTTCGATGCCCCGAGGTCCCTAATATCATCAGTCTGCGCCGCGATTTGGGAGGCTTGCTTGGCAACCACCTCGGATTTCACGTCCAAGTCGTTCCGCAGCCGCTTGATGTACTTGTGATACTTTGTTTTTTGCTCCTCAAGCGCATCATGTTGTTGGTGCGTGAACTGGTTGATGACGTCGGCCATGTGCGTGGTAAACGCATAACTGACATCGGTCCGCCGTTGGTGTATCATTGGGCTGGACGCAAGTGAACCACACCTGGACCTGCTCATGCTGTGTGTTAGTATTCGAAATACGCAAAGTTGGGCGCGAATCGGAGCTCACCTCTGTTTAGACACATTAGAACCCCGTGACACAGGTCGGGCTCGGTGAGTTGGCCTGACGGGCCGGACCTGTGTCCAGTCCTTCAACGGCCGGTTGGCCATGTGGCTCTGACTAACATCTGCGAGCTCTCTGGTGGAAGATGTCGGCCTTTCTGTTGTTGGCATGGGATGATGATGATGCTTCTGGTCCCTCTCCGCTCTCCTCGCCCTTGGGTGCTGAGGTTGGTGGCCGGGCTCAGGTGGGATGTGATGCGGACTCGTGGAGTTGTAACCGTGTGCCATAGGCGATGAAACGTTTTGTTTCTGGCCCGACGGCGGTTCACTGTGTTGTGTCTGCCCGTTGGTCAGAGGTTGGGTCCTCCTTGTCGGTTTGTTCAGTGTCGTAGTGGACTTGGTTTCGCTGCGAAGGTGTTGGGGAGGAGCGAACGGCTGTGTTGACGACTTCGGCGAGGTGTCCGGGAAAGGAGGCTTGCTGATCGGCGGCGGTATCTGCCCAGTGGCAGTAGATCCACCCAGGGGGTTGGTGTTGCTCCTCTCCGCAACTCCATTCTTGGCCCTCAGGGGAACCTCTCGGTCGGCGTGGTTCAGTTGGACAGGCCTGGCGGTGGTGGCATTCTCGGTTCGGTTGCCTCCGTCTTGAGAGGGGAAGTATGAGACGGGAACCTGAACTGCTGCGGTGGGCCGGGAAGAGGTCTTGTTCTCTGGTGGCCGAGACTGGTCACCGTGGAGCGTGGTGGCTGGCTTCCCTGGCATCTTGGTGAAGTAGCCCGGGGCAAACTGGACCGCCGGACCGTACTCGTATCCCTTGTCCAGATCGAGGGGTTTGAAGAGACTCGACGGTTTCTCCAACAGCATGGTCGAGGTAGAGGCTGTGAAGTCGGCTGCGTCGTTGTGGAGATCATGCTGGTGATCGGCTCTCCTGTCGGGAGATGTCCTGGAAGCAAGCGGTGCGTCTTGCTGCTCAAACAGGACCCCGGTGTCTTCGATGTACTGGACTGGATCCGCTCCCACGTCGCTGAGGCTTCCCGTCGTGGTCAGTTGGCCCATGGGATCGAAGGGCCGGGGTTGTCCGGGGGATGACTGCGCCATGGCACCGTAGAGGGGTTGAGGAGTTCGGCGAGCGTTGCTGGTAGGGAGGAAAGTGTGGTTGTTGTGGTTGTAGAGAGCGAGAAGCAAGTGGAAGGACCAAGGGGATCAGTGTCTCAAGGAAGAGACGACAGGGCCCTGGAAGCCGCGGAACTGCCGAATTTCTGGTTGACTTGGGTGAACGCTCGGATGGGCCAGAAAGAAGGGAGAGAAATTCGGGCAAAGACAAAAATTGCACCTTGGCAGGGCCATGAGACCTTCAAGTCTGTCGTGCCTTCCCACTCGGGAAGAGGATAGGGATGAGGGCTGGCTCCTCACGCTCCAGTTGCCAGCTGGGTGGAGGCAGCACTCGTTGCCATCAGCTGCTGCATCATCGAGCTGGCTGTGCATGGGAACCTTGACATACCGGAACTGACCTCCCCAGTGCTTTTCTGCGGTTCCCGCAAGAGGCTTATCACTGGAACCCCCCAGAGCACCTTCCAACACACAATAGAAGCGCGGGTGGTCAAGTGGCGGCATCTTGTCGCTTGATCAACTTGCTCTTGAGAGGCTGACCGTTCAATCCCCCACAGAATCACATCGCCCTTGTTCGTCGGCGATGATAAAGGGGAACTGAAGGAGCCGCGTGAGGCATCCACGTCAGCAAACCCCTGGAGTTCTGCTTGAACCCCACAACCAGTTGTCCCTCTGAGCCGCCCAACCTTGGGTTTCTCTCCAGACTTTCGAGTCTGGTCGCAAGGACAGCCAGCAGCAGCAGCACCAGCAGTACCACCGCCACCCAACCCAACCATCCCACCAAGCCGCCCACCGGTGGTGACCGCGACACCAAGTCAACGGCATCAAACAAGCCGCTGGCCTCCACAGAGACCGGCTCCCATCTGATGCATGAGATGAGCGTGAAGCAGTCCGCCCAGCTGACGTCGAGTACGCGGCTACAATCCAACTCCCAAAGCACGACAAGGCACCACCACCAACAGCAGCAATGATCAACAACAAACCGGATCCCATCCATCCACAGCAGTCCAGCCCAAAACCACTGCAAACCGTAAGTCCAAACCCCTCCTTCCCTCAACCCAACCACCACCCGCGCTTCTCAATTTTTTGGCCCTCCTCCATCCGGTCCCGTCCTCCCCTGCGCTGCCAAGCATCTTCAGATCGTCGTCCCCTTCAACAACAACCCCTCACCTTCACCTCCCCACCACAAGCACCACCCCTCCCCTCCCCACCACGAAACAGGCCCCAACACCCGACCCGATCCCCATCATTCATTCATGCAACCCCCGATACCCACCTGCAGCAGCAGCCTGCACCCTCGCGGCGCGTAGCCCGGCCCTTTGGAAACCCCAATACCCCCTCCTCACTCAGGCCAAGCATCCGACAGAAGTCACAACCCAAGTCACAACCCGTCCATTCGTCCCCATCACAAAACGTGACATCCAATCCCCCGCGCCGCCCCCCCAGCAGCACTCTTGGCCCGACCAAGCGGGACAGGGGTGCTGCAAGGCACGCAGCCAATCAGCTGCGCGGGACACACCCTGTCGGCGGCTCGCGAGGCACATGGTAGGGCGGTTATGGTTGGGCGAGGGGCCAATAGGAGGGGTTTGACGGCACGGGAGGAGGGTGGTGATCGTCTTTTGGGTTTGGCGAGGATGGAAGTGGGGGATGGGGCTCAACGTTAATTGCGCCGCTGCAGGGTGAGTACCGTGATGGATGGGGTGCATGCATGAGGATGGGCAGACGACGGACAGAGGGACATCACAGGGATGGGAGCGGAGGGGTGGTCTATGAATGGGTATGGAGGGGTGTGTGTCTGAGGCACGTCACTTGGTTCAGAAAGCTTGGCCAGTCACCTTCGTCTTCACATTCGCCCGTCACCCAGCTTCTAAGCTGACGCCAATGGGTGGTGTTGACCCTCCTATACATAGTATACCCGCCGCCACACCCCAGCGGCAAGCCCGCGCGCCGTTTCCCTCCCTTTCCAAATCTCTGTCTTCTGATTCTGCTCTCTGCCGCTGCTGGTTCCGCGGTCTTTCGTTTATACCATTACATCACCTTAGATTTGGCTCAGCAGTCTCTGCCTCGAGTAACACCAACTGCAAGACGACGGAACAAGATGGCGGACACCCAAAATCACTTCCCCCTCGCGGGCCAGGGCAGTGAGGGCGGCGACACCATCGACGGAAACATCGAAGGCGCGTCTGGCACCTCCACCGGCGGCGTGGTGCTCTCGCGCGGCGCCCTGATCGGCATCATCGTCGTGGTTGTGGTTGTCGCACTCTTTGGCAGTACGTCGATTCCCTGACGGCCCCTGCCGCCCTCTTCTCCCGCCGCCTCACGCTAACTGACCTCCCTTCCCGCAGTCGCCACATCAGCCCTCTTCTTCGTCGCCAAGAAGCGCGAGTGGACCGTCCGCGAGACGATCCGGCGGTCGGCGAGGAAGGTCGTCACCGTCTTGACGCCCCGGCGGTCCGAGTTCCCCAGGTCGGTCAAAGAGTCGTCGGGCGGAGGCCGGAACAAGCTGGACGATGTGCCGCCCACGCCGAGGATCAAGGCCGAGTACCTCGATCTGGAGAAGGGGCTCGCCGACGCCAAGAGGAAGAACCGCAAGAGTATCCTGCGGAAGTAAGACGACGGGGGGCGGTTGGGGAGCTGGGCATGGCTGGTTGTGATCGGAGTTGGCGTTCGGGGGCGGGGGAGGGCATCGTGGCGGCGTCGAATCCGGTTGTTGGGCTGCTGGTTCACGGGAAGGGACCTGGGGAGACCACGCAATTTTGCTTGTATAATATCGTGTTTAGCCAGGCGTGGGCCTGGCGTCTTATAATCGTCGGAAGGTGTTGGTGCTCGCGCTCCTCCTGTCTTGTCGTCTGCCCGCTGCCGCTTGCGGTGCCGGTTGCGGCTTGTTTTTTTTCTTCGATTCCGGCACAAATGTAACCTGCTGCTCTCCAACCACCTCCCGCGTCTTGACCTTTTCGGCACGGGTGTGCTTTTGCGCTCTGGAGCCGATCGCTGTGTCCCTGATCTTGCCGCCAGGGACCTTGGAGGACGAGACTTGCATGACCACGTCATCCTTGGGCTTCCGCGGCATGATGTCGGCCTCCGAATCGCTCTCCGAGTCGCTCGAGTCGGCGGCGCCCATGCGGGCGTCTTGGCCACCGGAGGTGCCGCCGACCTGGGTGCTGGGGTTGAGCGCACGGAATTCGTAACTCGTCTCGTCGACCTTGAACTCTTCGTCCTCGAAGAGTTTGCCGAAACGCGAGTCGCCGAGGATGCCGGCTTCCGTGTCCACCTTGTCTCTCCTCTCCTGGCGCTGTAGGATCTTGTCGGCCAGTTTCTGGTTGACCTTGACCTTCTTGACGCCTCTGATGCGGCTGGCACGCTCCTTCTCCACCTTCTCCTTGATCCTCTTGGCCCTTTCCTCCTCCCAGATGTACGGGTTGGCGATGAGACGAGCTTGGTCGTACAACTTGGCGGCAACAAAGTAGCCGTGCATATACGGCCGAAGCAGGTTGGTCTTCCCGACAAGGTGGTCCAAGCTGAGCGTCTTGAGCTCGGGCTTGGTCAAGAACTTGTAGTTGTCGTAGGCCTCGGTCTGTGTCTCGTTCTCCATCTCGTGCACCAGGTTGTCCAGGAAGTGGCACCACTTCGGGGCGAGACCCAGGTTGGGAATGAAGAAGCAGTGCATGTGTTTGCCCTAAAGCACAAAATGTCAGTTATCTCACACCTGGATACGTATCGTGCCAAGAACGGTCTTACCTCGTTCGCAGTCAAGATCATGCCTGAGTCTGGAATATGAGTGACATGGTTGAGCTCGACCAGCGGTTCCACCGAGGTCCAGAGATCGCCCGACTGCTCGTCCCAGATCTTGATGATCCGCTTGTCGGCCGAGAGAAGCTTGCGCTCTTCGGTCGGGGTCTTGAGGTGGATCAGGTTCTTGATCGGCAAGCCCATCCCCTGGTCTCTCTTCAACAGCGGGCGCGGGTTTCGGAGGTCAAAGACTCGGATCTGGCCGGTGCTCGTTCCCAAGGCGAGCGATAACCCGTCGTCACTGTAGTCCAGAGCCGTGACTTCGCCGTCGTGACCCCCAAGAACAGCCACCCTCCCCTTACTCCGCGGGTCGTAGAACTCGACGGTGCTGACAGATGTGCCAAAGGCGCAGAGCCCGTGTGTCCTCTCTGCTACGGCGGCAACGTTGACGGCGCCCACATTAATGCCGCCCTGCAAGCCACTCCCCGCATCGTCTTCGCCCACATCGATTTGCCAGGGGCGGAGGAACTGGCCCCTCTCGAGATCAAGCCTGAAAACCTCGCCACAGCCAGACCCATCGGCACTCAGGCCGACGGCAGGAATAAGCACCTCGGTGCTCTGGCGCAGGTATGCCAGATCTCGGCCGAATCGCGGCAGTCTAACCTCGTAGTGGCATCCCATTGGCGTGTGGAACTCGAGCGATCGATCGCTTTGCAGGTGCAGACTCTTGGTGTAGTCAGAGCTGAGGAGGAGGAAGGTGGTGTTCTCGGACTTGGTGTGGCGGGAGAAGGACAGGGACAATTCTTGGGTCGAGTGAACATGGAATTGGGGCTTGTATGTCCCCGTGCTCATGATCCAGTTGCCATCATCGCTAACTCGGACGCAGTTGCTCGCTGTTGGATGCCAGCACTGTCAGCATTGGGGGTTGCTTAGAGCCATGAGTAGTCTGGGGGTGACTTGCCCTCTTCAAATTCGAACTCTTGCAGAAGCTCAAAGTTGTTCAGGTTTTCGGCATCGTATTTGGAGGACCTCTTCCTGCGGCGCGCGAGCCAGTCTGGGAGCGGGCGGGCGGTCGATGGGCCCGCGACGGTGTATCTGTTAGTATTTGCGATCAGCTGGTGGCTTCTGGCGTACTGTCGCCGACGGGCGGAAATATCTAGAAATTCTGGAAAAGAAGAGGGCGGGGTTAGGGGGAGACATACACAGGGACTGCTCCCGGATTTGTCAACTTCATGGTGGCTGCTGGTTGCTGTGGCCGGCACAAGACTGAAATCTAGGAAATCTCGAATGCGCAAGCTGCAAGATGGATGGATGATGGATCTGGACGAGAGAGCGGCAGAAAACAAGAAAGTTTCGACCGCCTTCCCGAATAGGCAAGGCGGGGAGCAGCCTGAACTTTTGGGACGGGGGATGGAGCAGGGGTCCCCATCCATGCATTCAAGCAGACGACCAGAAGCCAGCCAGACCCGCTTCAGCTCCAACGGCACGCCGTTTTTGGGGTGCCGGGAAACTCCGCTCTGCGGGGGATTTGGCGCATTTCATCCGACTCGACGCGAGCCTTGTCTTGGGAAAAGTTAAAGTAGATAAGCTGTCGATACCGTACAGATCATGACTTTGCGGAATACGGATCTGCCTTGCTTGACATTACTTTGATATGTTTTAATCCGATTGTTACAAGAGACTAATGGTATGGGGAGTCGTGTCGTGTATATGAGTTCAGTGGGCTCGTTCACGTCGCTCTCTCAAGACACAACTAGGATGTAGGAGCAATAGTTGGAGTTCGGGGTCGTGTGGGCGTAATTGGAGGGCTTTGGATGCCTCAGCACTCAGGGAGGTCATGATGATGGCAACGAGTGTGCATTTTGTGCTCAGTATAGTCTCTTTGCCAACTGCTTTTGGTCCGGCTCAAATGCGACGACGACATCCACAGCCCTCGTGCAACCTGGCCTGGCTGTGAAGACATTCGACAGTCTTGGGCCGCTTGTAGTAGTTGATACACGCCCTGTTCTTGCACGGCGGCACCGCACACCGCGGCTGCCCGCACGTGTCCGGGTCCATGGCATGGAACCAGTCGTGCGTTGGCGGTAGACGGGCACTGGGATGGTCCCAGGGCGTCCACTTGCTGCTGTCGTTGTCGCAGACCACCACAGTCCGCCGGTACGTTGTCACGAGGCATGGCCGGCGCCCCTTGACGCCCTCCTCCGAACCCTCGCCGTCCCCGCCTCGTGGCCAGTGCTGCCGCATCCAGACGCACTGGCCCGGCTCCCCACCCCGGTCCAACCCCCGCCAGTAACAATGCCGCGAGTAGAAGTCGTGCCGGCGCGCGCCGCCGACAGGCACGAACCCCCTGGGCTTGCCCTGGTGGCAGCTGCTGCTGAAGAATCTGGCCGGTTGCAGGAGGAGGGGAGTAGGGGTGCCAATGTCCACATCAGGAGTTCCTCGCTGCTGTTGCTGCTGCTCCTCCTTCTCCTCTTCGTTGCCGCTCCCGCTGCTGCCTTGATCCCCCACGTCATATCGAAGGCACTGGCGCGCGCCGGGATCAAAGCACGCCATCTCTGGTAGGGGGCCCGACGGATAACGAGGTACCAGCTCTTCGGCCGGCTGCCCTGGACTGCGGTACTTGTGGAAGAGGGCCCTTAGCTCCCTAGCGGCCGGGCGGTTGTCGCCACCCAGGGGCGTCGGTTTGAATGCGCCCACCCCGCTATGGGCAGCCCACTCCATCACGAGCAGGACCATGTCCTGCTTGTTGTGGTTGTCGACGTTTTGGAGCCTCGCGCGAGGCCAGGTTGGCGGCTGCCCCGGCCCACAGCTCGTGTTGTGCATCGGATGTCGGCACTCGGCGATGAGGGCATTGAGGCCGCCGAGGTGGCTCGGGTCCGTGTCATAGAGGTCGTAAGCGTCGTAAGTATCGTCGGTATCACTGGCGTCCTCGGTATCCTCCGTATCGTTAGCGCTACCGGTATCGTCGGTATCCTCAGCATTGCCGGTATCGCTAGTATTATTGCTATTACCGCCGTTCCTAGTATCGTCCGGACGGCGGCCCCTCCTCTGCCAGGCTATGATATGCTGCTCAACTGCTGACCATGGAATGCTGACGTGCTCGCATAGCCGTACCGCGCCTTCGCGACCGAGACACCGCCGGCTCCTGTCTTCCCAGCCCCTAGGGTCCGGCAAGCTCCAATGTTGGGAGAAGACCCCGACATCGTGGTGACAGGGGCATATAGAGCAGTGTATGCGCCAGCTCGGTCCCCATGTCGTGAATGGGCAACGGGACAAGACACGCGGGTTCCGGTAAGAGGAAACACCGCCCCACCAGCTCGGCGTATACTGGCACGCATCGCATATACCATCGACGTCGAGCAGCCACCGGAGCTGGGCCCTCTTCGCCGGGGACAGGCGCCACGTAGTGTTCACCTTCTCGGCAAACCCCAACGAGGCTGGCAGTGGCATTCGTGCCCAGACCGAAGGCCCACGGATAAGAACCCGGAACGCCCTCGACACACGGCCGAGGCAGAAGAGGGTAACAGCATCGCCGTCGAGCTGGCGGACGATAAGCAGCCGCAGCTCCGCCGGCAGCTGGCATAAAGCGCTGTAGCTGCGATTGTAGACTTGCGCCGCGAGTAGCGGGTCCAAGGTCCGCTGCAACCCGCGCAGATCCGCCAACCTGTGCTCTTGCTGCTCGTCAACAAGGACCGATGGGAGACGCTCCTCATGGCGAGGACGATCCGAATGTTCCATTAGCCCGACGATGAGAGCGGTAAGCGGTATGGCGATCCACGGCCAGCTCAGTAGCATGCGAGCTATGGTTGGAATGGTGAAAAATGCCATGTCAGCAACAAGCTGCCGGGACCCGGCAAGAATTGGCGAATCGTAGAGTTGCTGATCAATCGTCGTCGTTCGGGTCTGCGCTTACCGGCATTTAAGATCGAGGGGTACACACCTCTAACCTCGGAACCAAGCTACCTATATATGAAGCCTGAGGCAACTCGGCAGCGCGCACCTACCTCCTCCCCAGCACTGACGTCTGTAGATGGAGCAGCGTAAACAGCACGGGCAGGTGTCCGTGGGACAGCAGGTCCCGAGCAAGGCAGGCACCCGCGAGATCTCGGCCCTCTCCTACCGGAGCCCAGAGGCGCTCTTTGGCGAACCGTGGGACTACAGCACGGATGTTTGGTCGTGGGGCATCGTGGGTTTCCAACCCCCCCATTGCCCCCCAAGCAGCAACTTTTACCAATTTTTTCAGCTCGCCCAACTCCTCCTCGCCCAGATGGACTTCAAATCCCCCGGTGTGTACGACAACATGGCGGTTGGGGCCCTCGAGGAGAAAATCAAGGCCGTGCGTGACGCCATGGCCGTTGACTTTGACCTCCACTCGCATCCTATGTACGCCGAGCACCCTGCGGCTCACGCAATGTTGCCACCGCCTCAGCCCGAGATGGCGTACCAATGGGCTGAGGCGATGATGGAGAAAGGTGTTGCGGAAGAGGACATCCAGTTCTTGGCCAACACGCTGAGCCCGCTGCCTGGAGCGAGGTTCACGGCGGCTGAGATTATCGAGAGCGGGTATTTGTATGGGTGAGCTTGCGCTTATTCGGTGCCTGAGTATCTGTGACGAAGATCCATCTTACTCCAGTGGCTTGGAAAGGTGTAACTATGTCTTAGGCAGTGTTGGTGCACCGGGATCAAGCTATTGTCATTACTACATCCTTGGGTTGACTTTGGTTGAGACAGTGGAAGATGAGCGAGTCAACAAGTCGACCAAGGGCTCACCTTTCGAGAGGCTGCCGTTGTTCGGGCTGAAACACTATGTACATAATTACGGTGTCAGAACTAAGGCACCACCTTAGCGATGGGTGCACGCCGTCAACACCATGGCCGCCCACAACCCAGCTATTTGCCGCAGTGGCATTGGCTTCAGCTGGACCAACAGGCGGCCACGGCATCATCAGTAACCTCAGTAACCTCACCACTGACCCCAGCGATCATCAGTGACTCCTACACCAAGCCTGCAGTGGTTCGATTCCCGCTGTTCCAACATACGGGACTCCCTAGGGGCCTCCTTCCCAAGCTAGCTAATGATGTTGCTGCTCAAGATAACATACAGCAGGTGCATGTTGCAAAGAGGAAGATATGGGGGAAGGTCCGGGCTGAGCAATGCTGGGGAAAACGAGAAAGAGGCAATCCGCCTCCAACACCATCACCACCATCACCATCACCAGCACGACGAGGACAAGGACGACGACAACAACCACAACGGCAACGAGGACACGAAGAGGACGACGACAACGACGACAACACCGCCGCCGCCATTATTCTCTGGCGTTCCCTCCTTTCTCTTCTCTTCCTTTTCCCTCGCCCGGCCAACCTCAACACCATCCCGGACCCCGCCCTGGCCGCCGCCGTTTTCCCCTCCCTGACCGTCCTCCCCACCGACATCTTCCTGCGCGCCGAGATCGGGCGCCTGAGCGCCGAGATCAAACGCCTCCGTCATAGGAAGGCCGAGTCCGATGCCGAGAAGGAAGACATTGCGGCCGAGAAGGAGGACCTTGCGGCCGAGAACGTCAATTTTGCGGCCCAGAACCGCCGCCTTGCGGCCGAGAACCGTCACCTTGCGGCCAAGAACCGCCGCCTTGCGGCCGAGAACCGCCGTCTCAGTGCCGAGAAGGAACGCCCGAGTGCCGAGGAGACATGTTTGAGAGCCGAGAAGGTTGAGCGTATCCTCGGCGCCATCGAGGAAAACGTCCGGCCGCCATTCTCCACAGAGATCATGCGGCTGCTGCTCGTCGGGGGTCTTGCCGCCCTTTTCGCTGGGCCGCTGGTTTGTTGTTGGGACTGGTTCGCCGTGAAGGCAACAGAGGGAACCCAGCCGACCAAGTGGACGGTTTGGTGGGTGGGGGTAAGTATCGTCAAAGCATTGGACGCTATATTATATGTGTGTCGTTATCGGAGACCGGCTCCTGCGGAGGCCCCCGAAGAGACTCCCGTGGAGGCCCCCGAAGAGGCCCCCGAGGAGGCTCCCATGGAGTAAAGCCAAAACGGCCGCTATCCCGCTGAAAACAACACACATATATAGTATGGCATCCGAGACTTTGACGATACTTACCCCCACCCACTATAACTTACACTGGGGCGGCTGGGAGTCCCGCTGTTGGCCGTTATGAACGAGCGTCCCATCCATGCATGGCGCTCGGGCCATCGAACTCACTGGACTGCCCTGAACCAGATCCTTGGCAGGCCTCCACCGCTGGCTCCCATCCTGGCATCTCGCCTGCTCCAGAGGACGCAGCGCCCAGCAAATAGTTGGCCAGGCCCAGCACGTCGCCCACCACCACCCACGCGCAGCGCAGCGTGCACAACGTTGCGAACGGCCGACGTTACGCCAGACATCCCCCAACACCATCTTGCCGCCGCCCCCATTGCATCGACCCTTTTGCTGCCGCCATCGAGCCCCGTGTACCCCGAGCCGAACGGCGCCCTGTGTGATCGTCGAATTGGCCCCCGAGCCTGTCTGTTTGCCACGCGCCGCCCCCGTGAGTCCCAGCAGCAACAGCAACAGCAGCAGCCACGCCCAGCAGCCCCCACGCAGCAGCCCGTCCTGCCATCAACATCAGTCTGTCAACAACCTACCGACCGTCGATCGATCCGCATAATATCCAACTCATCGCGAATGTCTCTGGCACCAGCCCGCCCGTGACCTGCCACGCGCCCCCTTCCCCGAGCCCTGGCGTCGCCCGCTGCCATGGAGCGCGGCGGCCCGGCACACCCAGCACCACGAAACCTCCAAGCCCGATCCACGCCCTCGCCGACTGCTGGGATCCCGCCGACGACGCGCAGCATCCGCACTCCCCCCCCTGCCATCGCCCTCCAGTCCGGGCCACAATAGCCGCATCCCCAAGCCTCCCGTCCGCATGCCTTAGGCCCGTCTCGAACTGCGCCCTCGACGCCCGGCCTCGGTGGATGATCCCCCGATATCCCCGCCCACCACGCCTCTCGCCGAATTTCCTCCGATATGGACGCTGGCGAATATGAGACCAACACTCTATTGATAGTAAGGCAATGCCCATCATCGCTGCCCTCGTGCCCTCCCGCCCGCGTGCTCGGCGCGCGCTAACAACCCCCCCCTCCTTCCCAGAGCAACCTCTCGGCCATCTCGTTCCGCATCTACGAGCCCGTCGCCTCCCAGTCCTCCACCTACACCTTCAACGCCTCCGATGTCGAAGACGCCCTCCGCAGCGATGGCCACCTGGTCTATATGGATGCCGAACGCCACGGCTTCTGGTGTTTCTACCTCTCGTCGACAGAGCCCGCCCCCAACCATGCCGAGCACGTCGGTCTCCACGCCCGGATGGAGGTCTGCGGCTACCCCCTAGGCTTTGTTGGGGATGGACATTTGGAGCCCGCCGGGCTGCTCAAGAACAGGCCACCTGGGACGAATGCCATCAACACGCCCAACAGCTCGTCATCCACCGGATCTACGCTCGACGTGAACCCGAGAAGCGCTCAGCAATCCTTCACGTTGCCCCCCGCACCCCTGGTCGTCGACGGCAAGGTCGCGTCAACACCAGTCGCCGACGTCAAGGGCTACGGAGCCTTGCTTCCCCGCAAGATCTACGAGTTCTTCATCACTGCCGTCTTGTCATCCCTGACGACCTATTTTTGCCGCACCGTGGGGGCCATCCTGCTGAACGATCGCTCCGTATTGCTCCCCCCACACGCCTTCAACCCTGGCAATTCCGACTGGAGCCAGCCGCCGCGTAGCTCTGCCCTCGCCACGTTCCGCACCTACATGACCACCACCGGGTCACTCGCCATCTCTCTCCACGTCTCCGTGCTCCACGGTCTGGTATCCTCCGCCGACGTCATGCGGTCGAGCCTCAGTGCCGCCCCTACCGTTCTCGCCGCGCCCTTTGGGACTTTTGGCGCTCTGCAAGGGGTCGTCGACACGGAAGGTCAGATTCCCGACGGCGGATTCGGCCAGTCCCCTGACACCCAGGTTAGCCGTTTGAGATCGGAGCACAACGACCGGTTCCTGCAGTGGAAAACCACATGCTGCAAACTGCTTCAGATGCGGGGCATGTCACCGTCTTTGCTAGACGGCTGTTCTTGGTTGAACATCCACTTCCTGCAACGGAAGCCGTACGAGCAGAGGGCCGATGGGAAACGAACACCACACGCTGGGTCCGGCCCGACCGCCCCGTGGCCCGCCGTCCTGTGTTTCCGCAAGCCCAAGATGGATTCCATGCTGGATGCGACGTTTGACACGGCATTGACCCTGACGGGCGCCGACCAGTCGGACCCTTTGAACAAGGCCAAGTCGTGGTGCAAGGACGTCCCCAAGAGGGAAAATATCATCACGCAGAGGAACAAGGATAGAGACTCGGCACAGGCGCGCGAGCACGCCGACGCAGACTTGCGAGGCCATCCCCAAACAAATGGCTACTCGCCCGTGCCTCTCTGGCGTGGCCCCGCCAACGGCGCGCCGCCCACATCTGCAGGCACCATGTATCCCACACCTCCCGACGGAGTTCAGCCGTCGGGCGTCACGCCCTCGTTTGACGGCGGCGCGGCTCCAAGCCCAGCCGACCAACCGGCGGCAACCGTGCTGGGAGATGCTCATCCCGTGGCGCAGCCCGAAGTTGCTGCCCCTGACGGCGGCTTTGGCGTCGGATGGGATGCGCCCGAGCCCAGGCCGGACCCCATGACGGCCAACTTCAGCGACGATAACCTTTTCGGCGACGACATGTTCGATGGAAACAACGAGCTAACGGAAGCCGACTTCAACTTTTTCGACGACCAACCCCTCGGCGGTGATATGGATCTGTCCGTGCTCTCTGACGTGGGCTCTGCGACAATGGGCATGCCTGAGAAAAAGGGTCAGCCATTCCAAGAAGCCAGCCAGACCTCGCCGCCCGGCACGGAGGAGAGGACCCAGATCCGCCCCGTGTCGCCGCAGTTCACCAAGCCCGAACTGAAGCATGCTCGCAGCACACTCGCCGAAGAGAGCCGTCAACAAGCTCAGATGGAGAGCTTTAATCGTAATTCTGCCATTGGCATCAAGAGGACCTCGAGTCCCTTCAACCCCGAGACCGTCTTCAAGCGAATCCGGGCATCGATTGTCGCGCCCTCGCTTGCACTGACCACCCAGCGAGGAGGCCCTCCCCGCCGCCGCAGCCTGTTTGAAAAAGTCGACTTTGACCCGGCGTGGTCGCTTGCTGGGAAGAAGTACGAAGAAAAGGGACTGTTCGACTACAGGACGTCAGCCCTCAAAGATCACGGCAACAAGGGATTCCAGAACGGAGGCCCTCTGACCACGGGCAGGCTTTTGGGGTCTGCGAGGCAGCGCAGGAACCTCAAGGAGCTGCCGCAGGACATCGGCTCTATCCTAGCCAGGCTTGCCGGTGGCGCGCCCAACAGCCCGCGGCAACGGGACGACACTCGTTCGGATTCAGATGACAGCAGCTGGGATTCGTCGGATGATGAGGCGACCGATCCCACGGGCCACGTCACCTCGCCAGCCAAGTCGAGCGTCGTGCGGAGGCGCCCCGAAGACGACGTGATATCGATGGCCGCCTCTTTCCGGGAACTGGACAACATCTCGGCCGACTCCCCCGGATACGGCCCGCTCGACTTGTCACGGCTATCAACGTCCGACATGCCTGAATTCCCCATCTCGAAATATTTTGCCGACCCTGAGCCCGCGCCTGTCCGGATCTCCGTCTCGGACGACGATTTCATCACGGTTGCCCAGATCCTCACCGAGCAGGCAGCGAGCGGATTCCTCAAGCTTGCGCCGCAACGGCCGACTTCTGAGATTCAAGATGTTCGTCGGAGTTTGGTCAAGGCGATCCGGTACTCGATGCGGGGTCTGCAGAACGCGCTGCCGCGGTCGCTCTCGGGGGCAGTGGCATGCCAGCTGCGGCCGTTTGCAGAGGTCCAAGACGTCCCTTTGCTCGTTCAGCCCCACGGGCGCGTGCAAGTGCGGCCTGTTGACTATCCCAAGCCGAGCATCTTTATGATCCCCGCGCCACATGTCGAGCTCCGACGCTATGAGAACCAGCTCTCAGTCCTGCCCTCGGCGGTGTCATTCTGGGACACGCTGGGCCTTGGTCCTGTACAAGGCCCAAAGGGCATCGTGGCGGTGTGTCTGTTTCCCCAGGCCGATGGGATGCGGGACAATGCGTCCGCCTTCCTGGACAGGGTGCAGAGCACGTACGAGTGTTTGAGGCTGGGCGCGTTTGAGAGACTACCGGCGGCGGGATCCATTACCGATGGACTCGTCCTGCTGCCGACCGACCAAGACATCAACTCTCCCGGACTCAACCTCCATCGGCCCAGGTCAGCGTTCGCCAGCCAGATTGCCTATCTCGCCAACTCGCTTGCCAACTTGTCGATGACGGAGAAGAACTTCGTCATCTACCTGGCCTATAGCCCGGAGAACCCAAGTTCCATTGTGGACGCATGCTCTGCGTTCCAGGAGCTCTTTGAGTATTACAAACGCGGCATGACGGACAAGAAGAAGCAAATCACCAACGAGCTGGTGTTGCAACTGGTGCCTCTGGACGCCGTGGCCTCGGAGTCATCGCTCGTGGTCCTTACCCCTGCCGAATGCACCAGGCTCTGCCTCGAAACGTACGACCGCTGCACGCTTTTCGGTGGCCCCATGCCAGCACCGGCCATCATGCTCGAACGTGCCCTGCCGAGGGTGCTCGACTTCAAGGTCGCCGCCAACCCGTCCCCGAACCTCCTCCGGGAGAACTCGTGCATCCACATCGCCTATGCGCGGAGCGTGGACGAGCGCTGGGTGACCGCCGCCTGGACGGACAACCGCGGCAGCAACCAGACAATGGCTTCCTACTGCCTCGGCCGGCGCGGCAAGCCGCAGTCCCGCATCCTCGACGATGCCATGCAGGAAATCTGGGAAACCACCCACGGCCTCATCTCCAAATGCAAAGTCCACTGGCGCGTCGTCATCACCAAGTGCGGCCCCATGGACCCGCACGAAATTGAGTTCTGGACCCAGCTCGCGCAGGCCGAGAACCGCGCCAGCATCAGCCTCGTCCTCCTCACCGTCGACACCGACCCCTCCCTCCAGTTAATCCCCCCCGCCGCCTCGGTCCCCTTATCCGCCCCCTCCGCTTTCTACACCACCCCGGTCTCAACCCCACAACCCCTCTCCGTCCTCTCCCCTGACCAGTCGGGGGGCAACAACCCGCCCACCCCGATGGCCGGCGTAGCATCCATAACCGCCACCACCCCCGGTGGCGCCCCAGCCCCGGACCCCTCCTCCCAAACAGAACCCGACGCCGACACCACCCTCGTCGACATGACCGAAACAACCTGGGGCGTCGTCTTTTCCCACCGCCTGTCGAATTCCCCCTCGCTGCGGGACCTGAACCCGGCGCTCGCGAGCGGGTATCTGGTTAAACGGACGGGTCCGAGAGCGGAGGACGCGCCGGTGGCGATGGAGGTGAATGTGGTGGCGTGCGAGAATGCTAGGGGCATGTATGATGTGTTGTTGAGGGAGATGATGGTGTATTTTAGGGGATTGGGGACGTTGGCGCGGGTTAGGGGGGTGGTGGAGCGGGAGGGGGATGTGAGGCCGTGGCATGTGGCGGTTGTGGAGAAGGGGGTTAGGGGGTTGTATTTGTTGATGTGAGGCGGGTTTCTGATGGGGGTGGGAAG
>FTEL01009880.1_pt1 | contig 29076 bp, 40 predicted proteins | sample 1658911 | NCBI WGS metagenome assembly FTEL01 (sample SAMEA3914869, study PRJEB12502) | metagenome | biome: forest; material: soil | place: USA | collected 2012-03-12 | depth 0.1 m
CTTCAGGTCCAGGAGCTTTTCCTTGAACTTGGCCTCCTTGCGCCGTTTCTTGTCCCCCTCGCGCTTCTCGAACTCGGCATCGAGCGCCTCGACCGAGCCCCACTTGTGCTTGAATGCGTACTCCTCGACTTGGTACCGTAGGAAAAGCATCATGTCGTGCCAGTGCGACTTGTGGGGGTTCGGTTTGGACAGGTGGGGGAGGAGCTCGGGGTCCTTGAGCTCGGCTGCGCAGCATGGTTAGCTGCCACACGAGAGGCCGGGGGCGGGAGAGGGGGACACGCGTACGGTCTGTCAGCAGATAGTCCTCCTTGCACTCCGTCTTGGTGAGCAAACTATAGCGTTCCGGGTGTTTCTCCTTGCAGGCGTTGCACACTGCGCAGCCGAACACCTCGTCCCAGACAAAGTCGATCTCCACGGTGCGGCACTCTCGACATCGCTTCCTGGTCTTCTCGTCGGCGAGGACGCTCAGGGAGGGCTCAAATGGGCCGGCCTTGTTGCGCTGCAGCTTCCTGATCGTCTGCATCCGCTCCCACTCAGCCGCTGTCATGTGCGCCGGCTTCTGCTCAGCCCCGAGCGGGCCCGAGGAGGCACCCGTCGACATGCTTTTGTTCCATGGGTCGTCCTCGGTGCTCAGAAAGCCACCCTTGGTGTCGGTCATGGCACTGAAGTCGTAGTCGACGTACTTGGTAAACTTGCGCGAGATGGGGGGCAGGGCGCCGGCCCCGTCCTCGGAAAGGGCTGTGCGCGCATCGCGGTTCGTTGCGGGCACTTGGGTTTGTGAGATGGACGCGTACGGTCGCTTTTTCCCGGCCGAGCCCGCGAGTTGGATATCGTCTGTCGCGACAAGACCGGAGGCCGTTCGTGGCTCGGGGGGGGTGCCGGCGGACCGTCGCTCTGCGTCGCGCTGGTCGCGGATGGCCTTTGCACGCAGCCGCGACTCTTCCTGCGATCGCAAGGGTTAGCGGAAGCTGGGGTATAGGGGGCGGCATTGAGCTCACTATCCGGCGAGTGGCCTCTGGTGTTGGTGGGGATCGTGGTGGTCGTGAAGCAGAGGCTCGAGTTGCTCGTGGAGGGGTGCCTGGGTGTTCCATTGTGACTCGGCAAGCCCTCGGGGCCTAGCACGCGCGGGGCTATCGCACAGTAAGTTGGTATTACGAATACACGGCAGTAACAAGGATCTGTGTTCAGGACCGGGTTATCGCTTGTTTGAAGGGAGCGCAGAAGAATGGCCTGGGCCGTCGATGCAAAGAGCAGGCAAGGTCATAAGCGATGGCCAAAGGAAGCAGCAAGCCCCGCCACCATCGAATCCGGCAGGCAACGAAAAATACAGCACGGAGAGCTGGATGACAAACAGCCGCACCACGCGACAGCGCCTCCTGACGCGTGGCTGGTTCTACCGGACCTTCTTTCGAGTCAGTTGGTACACGCCCAACACCCGGTTGCGGCACCGGTTTATCCGAAAGTTGTTTCGCATTGAAAGAGCGGCCAGGCCCGCAAACGCGCGTCCGTTGAACTTGAAGCCGCGCATCGCCCGCCCCCTTGCGCGCGCCCCCCCGTCTATTACCGTGTGTCATGATGCCCGTAACCCGCGTTGTACTGTACAAAACTCTCGCAGAATATCCACACAGCGCACTACCGCGGCCTCGCAATGCCTACTCCTCCTTGACGCCACCCCGGCCGGCGCGCTCGGCCGCCTCAACCGCCTTCTTGTCGGCCTGGGCGGGACCGCTCTGGAGCCCGCTCATGAATCCAGCAGCCGCCTTGAAGGGTCTCTTGAGGTCGCCGACCGCCGGCTGGCCCCAGATGTGGATCTTGGTCAAGTTGGCCTCGAGCGCGCCCTTGAGGGGGATGATGCTCTGGATAAGCAGAGGGTTGGTGTACTTGAAGTAGATGTGCATGACGCCCATCATGAGCACGCCCATGCCCTGCGAGCGCATGAGGCTCTTGAGCTGGCCGACGTCGTAGGCGTGAACCGTCGTGGTGACAAGCTTGCCCTCCTCGCTCGAGCCCATGGGCGCCGGCTCGACGTACTTGAGCGTGGTCAGGTCTGCCGGGGGGTTCGGTTAGCTTCGCAATCGTGGCCTGGCGGGAGGAGGCAGTTGGAGGCAGTGAAGGCTGTGGGACATACCCTTCTTCTTGTCAATGGTGGTCTTGATGTAGAGGTAGATGCCCAGGATGATCAGGTTGCTGGCGACGTAGAGGGCGCGGCAGATGTTGAGCACGTTCGGATCGTCAAAGGGGATCCGCTTCGCGACCTGCATCATACCGAGGATGATGACCAGGTTTGTTCTGTTCCATGGCAAATCATTAGCATCCGGTCACTGCCTGCCCGGTGGTGATGGTGGCGGTGTCCTGTCCGGCCGGAGCTGCTCGCGTGTTCTTACATCTGGGGGCTGAGGCCGGCCATTGTGACTGCGTTGGGGGTGTCGCGTGCGGAATGCGGGTTGGTCTTCTCAATCACCGGCTTGCGCTACTGGTTTGCACGGGGGGCTTTGTGTTTTGCGGGTGCAGTTGGGGAGTGGAAGGATCAGGGGGCAGTCCCGAGAGATTTTAAGATCTGAATGTGTCTCCACAAGTGGCTGGCCGCCGAACAAGCACGGAACGCGTGGGAGGCGATTTAGGTAGGTTCCAGTTGCGCCAGCCGCGCTGCCTGCGCTCCACCGACCGCCCCCTGGCGCCAGTTGCTGCGCTCGCTGACGAGAGTGGAGGGAGCCGGTGCTGGGGTTGTTCCGGGGCTCCCTCTCCCCTGCCGCCACACAGTGACGTGACTGGCCGGCCGCGGTCCGCGACCCACAGGACGCCTGAGCCCAGAAAAGGCCACGTTCTCCTAAACTGGATCAGTCAATCCGCTGCCTTCTGCGCGTTTCCACGACCATCACGCAACCTGAAGGCTGGAACCAGCCGCTCGGGCTGTGACCCTCGAGACATGCAGGCACCTTGATGAATTCCGGCAACTGTATCCGTGCTTGGTTACTATGTGTCCTACATAGGTAAGGATGCTAATCATGTCTGCCCATGTTGGGTGTGGATGGATTGGCTTGCATGGAGAGACAACAAGGACAGGAATCATAAAGCAAATCTTCTACCGTCGACTTCCCTGAGCTACATTGGAGGCCCGTCTTTGACCAGGACCACCGAAGTGCTAGTCATGGTTGTGCAACTTCCTTCCCGCCCACAGCGACCTTTACACGACCTCGTTGACGGCGCCAACAACTTAACTCCTCCATAAATGGGGCCGCATCGACCTTGGCATCAACGCAAGATGTCATATTAGATCCCGGCTAGTCCTATTACAACGGTAGTTATAGAGCTACTTGGCTTGAACTTGTCGTTCCCAAAAAAGCGAAGGCTACTGCCGTCTTCATGGTCGTCGACGGGAGGAAGCAAGTTTACCTGGACCCCCCGATGGTAAAAGCCCCTCGAACTTTTGTCGTTGCATGTCCTGGGCGGACGGTTTCGTGGTGTGATGGAAGGGTTGGCGGCTTCAGGGCGCGTGGCTCGGGCATGGGTGCATCGGGCGGCACTGTCGGGGGTTGGAGCGGATCCTGTCTATGTCGACCATCTGGGGTGTAGAGACGGGATCGCTGGAAGGATAGTTGCTTTGACTGGGAGGTTGACGCAATACTGAGCTCAATAGAGTAGTCCTTGTAGGCATCGAAGAGTACTGCCATGGACCAAAGGTGTCGAAAGACCGAGGGTTCTTGGGGCACTGGCAGCCTACCTACCTACTTACTACTCGTCCTCGGGCACCTTCATAGGCCCATGCCACCGTACTCAAGGCCTTGTCTTTTGCAGAGATACCTCTCCGCTCCCGCTCGAGGACTGGCAGCGTCAGTGAGCTAGTCAAGTCGGGGGGAACCGTGAATGGAGAGCTAGGTTTGAGCCGAGACCTCCATTGCTTCTCGGGTTTGGATCGTTCTCGGGGCTCGCTCGTACGACCTTCCATGACTCCTCAACTAATGTCATCTACAGCCTGTTGGTTTGCAGAAGAGGAGGTCTGGAAACGGAATTGCAACAGATTGTACCCGGGCCGGATACTATGGCAATTTAGCTCGTCGCCTTTGTTGTTGTTGCGTATTAGCACTGGGAGCGGTGTCTGTGAGAAGACAGCTCACCCGTCCCTCAGTGCTTTGCGTAACCACCGCCAACAGCGTTGTATGCCTTGGGCAATTCCAACTTTTCCCACCCCTGAGAGTTTATCCTCTAAATCCAGCGTAAACATACCTAGCGTGTCTAGAAACGGGTTTCGGTCACAGCCGTGCTGTTCCAGGACCCGCACTCTAGACCGAGAGCATCCGCTCACCGTCCCATCACACAGGATCTGCCGTGGGGTAAGCAAATAAAGATAGGTCCCGTTCGGCCGGCTAGTCGGAGAATGGGCTACGAACCTGGGAACCGTCACGGCGCTTGCTCTCCAATGACGCCAAGCGCGGAATCATATCTAGGTCCAGACATCAGGGCAGGCTCGCACCGAGCCAAGCGGGCGCGTTCTTCTTTGTACGTACTGACCCCACCGACTTAGATGATATGCCGCTGTTGAATGATTCAGCCTAGGATCATCAGGATAAACTCTCCAAGGGCGGCTGCTCGTGGGAATGGGGACCTCCAAAACAGGCAACCGTCCCCCGTCTAGTAAGTCCAAGTGTTGGCTGCCATGTGCTATAGGGCCCCTGACGTTGGAGGTGCGATTGACCAGTAGCTGGATAGTTGTTCCTGAGTCAGGGGTGGTGGGCTGCCAATGAGAGCAACCGGGGACCCCGAAGGGGAGCCGTTTTGGCGGGGGCTGGCATCACGAGGTACGAGGGAAGATGCCCTGCAATATAACTTAGAAGCCGATGATAATATGCGCCCCCAACTGCTTGGATGAACTCCCCGCTCGGGTAGATTGACAGGATGCACCCCAGACAAGCTCGTTGGGCCGAGCCGTGTGTTCTCGCTGCCACGTTCTGGGGATCCCGTTGTCTCGGCTAATTTGGGGATGGAGAGTTCCCCAACCAGCACCGACGCCTGGGAAAAAGTCTCCGCGTCCCGGATCTGGGGAAAAAATATGGGGGAAAGAGCCGTTGGCGGCCAGTCCTTAGATAGAGATGGGGTGAAGTATGTGGAGGCTGGGGGGGCTGGGTTGGGAGCCTTAAGAAGTCCTGGTCTTCCTCGACAAAGTCGAATAGGACTCGTGCTCGTCTTTCCTGCTGAATATCCACTCTGTGGCCGGTTGCACCGTACCTATATTCACCCATCCCAAGCTGAGCCGGCATGCACGTCTCTTCTAAGCTGGTAGTGGCCGGGAGCGCCCTGGCTCTGTGTAAGTGAACAGGGTACGCGAGCCGTGCCGCTTCCACTGACTCTTCCCAGGGCTGCAGCCAGTCGCCGTCCAGGCGCAGTGCACCAATGTCGCTTCGACGGAGACATACGACTACATCGTCGTGGGCTCCGGTGCTGGTGGTATCCCCATGGCGGACCGCCTGAGCGAGGCAGGCAAGAAAGTCCTTCTGATCGAAAAGGGGCCGCCGTCAACCGGAAGATGGGGCGGGACAGTCAAGCCAAGCTGGCTGTCCAACACGAATCTTACTCGCTTTGATGTGCCCGGCCTCTGCAACCAGATCTGGGTCGACCCGAATGGAATCGTCTGCACCGATGTCGACCAAATGGCGGGTTGCGTGCTCGGCGGCGGGACTGCAGTCAACTCGGGGCTGTGGTGGAAGCCTCACCCTGCTGACTGGGACACCAACTTCCCAGACGGCTGGCAGAACAAGGACGTAGCGGCCGCCACGGACCGTCTTTTTGCCCGAATCCCCGGCACCACCGCCCCTTCAATGGACGGCAAGAATTACCTTTCGCAGGGCTTCGACATGCTGTCCGGCAGCCTCAAGTCGGCAGGCTGGGAGGTCGTCATCCCGAACGACCATCCGGACAAGAAGAACCGCACTGTTGGGCACAGCACGTTTATGTTCTCGGGGGGTGAGAGAGGCGGCCCACTGGCCACTTATCTTGTTTCGGCAAGCGGCCGTAAGAACTTCACTCTCTGGACGAACACGGTTGTGAACCGCATCGTCCGACAAGGCGGCCATGCTACCGGTGTCGAGGTGTCATGCAACGGTGCTGGCCATGCTGGCACTGTCTCGCTCACCCCGAAGACGGGTCGGGTAATTGTCTCGGCTGGAGCTTTTGGCTCTGCCAAGCTGCTTTTCCGGAGTGAGTTCCTTGGTTCCGACGACAAGGGGAAAAGTACGCCAGGCTGACAACATCCAGGTGGCATTGGTCCAACGGACCAGCTGAACATTGTCAAGAGCTCAAATGACGGCTCGACCATGATTTCCTCAGACCAGTGGATCAACCTACCGGTTGGCTATAACTTGAATGACCATGTTGGGGTAAGCAATTCTACCCCAGGCCCACAGAGTCGGAGACATCGACTGTTGCTGGTTTGCTGACGTTCTTGGGCCTTCGCTTCAAACAGACCGATGTTGAGATTTCCCACCCTAGCGTTGTCTTTTATGATTATTATGGTGCTTGGAAATCGCCCATCTCCAGCGATACCCAGCAATATCTCAGTAAGTCTCCTTGGCACCCAGATTTGAGGTTGCGAGGGGAAAGCGCTGACAGCTTGCAGACAGCAGATCTGGCCCGCTGGCCCAGGCGGCCCCTAATCTTGGACCAATCGTAAGTCAATATAAAAAGCGCTTGTGTCTCGGAGAAGAAGTATGGTGAAGCTGACGGCTTGGTGATAGGCCTGGGAGATTATCACAGGAACCGACGGCATCTTGCGCCACATCCAATGGCAAGCCCGAGTTGAGGGAAGCCAGAAGAGTGAGCCTCCCCGGAGGGTTTCAAACAATGTGGACAGCAGACAACTGACGGGCGCAGCCTCCATGACGATTACCCAATACTTGGGTACCGGCACTCTGTCCCGAGGACGGATGACCATCACGAAGCAACTAAACACCGTCGTCTCTACAGCTCCGTACCTCCGAGACTCGCACGACAGGGAGGCTGTCATCCTGGGCATCAACAGCCTCCGCGCCTCGCTGAAGGGCGTGTCTAATCTGGCGTGGATCTCGCCACGCGCGGACCAGGCGACAGACCAGTTTGTGGACTCGGTAAGTGGGAGCCCACACAAGCATGGGCAGTTGGAAACATGCTGACAAGAGGATAGATTCCCGCCACCCCTGGGCGCCGCTGTTCCAACCACTGGATTGGTAAGTCATCCTGGTCCCTGCTTCTCCTTTATATGAAGCACAACCTCTGACGCTCTTTGGCCGCAGGCACCGCCAAGATGGGCACAGATGATGGGCGTACCGGCGGCACGGCTGTGGTGGATCTGAATGCCAAAGTGTACGGGACCGACAACATCTTTGTCGTTGATGCCTCAATTTTCCCTGGTCACGTCACCGGAAACCCTTCGGCGGCCATCATCATCGCGGCCGAGCACGTGGCACCTAAGATTCTGGCACTGGCATAATGTTGTTCAGGAACAGCTGTCCAACGGGTTCGAAATGAGACTCTGAAACCCCCCCTAGATATCACAGAGGGTGGGCCGGTGGTCGCATGTAACGCCATTGAAAGAATGAGATAACGACTTGTTGTCCTCGTTCCCTATTTCAGACCCATCATGCGTTCGAACGGAATACCTCTCCCCAGCCTCGTCTCAGAATCGGCCATAGAGACGTCCAGGGTGTCTCTGCTCTTGAGAGGAGAGGCGCACAAGTCTGTGATGTACTGGCCGGTTGGCAAACATTCACGTAACGGGGGCAACGGGAAGGGGTGCAGAGCCTCATGGACCATCCGTATTGTTGGCGCTGCCTTGTGTGGTGAAAAACGAAATGCACGTATTTTCTGAATCAAGGTGGCTGAACGGGACGGATGCCCGAATGGAACAGCCAAGTCATGACGCACGCCAGATGGGGTCGTTGGCTTCCAGAAGAGCAAGTCCCGCGTCGCTTGCGTGGGTTTCACCATCCATGCACCCCACAACCGTCTGGCAGGAAAGGTGTTAATGGTTGTGGAACACGTGCGGGGGTAAAGTGCTGGTGATCTGATAGAGAGTGTCAGTAATATCGGCGAGTATTGTAAGTGGTGGACATCGCCTTTAGCCGGTCGGGACAAGGCGGCAGACGGCTGCCGAAACCCCAGGATGGGCAACTATGGGAGCAAGGAATCCGGGGATGGCGCCTCTTGCCAAGAAGAGCGACTAGGTCTTTGCACGGCGTTCATCCAATCTGGGGAAGATTTGCAATGCCGGTGGTTACAGACGGGTTCAGTATGGATATATAAGACGGGGTCCTGTCATCCATTCTCTGGAGCCCCTGAGCGCGAGAGAACAGGGGCCGATATCTTGACAACGTCTACCGTCGCCTTCACTACGGGTAGCTATCGAACTTCTTGAACCAGGACGCAAAACGGCGCAGTCTCACCATGTTGTCAACAGCTTTCGTTCTTCTCAGCGCCGCCCTCGGCGCCAGCGGGCACTACACTTTCCCCAAGGTAGGGGGCGGTGCAGACTGGCAACAGGTCCGAAAGGCTGATAACTGGCAAAACAACGGTTTTGTCGGCGATGTCACCTCGGCGCAGATCCGGTGCTTCCAGTCGACTCCGGCTGCGGCTTCGGCAACACTCAATGTCACAGCTGGCTCCACGGTGACTTACTCGGCCGCTCCCAACGTTTATCATCCTGGTCCCATGCAGTTCTACCTGGCTCGTGTGCCAGACGGACAATCAGTCACCTCGTGGAACGGCGATGGCGCCGTGTGGTTCAAGGTGTACGGCGAGCAACCCAACTTTGGCGCTCAGCTGACATGGCCCAGCAATGGTATGAAACCCCTGACGAGACCAGGATGGACTGTGGTCAGTAACGCTGATTATCTAACGCATTTTGGGTCATAGGCAAGAGCTCGTTTACCGTCCCCATCCCCAAGTGCATCAAGTCTGGCTACTACCTTCTCCGGGCCGAGCACATTGGCCTGCATGCCGCCACAAGCTCAGGAGGTGCCCAGTTCTACATCTCGTGCGCCCAGCTTGGCATCACAGGCGGCGGAAGCACTGAGCCCACGAACAAAGTCGCCTTCCCTGGCGCTTACAAGGCGTCCGATCCGGGCATCCTCATCAACATCAACTATCCTGTTCCCACGTCATACCAGAATCCTGGTCCGGCTGTCTTCAGCTGCTGAGACACGCGAAGGGAAGCTGGGCTGGCGATGTGATGTCTAAGGGAGTAGTTCTTCCCTCTGGCTTCTTTGAGCACGTCGGGGACACGTTGGCAGAGGGGTGCGTCTCACCCGACTTGGCTCTCATCAGCCTCGGTAATGGGGCATGACCTGTATATAACATTTTCTCTCACTATGAACATACAATACACTGAGTGTGCGGTCGCATTTAGTATTATTGGTGCCCAAACAACGCCAAAGCATACTTCTAAATGATGGGATACTGTCTAGCACGGAGTTCAATGAGTCCAACCTGCCGCCGAAGGTATGTTGGAGTCTTGCGAACGACGATCAACTCGTGTCTTGCATTGGATCAAAAGACTCGACACCGATAGGCGAGTACTTTGAGCCCTCTGTAAGAGAACGGATGTCAGCATCGTGGGGCTAACAGGGGAGACTATCATCTATGCCCAAGGAAGGGCAGGGCTTGGGAATGCCAGGAGATGGCGACATGGCGTGTCACTATGCCAGCGACGGAGAGAGCCGAAGCACATTCCGGGAATAGCAATGTTTGCCGAAGCATCAAATATAAGCTAATACTCGGCGTTGATGTCATCCGTGATCCAAGCATCCAGATCTGGATACCCCGGGATTCGGCAGTTGCATTCGGATCTTGGCCCATCCCACAAGACCCCCTTGAGTCGCGCTGAAGGCTCAGCAACCCAAAGGGGTGATATTGCAGGGCCAATGGCATTCCACTACCCCTATCTCCAATAAACTTTTCTGTGTGCTGGTTTACTTGGCTTGATATGCCGGCCCTTGCGGGCAACGGTTGTGACCAAGAACTTCCTAAACATAAGAGCACGAAAAATTCCAGCATCGTTCGCTTTAGACTTGAATACATAGATAGTGGAGTCACTGACCGTTCTGTGAAACCTTGTTGAAAACCAAGATGCACCTCCTCACGGGGCTGTTGCTTGCAGCGGCTGCCCAAGCACACTGTGTGGTTTTCCCAAGCCCCCGGGACCAGGGGCAAGCAGCTAACATGGAATGATCTTGACCAGACACGTTTCCAAGACTGGTCGTCAACGGAATATCCGAAGAAAAGGACTGGTCCGTCACCCGTATGACGAAGAATGCGCAGAGCAAGCAGGGCGTCGAGAACCCAACGAGCGCCGACATCCGCTGCTACACGTCGCAGACTGCCCCGAACGTGGCGACGGTGCCCGCTGGATCTACCGTCCACTATATCTCGACGCAGCAAATCAACCACCCGGGCCCGACTCAATACTACCTCGCCAAGGTCCCGGCGGGCTCGTCAGCCAAGACGTTTGACGGTGCAGGGGCGGTGTGGTTTAAGATCGGCACGGCAAAGCCCACCATGGACAACAACAAGCAGCTGGTCTGGCCGGCGCAAAGTAGCGAACCCCGAGCACTCCTTGAATCGACTAAGTGGCAGCTGGCTAACTCCACTCCAGACACGTATGCAACGGCCAATGTTACCATTCCAACCGGGACGCCTGATGGCGAGTATCTCCTCCGGGTTGAGCAGATCGCCCTGCACCTGGCAATGCAAGCCAACAAGGCTCAGTTCTACCTTGCCTGCTCGCAGATCCAAGTTACGGGCGGCGGGAATGGCACGCCCGGCCCGTTGGTTGCGTTGCCAGGAGCTTACAAGAGCAGTGATCCAGGTATTTTGGTCAACATCAACGCCATGCAGCCGGATGCATACCAGCCTCCGGGACCGGCTGTGTGGAGTGGCTGAGCAAAAGTGCAGTGTTGTCTCGCCTGCATTTGACCGCCGAGGCAGCATTATCCTTTGCGATGAAAACCGTAGCAGGGCCTCATGAACTTGAGTTAATAGGTACCTTCAGGTAATCGGCACTTCAGGTACCTAGCCATTTTCAAGAGTATGTGCCTATGATATTACATGTATTCGACTTCCAACCGTCGTGGTCCTTCACATCAAGTGCATAGCTACCTACCTAGCTCGTCTCGCTTGTACTGCCATATCACCAAATCGGATAGAAGCAGAGGAGCCACCTATCAACACATCCTGAACCAAGCCATCAGAGACCCCCATGATACATCCGTCCAGCAAAGTCTTCGGCCCAGCGTGCCTCGTCTCGGACACCTCGCTGCAAGAAAAACAGGAACAAGGCACCATATTCGAGCCGAACCCCCTGGAATTAAAGCTTTATAGACCGATTTCCCTGCTGCCGCCGTGATGCTAGAGCTTCGGCCAAGACACTTGCATCACCGAAGACCTGTAGGTTACCCCACATGCGCGCCGAGCGGAAACTACAGAACGACGCCATCGGGACGTTTTCGCGGAGGTACCCTTTGCTAGGGACCAATGCGCGTATCCCTTGAGCATTCATGTCCTTTGCCTGTATAGACAGGTAGGGACACGAGAGTGGCAGAAGTGCTAATCGGCAGGACGTGATCTCGGGACAGGGTTTGGGGTGTCTCGAGAACACAGTCTGTTGAAACTCGGGGTATCGTGCACTCGATATCCCAGTGACCTCGAGGTCATCTCGGCATCCTTGGTCCCGATGCAAGCTTCCGCGCTGGGACGAGGGGGCTGGCTGGAGGTTTCCGCAGCAACAACGCCGACATCCAAACACTGCGAGTCTGCAGCTACCCTTTGGTCCGGGAGTCCGCAGTTTCGTTCCCGGTCTCTCTTTGCAATTACACAGCAGCGGTGGTGAAACGGCGTCGACGCGCCTGATACTAAGTGACGGTTGCCCCGAGAAACAATGTTGTGCAGTTGGTGGCACCGTCCTTGAGGACCCATGATGGGCTTTTCGAACTCGTGTTACTCTCGCGTTCTCTAAGAGTGCCCCGTATGTCTGTCCGAAAGCTGCTATTGATGTCTTGTTCGATACCTCCGCTGCAAAACCCCCAAGCCGTCCCTCTGTTTCTCCAAGCTCTCCCGGACAAGCAACCTCCGACAACAAGCCCACCCCAGATCCCCGAGCCGAGAACTACCAGCGCGGAACATGAAACCCAACGATGCCCTAGCCCTCATTATCCTCGCCTACGTCGCCCTCGGCTTCCTCGTCTGCTTTTGCATCTTCCGCTTTGTCATGGTGATACGCCGGCACATACACGGTTCAACATCAATGACCTCCAGCTCCTACAAGTCGACCTCATCAACTGGCTCTGCCGCAAACTACGGAGACAGTGAAACCAGCGAGTCCAGTGCGTCGACCCCGGGATTGGAATCTGCCACGGGCCCGCTGCCTCCTGCTCCACCTCCCGTTGGGACAGATACATATCCTCACCCTCCGCCTCCGGTTGGTTTGGGGGGTACAGGATATGTCTTCGGCACGGTGCCGCCTCCGCCTCCGCCAGTTCATTAAAGAAGCACGGGCGAGGGTAAGCAGGGTGATGAGGAAGAGAAGTCACGAGTGAAAGAAACGGCAACGGCATGGAAGCAGAAGGTGGGGGCGAAAAGAGGATTCCGACGGAAAGACGGGAAGGGGGTGGCACTTTTGATATCACCAAGGTCTTTTGTTGTTTATTACAGAGCCATGCTATTAGGGAGCTGGTATGACTACAAATTAGCAGCAAATGGTTGGTTTCTGTCGCGACGCAATTCTACAACGTTGAGGTCCCGTCCACGTGGACTCTTGCTGTACTGAGACTCCGCCGGCGGGGAATGAAGCCTCGGTCATCAGGTCTTTGAGAGACTGATGCAGGCAAAGCATAGGTACATCTTTTCCCTCGCAACAGGCGAGAGACTCGGCTTTGACCCGGTTCCGAAAGCGAGCTCGGTACCAGACAAGTCGGGAGCTGTAGGTGCATTCGACCCAAAAGCCTCGCTGCTCTGGGTACTCAAACTGCGGCTGGTGCTCTGCCGTGGGGGAGGGGGGGCAGAAGTGCCAGGCTTCTTAGGGTCTTGCACAAAAATACTTCTTCTGCACGGAGTGCTTCCGCTGGGATTGGTGCCTGCTGGGGTCGGGACATCACATTGCATGGTCGTACAACGCCGCAATTGGCGGGCAAGTGCGGCACAATGATATTAATGGGAACATGCAGTGCAACCTTGAGCTCGGCCACATGCTGGGGGGTCGGGAACGCCCGGTGCGGGCTGTGGACGAAGTCGTGGGCTTCGGTTGAGGCAAGTCACCTCAAGCTCATTGAGCATCGTTGAAACTCGGCTATAACGTCGTGAATTTGTGAATCATGAAGAGGTTTAACGTGCAATAGGATGTACACCAAATACCCGATGAGCCCTTGCGCAACCGAAGAACCCCCAACCATGTCCTGGAAGCCGACCCTCCAAGCTGCTGCACGACCAAACTCTCTCTCAAGAACCTATCCAGCAACGTTCAAGTGCCCAACTCTGGCCTAAACGATGGCAGCTTCCCACAACGTTGCACTTCTCAGTAAGTCCTTGCCGAACTGCCGTTGGAGGCTCGTCATCTTGTCGATCAGATGGCCGGTAGCGATGGACTTGGGTCCCCATACCACCAGCGCGATCGACGCAGCCCGTTCCAACCAGGTAATGCACTGCTCCATGTCGCCGCGCCGCTGATGTATCTCGGCAATGTCCTCCATCGTGTGGGCCGCAATGCTATCCTCGTAGAAAACGGGCTCCCCCTGCGACTCCGAAGCCGCTGGCGGCCGCGTGACCACAGACATGCAGTGGCCGAGGGCGAGATCGGACTGGTCGGTGAGCATATAAAAGTGCGCCAGCTCGTTCTCGACTGAGCGCACTTGGTCCGAGTCGGGCCCAAACACGGGGCGGGATGACTTGAGCAGCTCCGAGACGATCTCCAGTCCGGCCTGATACTCGCCGCTCCGGCGGAGGAGGGTTGCGAGCGAGTCGAGGAGCTTGAAGGTAATGGCCCTCGACCGCCCAAGCCGGCTGTTGAAGAGGTCGAGCATGCATTGCAGGCTGCGTTGTGAGATCTCCTGGCAGCCCTCGTCCTGCTGCAGGACCTTGCAGATTTGGGTGATGGGGTGGTTGGACGAGAGGCTGCTCTGAGCTTCGCTGGTGAGGAACTGGAGAAGAATGCCGCGAAGCTCGGGGCGGGCGTTGGTGTTGACCGGAGAGAGGGTAGCAAACAGGTTCCGCAAAAAGTCGAACGGTTGGGTGGTCATGGCACCGGCCGCGAGGGTCCCCGCCTCGGCGAAGGCAGACCATGCTCGCCGGTCCGGGCGGTGCTCGGGGTCTTCTTCTACGGAGCTCGCCGAGACCTTGACGAGGTAGATGGCATGCTTAAGAGTGTCCCAGTACCGTGTCGACTCGTCAGGGCTTCTGTTTCCAAGGTAGTCGTCTGGGAGGACGCCTTGGGGAATGTTGTCGAGCTGCCAGTCGTAGTACTCGCGGAGCTTGAGCGTGATGATGCCCATCGTCCGCGTTTTGGACTCGGGGGAGATGGAATACGTAGGCGCCCTGAAGAGATCTTGGAGCCGAGCCCGGTAAGCGGCCAGACCTGGACCCGAAGTCCCAGACCCAACGAGGGCAACACGGTTGTCTTGCTCCTGAACACTCTCATCCGGAGGGGCTGGGCTTGAGCCTGGCGTACTGATGGAGGCGTCGACCGATGAGGACGGCGTTAAAGGAGATCTCTCCCGGCCTAGGGACTGGGGAATGGTGATCCTCGGTGGGTCATCCTCCTGTTTGATCAGGTCCGAGATACTGATACTTCGTCGGGGCTGCCGGCCGGGCTCCGGAGGAGGCGTGCTCTGGGTCACGACAGAACTGGCGGGAGACCCCGTTGCTGGTGCCCGACGGACTCCCTGCTGGATGGTCCTGGCGCATCGTATGGTTCTGCGCAGGTCTTCATGGTCGAAGGTACCCTCACCGTCGCCTCGATCCGAGGGCGACGCAGAGCGCGGAGTCCGTCGTGCGGCACGCGCTTTATCATCACTGTTGACGTTCTTGAAGACATTCCACTCCCGGAACCGCTTATCGTACATGCGCTTGCTGTCGCGGGAATCAGTGAGAGCAATCAAGGTCATGGTGAGGGGTTTGAGCAAGACGTGAGGGCAGGGCAAGCTTGGTTGGGCCAAGTCGAGGGGGTTGCTTGAGCGGATGGGAGAGCGGGATGCTTCTGTTCCAGTCCTGCGAGGGATGGGTATCGGACGGTGGGGGATATTAAGCCAACATGGCCAAGGAGGATACGAAGAAGAAAGGGGGGAGGGGGGGAGTGCTTGGCAGCACCAAGGATTGCTGGGTTTGACACTTGGGGACTGAGTAAGGTGCAACGTGGTAGTGCTTGTGCAGGTGCAGGTTGAGGCGACCGGGACATGCACTTGGGCACCCCACGGGCGGCCACATGGTAGGGGATCATGGGCAAGAAAGAGGACGGGATGGCCGAAAGTCGGCACCGATGGCCGGAGCTGCTCGGGCATACCTTGCGGAGAAGCCAAATTCCTTCCTCATGATCTCGCTCACCCGCTTCAGCGGGTACTGCCTGTACAGGCCGACGATGGTCTCGCGGTGGCTTGCCCATGCCTTTGCCGAGGGGCCCTGCAGCGTGCGGGATTTCCCATCCAAGCTTGCGGTGTCCAGCATGGCGCTGGTGCTGGCGTCGGCACTGGCATGGGTGTTGGTGTTGGGGTTCGGAGTGGGCGTTGCGGGAGGACTCGAGGGAGGACCCAGCCAGCCGGGCGCTACTGCACGGTTCTCGGCCACCATGATGGCGGTCTTGCAGAGCACCGGTTTGTCTTGTCTCGCGGCCCCCTGAAGCTGAGAGGCGAGGAAAGCGGAGGCGGGTGGGACGTGTGCGTTCCCCAGGCGCGAATCCTTATAGGGTCAAATGGCCAAACACTCACATCGGAGCGGGGGACGTGATGGGTTGAGGCACAGCAGCGGTTCTGTCCAAGCAGAAGGAGAAGAAGAACCTTGCAGCGCCCCGATGGCACCCTGCAGTCATCCTAGGCTGCCACATTAGCCTGATTGGCTCACCACCCCCCAGCCCGTTGCCACACCGCCAGACCGGAACTGTTCCGGCTTGGTCGGTCTCTTCGGACACAGCGCGAGTGTGGTTGCTGCCGTGGTTGATGTGATACAACTGAACCTTGCTTTCAAGGGGCTTGAGGTCCGGTCTCCCCGCCCCGACCAAAAAGAGGGGAAGGCCCAAGAATAATAGTGCCTTTCCTGGTATCATTTGCACGGGCTGGGGGCTGACAATCACACAGCCTCCTGCTATTATGTAGATTGCTGAGCTAGATTGCAAATTTGGGTACAGACATGTCGTGGCCGTGGGCTTGAGAAGCGGCATGAGTGGAGATACTTGTGACTGGATGAGACTGGATGAGAGCCGAGAAGGGGCTGGGGTGCCCTTTGGGATCAGGGAGAAGTCAGGAGTCAGGACGACCGGGACAGTGCAGGCTTGATGCTGCGGCCCGGGCAAACAAACGACTTCGTTGCTTCCCTCGCCTCGCTGTGATTGGACTGGTCGCCGATCCTTTGCAGGTTCCGTGCATGCCGCTCGGGAGCGGGAGGGCTAGAAGCATGAGTTGGTAGTGCTCGGGGGCTCGGATTCATCGCTCCCAGGATCTAATTAGACTGGCACCCAATTCCCTGGCTGGATACAAAATCTACCTAGCAAGGGTCCGAAGGGTGCGGAAGACTCCCTTGTTCAGAGACAAGATCATCGGCAGTAGGATCCATGCTTCCTTTGACAGGGAGTTGTCAGTTCCGTACAGAATACAAGAGGCCTACTAGCTATTATATTGCAGGAAAAATGCATCGCAGGCCTATCACGACTGCTAGAAACGCCCCGGACCGTTCCAAATGCTCAAATGCCCACCAAATGCCCACCAAATGCCCAAATGCCCCATGCCAGCACCGATGCACCCATCCGAGAGAAACGCCGGCCCCCCCGAGGGCTGCCAATGTCTAACCTGTGACCCAAACAAACGCTGAATGCTCAAAAAACACGGGACGACCCCCATCCGGGCGTGTGCATCTACATGTATGCACAGGGGTTTCCATCTGCCACCCACACCACCGGCTGAGGTTTACTAATCGAGAAGGTCCTTGCCTTCCCGGTAGTTCTTGATTGCATCACAGACAGCCATGGATAACGCCAGCGGCCTGCAAGGTGTCAGCTGGGGGATCGCGAGGAGGTGGCGACAGCAGGTAGGCCAGGTAGGCCGCCGACGGGAGGAGGAGTTCACATACGCTTGGATGGATGCCCATATCAGCGGGGCAATCAGCGTCTTGGAATCAGCCGCCTTGGTGCCCAAAGCGACGGCGAGACCGACTCCTGCGGCTGCCAGAAGAAGGTTGAGCAGGCTGCCGAAAAGGGTGACAACCTGCTTGCGCCAGTGTTGCTCTCCCTCGGTCAACATGATCCTGTTGGGTTCCACCTTGAGGAGGAGTATGAAAAGGGAAATATTGAGGCCAAGTCCGAGAGCCCCCTGAGCGCGGCGGTAAGCATTGGGTGTGTTTGATATCGCCCATCACCACCGAGAGAACTTACAACCATGACAGAGGTCGTGAGCAGGGGACGGGTGGCCATGTCGTCCAAGAACCCGTCCTCGACCTGAAACCCACCCGCGGCCACCAGCGCATAGCGGCAAGGGTGCACCTGGGCGGCTGTTGAGTAGCCCCAGGGGATTCTTGTTTGGGCGGCCTGCCCAGCATCGAGAAGAAGGCTGATGGAAGCTGCGACAACGAGCCCCAGATGAGCCAGGATGCCCCAGACGTGCACCAGCCTCCACCTCAAGTGCTTGATCTGATACATGGCGGCAGTTGCGCCGGACGGGAGGGCGGATGAGGAACGAGGGATGGATGAGGGATGAGGGATGAGGGATGAGGAACGAGGGATGAGCGGGAGCGCGGTTGAGGATCGGATATCTCTTAAACGAGCGGCCCAAGGCGGGGGGGGATGTGGGTGTTGGTCGGGGCAACAGAAGCCAGGACGGTAGAGGAGGAGGGGGGGGATGTGCTGCTTGGGCGGAAAGGCAGGATGAAGCGCCGCGATGGATTATATCAACAACGGCAGGGCAACCACCCAGCCAGGGCGAGGGCGAGGTGTCTCGGAGCCAAGTGCTATGTATGGAGATAGCCAAGGTCTGGAGTAATAATACCTGCACCAACCACGCCGCCACCGAGGGGCGTAATGTTTGCCGATTTCAGGGCAGGGCGGACGCAGCAACTCGCTCTAGCACCTATTGGGCGCGCCTCAGGAACCGTCCCGACGATGCCTGGTCCTGGCTGGCGGTGTTGGTCGTTGGGGTGTCGCAGTCGCCGGTGTGGCTACCTACCTAGTACCTTGGGTGCTTACCTTGGGGTACCTAAGGTAAGGTACTCGAGGATCCTCTGGACTGAGGACAACCGAAGGACTCCCCAGGTCCTCCGACGAGTCACACACAGCAAGCAGCGCCGGCGACGGTGCTACAGCGACTGGCGACTCATAATATTAGGCTGCCACTTTGGCCCCATCCTGAGCCCACCGAGCCTGCCGCCAGCCCCCTCCTGGCGTGCACTTGCTCCGGCATGGCTCAACGGCTCGCCGCACGATGAGCCACACTCTCGGGTCCGCCTCGCCCGCCGCTGCGAAAGGTCTTGGGCCCTTGGGGGCAGCAACGCCGGGCGCGCGGCACAGGGCGTCACTCGACTCCCCCGGTCGCCAAACACGTGGGCGCCGGCCGTTGGGCCCGATCCAGGCTCTGATTGGCGGCGGGGCATGTCAGATGGGATTCGGGTGTGCCTCACATGGAACCTGGACGCAGGCAATCCGCGCTCGTGCATTCATTCTGTGGCCTCTTGAGAGGGGGAATTGCTTTGTGAAACCATCGACGTCACTGTCTCGGCTCTGCTGGGTGCTGACAGGGGATGGAATCCTGCCCGTGCTCCGACTCGAAAAGTTGGGGTGCCCGGTGTGTCAGTTGCCAGGAACAGTGCTGGGCGGCAGGGGAAGGTGCCTGAAACCCAAAGGTTGTGGGGCAGCAATCAGGGCTGAGGTCCCAGCCCAGAACCTAATTTAGCGCCAACATGCAGCCCAGCGGAATCCGGGGACAAACACCCGACCGGCACTCGATCTCAGGCACCACCAACCAGCCGCTGCCCGGTGCCAGACGGTGCCTCCAACCGCCTCCTGTGAATACGGTCCTGCGAACACACAGAATTCGAAGATGACACCGCGAGCACTGCGAGCAAGCACGGTCCCGTACACAGACACCGAGGCGGACGGGCCGATTTCTCAATCCGCAGCATCCCGGCTCGCTACGCGCACACGAGCTCACCAGACCCTCTCTGGCGGCACGCTGGGGGTGGCGTGGTCCTGCGGTGCCCGTCAGCAGCACCCGGTCTCTGCCGGGCCCGAGTCTCCATTGATCCCCATTGATGGACCGGGCACGCCGACAGACAACAACCCACCTCCTCGCCGCCAACACCCGGACGACTTTGTCGAACAGGACCCGAGGGCGGGCCGAACCCCACCTGGAGCCCTGGTTGGCCGGCTGCCGGAACAAGCGGACGACTTGTGCCGCCAGAGTGATCAGACCACAGCCCCGGTCCCGCATGGTGCCATGTACCATGGTGTTGCATAGCCGCCACGGCCCGGGACAGGTGGGGTCTGGGACTCACTCCCTGCTTGAAGCAAGACACACAAACACAATGGCGCCCGAGCAGCGCGCGTGCTTCTCGCAGTCGATCTTGTTTCCCGTCTGTGTTGGCCGCAGAGCGACGTCCAGGTTGCCCGACGCTAAGCCGGGAACCATCATGTTGGTCGGCGTGGAGCTGTGTTGGCTCACAGAGCTTGCTCCGGTGTTGGATGCACCTGCGATGTTGATCCGCTGGCGTTGAAGACGTCCCAAGGGATCGGGCTCAGCCTCAAACGCGCTCAATGGCATCTGCTTTGCCTGTCTCTTGCATGTGACGGCTAGGGAGGTACCGATAACTGCTCGCAGGACTGGGCATTAAGGAACCATACTTATTAGGACCATGGGACATCCGACACGTCGATCTCCAGTCTCCCCATCACCACCCCTTCGGAAATCTCATGTCACCTCCTGCTTCCAGTGCCGCGATGCTGGCACCTTCGAAACCCCAAAGCCACCTGTGGCGTGCCATGGGCCTCGTGCGGGGGCTGTTCCCGACACTGATTCCCTCCTCTCGCCCCGGGCCCCAGGCCAACGAGTATTCCCAACGGACATGCAAGGGATGCGATGAGATCTGCGAGCTCCTGCGCTGGGGTGAGGTGCAAGGGAGGCGAGACCATACCTACCGCGGCCCCTCGTCTCCCCGCATCATCCACAACAGCTTTCTCGAACTTGATCTCTGCGCCGGCATCTCGGGCTGCGACACCTGCCGCTTGCTGCGCCGAGCTTTCCTCCTCGAACAGATTACCGGGCAAGACGCAGAGAGGCTGGAGCACCCCGACAACCAATGGCCCGTTCAGGCTGTTCTCAACCTCGGAGGTCCTGGGAATAATCAGTTGCTGCTCGCCATCAAAGACTCATCGGAAAACGCTCTCTTTTCTGCTGCCATCCACCTGAGCAACGGACCCCGGCCGCTGCCTCGTCATCCGGTGAAAGGGGCCCCCAGTCTACGCTCCGATCTCAGCGAGCTCGGCCGCGTCATCAACGACTGCCACCAGAATCACGAATGCTCTTCAAGATACCGCTGGTCACGCCGCAACCCGACTTGGCTCCTCAAAATTCTCCCTGACAATCATGTCCAATTGGTCCAAGGCCCACCAACGCGTGTCGACTATGTCGTGCTCAGCTACTCCTGGGGGGACCCGGCGGCCATGCCTGCTGCCGAATGGGCAAGGATCAAGGGCGCTGGCACCAAGACAATAGACGGCCGGCCCGTCCCTGAGCGGCTGAGTCCATTTCTGGCGTGGGAGCTCCCAGAGACGATGCAAGACGCCATCGCGATATCGGCGTCGCTCGGCTTTTCCTACGTCTGGATCGACAATGTGTGCATCCCGAAAGGTACCAACTGGGACACGGAAGCCTCGCTAATGCACGAGGTGTACGGAAACGCCGCCTTCACGCTCATTGCATCCTCGAGCGGCAAGGCAACAGACCACCTGCTATACGACAGGCAGGCGTGGACACATCGCAACAAGCCCTGCCAGCTGCGCGAGCTGTGGTGGCTTCAAAACACCCAGATGCCTCTGGAACGAGTACGCTTTGAGTCTCCTGTATCACAGCGCGGATGGACGCTACAGGAAGAGCGCCTCTCGCCCAGGATCGTCTACTGGACTGGCCAGCGCTGGTACTGGTCCTGTTCCGAGTGCAAGGTTGCCGAGATGAGCGAGCTCGAATGCACCGCCTCGACTGCCGACCATAACACGCTCCGGAGTTGCCCACAGCGTTTCTTGGAGCTCTGCCGCAGCGGTGATGAACAACAGCTTCACGAGGAGTGGCTCGACATCGTCGAGGCCTACACCCGCCGGGATTTGGTCAACCCCAAGGACCGGTTCCTGGCGATTGCTGGCCTTGCTGTTCGTTTCTACAACGCTAAAGCAGGCAACGGCGGAGCACTCATTACCGAGGAGTATCTGGCCGGCCTGTGGAAGGACAGCTTTGCCAGGCATCTCGCCTGGTCTGTGGCAAGCGGGGCTGACCCGCGATTGAATCTGCAGCATATCGCACCATCCTGGTCATGGGCATCGCTCCCACTCCAGATCCACACAAACACAAAACCGCCGTTCACGCCGTCTAAACACTTCAAATTCATTGCCGTCGGCCACACTGACCCGGCCGACGCCAGCTCAAAGCCAACCACGACAAACCCCGAGGACCCCTCGCTCGACTACATCAACCGTGGTCGCGCTGTCGAAGAGCGAGGCAGAGGCGTAAAGACTGTCCATGTTCAAGGCCGCTTCCGCCTTTTCATCTCGGAGAACGCCCAAGAGGTGTCGTGGGACGCCATCGAGCGGCAGCGACCTGGCAGGTCCAGCTTCGACTTTGACGCCTTCCCCGGCCAGCATCTCTACGCCCGCAACAACGCCGATGGTCAGATCATATCCAAGGATGCCCACAGCGGCGAGGTGGTTGGGCAGCTCGACTACCTCCTCCCTTTGCACGCCGACAAGCCCGAACCGCGCGATCTTACGCCGTGCGTCCTGGAAGGCGACGAGAAGGAGATTGTGTGTCTCGAACTAGGAGAGTTGGCCATGCTCTTGCTGGTGCCAGACCGCAGAAAGGGGCAGCCTGAGTCTTATCGACGTGTCGGAGTGGCTATTGGGTATGGCAGCAGGAAGGGCTTCTTTTACGGCTGTGAGACGAAGACGGTTCAACTCACTTGAGGATCGTGAAGTGTCTGGGGGTTTGACAGTATGAGTTCAACGGAACTCTGTACGTCGAGACCTCCCTGTTTCTAAATATCAGGGGCGGTTGGGCGGTGTTGTTTGATCTGCGGGCAAGTTGGATCGGCCGAGCAACCATGCTCGGGTTTGTATTGGCCAATCTTTTTCCATCTTTCTTCAAAACCAGAACACTCCTATTTTAATCAACATTCATTTGATCGGGTTAAGTGTCGGTTTTCAACGGTACATGCTGCAGAATGGAACCTTTTGGTGTCATTCGCTCACTAGCACGAGAACGGACGTCACAGGCGAGGAACCATAATTCTGTCCTACCATCTATACCTATAACAATGTAAAACATTGTGCCTGGTCCCAAGTTAGGCGTCAGAACTTTAATTCACACAGCCTTGCACGCAGGAGCCAGAGCCGTGGCGAAGCACGTGGAGCCAGGAGACACAGCTGAGCCTCTCGACAAGCCCGCAGGCAACAAACTTGAGCGTAATCAAAGGCCAATGCCATTTTTAACTGCTGACCATGTCGAGGTCAAGAGGTTCACACCCTCATCCTTGATTTTAACGGCTCTAAACTGAGGTGGTTCGCCGTTTCGCAACTCAACTCCAGAATTAACTGCGTCCCGCCCTCTCGTCTCCTCGCTCACCTGAACTTTCAACAAACAGCCGTCCTCCACTAGCGGCCGCCTTTTCTGCTAGTATCCCGCGCGTTTCCCCCAACTTCCGAATGATCATACCTTGGTCTTTACCGACCGTCCTTGGACATACACCTTGATGATGTTCCTGTCGTCGCCCGTCATGACAAACTTCTCAAACACAGTATTGAGAGTGTCGTCGTCCTCCACCATGGTCATGATGCCCTGCTCGGGTCCTTGAGTCCCGACGACAATGGCGTCAAACGCCTTGCCTACCTCAAAGTTGCCAATTTTGCCATGCAAACCGCAGACCTCGGCACCGCCCAGCGTGGCGAGGTGAAACACCTCGCCAATGGACAAGCCTGTGTCTTGGCCTGCGGAAATGACCTCGCGCGCGTGGCTGGCAATCATGGCCTGGCGCATTGCATCCAGGATGCTGCTCGAGAAGCCGCCTCCGCTGTCCGTCCCCAGCCCGACCTTGATCCCGCGGCGCATGAACTCGCGGACGGGCGCTGCCATGAACCCGCCGCCGACGGTCATGTTGGAGACGGGACAGTGCGCGACGCCACATCCCAGCGCCTTCAGCCGGTCCATTTCGTACTCGCTCATGTGGCAGCAGTGCGCCAGAATTGACCGCTGGCCCAGCAGGCCGTAGTGCTCGTAAAGATCCGCCTCGTTGGTGAACTGTGGGAACAGGTTCATCGTAGCTATCATCTCCTGCTCGGCCTCGTTGAAGTGCGTCTGGATCGGCAGGTCCGGGTTTCGCTCGGCAATCTGCCCTAGGCCCTGCAACACCTCGGGGTCGCAGGAGATGGCGAAGCGCGGCGTGAGAACATGGCGCACGAGTTTCCCCTCGGGGTCGATAGCCCGAATGTGTGCGATACACGCTTCGGTTACCTGCAAGCTCTCCTCGACAGAGGCGTCGCGGTAGTACTCTGGCGCGTTGCGTGTCATGTTGCACTTGCCGACCAGCGCGCGCTGGCCCTTTTGCAGGCAGAGATCGGCCAGGATGTTGGTGGCCTCGCCGTGGACGGAGCCGTAGTACGAGGCCGTGGTGATGCCCTGGCGCAGGAAGCCGTCAACGCAGCTCGCGTAGATGCGGCGTGCGTAGTCTGGGTCGCGGAACTGGGACTCGTTGGGGAAGGTGATGGCGTTGAGCCAGTCCAAGATGTGTAAACCCTGGCCCAGGCCTCGTTGGGCCCACTGAGGGGCATGGTTATGCGTGTCGACAAAGCCCGGGATGAGAAACTGGCCTGGGGCAAGGAGGTGGATGGTGTCGAGGCTGGGGGAGACGTCGAGGGCTGCAAGAAGATCTGGGGTGTTCTCAGGGTCCGCATTCTTAATGAGCGAGACAATAGTCCCCTCGCTGCTGACACCGACGAGGGCAAAAGGGAGGATCTCAAGCTCCGAGGCTGAGGGGCAATGGATGACAGGTCCCAGGAACACCTTTCCGGGCTGAGCCATGGCGTGGGTAGGTGAATATTTGCCGGTATCGGGTTTGAGGCGTGCAACGATGGTGGTCGAGCGCCAGGCGCCCGTGTGTTTTGCGGAGAGGAAATACAGGGGGGCACAATCTTGGGGAGGTAAGGTAACACAAATCGCCAGCAGCGGAGCAGCCAGCGGCTGACGCGGGGCACTCCGAACGGCCCCTTCCTCACGACAAAGAGGCCGTCATAAACCTTGCCTGCATGGCATCTACGAGCGGACACGGAAATCGCCCTTTCTTTGCAGACACTGTCCACCAGGGAAGCCCACCTCAATCTTTTTCAGATCCAAACACGTACCGAGGCTCTACGTAGCTCCATTGCCGGCCTGAAGCTGTTCTTCTAATTATTTGAGCTAATTAGGTAGTAGGTAGCTGTTGTTGGTTGCTTTCCAAATCAAGGCATCTGGATCTTGTCAGTGAATACCTAGCTTCTGCCCAGAGTGCACCTATTTCTCACCGATTGCAGGTGTGTTCAGGCTTTGCTCAATTCGATCTCCACTTCCAGTGCACTGCCCATGGGCAGCCGCCAGGCATACAACTCACTGCAGAACACCAACACAGCGGAAACTGCCTAGGGTAATTTGGCTCGGTGGCGGAACACTATTGATTGATTCTCTCTACTTCATGTTTCGGCATCCCTGTATGAGGTACCGTATATAACACAACTCGAGACCCGCTCGATGTGACTACTTGTAGTACCTACCACCGAGGGGGGATACCTAGCACCGCCTTATCTATCTCCGACCCCTCCCTCATCGCTGGACTCATCACTCAACTGGCCTCATTCAAAGAGAAACAAAGACAATGACCATTAGATCCCGAGGTTCTTTACAAGAGGGTCATCGTCCTTCCAAAACAAGCGCCTGACGCTCTCGGGTTGCTCTATGGGAGCATCGGAGAGCACGACGTTGTCCTTGAAATTATCCAGGGCGCGCTTGAGGTTGACTCTGTACGCCCTAGCAAAGTCAAAATACTGGCCTGTTTTGTCAGCTAGGTATTCATCCAACCTGCCGTAGCGGGCGTAGCATGAATACACTTCGTGAATGACTGCCTCGTGCTGCTGTTCGTATTCATCCTCGCACATCTCAGGGTAGAGTCGAACACGTTTCAAGACCTTTGCGTGGACGCAATCACACTTGTTGACCCTCTGGCCCGTGATAGGGTGGTTGATCTTGTGCGTGCTCAGGATCTGGAAGTAATTAGCCTCCGTCTTTTCGATGGCCTCCTTGCGGTGCTGGGGGCAGGCGATGGGAACCTCGAGCTCCCTTGTAGTTCTCTTGCAACTACCGAGGTTCGGGCATTCCTTGCACCGTGGGGTGAGGCTGGGGTCCTCGCACCGTTTGTCGCGGCATTTGCCTTGGGTGAAGATGAACTTGATGTCTTCACACATGGTGGTGGCTTTGGAGGTTTGCAGGTCGGTGAGATGGGTGCTAGGAAAGGATGAGTCGCTGAGGAGTTTTGGTTTCTATCGTATTGATGGCTAGTCGTCTTGCTTATATATCCCGGGTAGCCGGTGCGATGCATTCGCGAGGAAGACTTCTTTTCGAGGGGTGGCGTTGGTCCATTGTGAGGTGACAAAGGGGCTGCCCCGAAGCTTCTAAACCACTGCAGTGGTCAGGCAACACAGCTCGAAGCCCGACAAACGGCATTGTTTCCCGCCCACCAACGCATCTTGGAGCTTTGTCTACGCTGACCAGCTCCTTTGACAGCAGACATTGGCATTCGCTTACTGTGTGCGACCAAGCCCCTTGAATCATTTCAACCCCTCCAGTGCTTTATTGGTTCCCGAACTCAAGGTCCAAGCTCCCACCCCTGGTCCGAAAGCACATCGTTTTACCAGCCCATGCTCTTCCATAAGGTGCCTGACCTATTTCAGTGAGAGAACAGCGTGAGGAGGCGGGCAGACCTTCGGTGCTCGGCAAGACATGCAGTGTCCACGTGCACCTTTTTTCAACACAGAGACGGGGGGACAGCGAAGATACCTAGGTAGGTAGGTATACTGTGTAGATAACCCACCGCCGTGCGAACGGATGCATACTCTGTCCTCGGTCCTGGTTCTGAGTAGGTAATTAGGTACCTACCTTACCTTAGCTGAGGTACGCCATCCAAAACCATGGACTATATTTCAGGTCAAGTTGCTCAGCACAACAGGAATGTTGGTCTAAGACTCGGGACCTTTTGACGCTCAAGTCTGAGCCCCGGAACCAAAGCTGATGGGAACAATCTTCGGAATTCCGTTGTTCGAGGAGTCCTTTGTGCCATTCAGATCACGTGACCAGTTTCCGTCTGTTCAGCGTCATCCCTGTCTCCAGTAGCAAGCGCCCCAGAGAAGCGTTCTGAGCTAATCGACTTCCAATGGATAGGTACCTAACTCACACGAATTGAAAAACAAAACAAAAGCTGCATGTTCGCTGCGGCGGCATTGGCATTACTTCGACTTCTTTGACCCTCGCATTACCCTCCCCACGGGCCCATTCGCCATGACGTACGATATTTTCCTCACTGCCTGCATTCAGGATGCCGACGTGCAAAAGGCCCGCACCATCATTAGCGGTGTCACCGAGAGACGCGAGCGGCACCAGTTCACCCGCATCCAGCATTACGAGCCCCAGGACCCGAGTGTCAGGGGATTTCCCACCATCAAGCAGCTGCAGAAGGACCGGGCGTCGGCCACTGGAATTTCTCCATGGCAGGAACTGCACCAGATCCTCGTCAAGCAGCCGTCCTTTTTTCACCTGCGCACCGACATCACCGAAGAGACCCGGAATGCCCAGACCCAGAATGCCGCTGCCGTCCATGTCTCAGCCGGCAAGCCCGCCGTTGTCAGGTGGACCGATCTGCCCGACCCCGAGAACGCGCGGTTTCCCTTTGCCACCCAACGCAGGGTTGTCGACGTTGCCGATCCCAAGGCCGAAACGATACTCGCCGAGAACAAGTTCAGGTTCGTGTTCCGCACACAGCCTTTCCCATTTCCGCAACCATTGTGCTGTGCCTAACTTCTGTTATTTCTTCAGGACGAGGTCGCATTTGATTGAGGAGTCGTACCAGTGGTGGTTCAATGGCATCGAGTATGAGCTGCTTCGCAGCTTCACCTTGGCGCCGAACGGAGACTCTGCGGCGACGCCACAGATTCCGAACCCGTCATCACTCACACCCGTCAGCCCCCTCTGGATCCTTCATGTTCGGGCCGTGGTGGACTCGGCCCCATCTGATACCATGCCTGAACGCATGAAGCAGGGCCTCTCGCGCCTGGTTCAGGTTCGGGAGACGTTCAAGGGTGTATTTGACTTCAAGGTCTTCGACCGCCGTTGCCACGATACTCGGATCCAGGTTCCCAGGGCGGTGTAGGCGGCTGGTGAACTCAAGAACAGCAAGTTCGGCTTCGGTGGCCGAGCGGCTGGGGAATGCAACAAGACCACGCCAATGATGCCAAATGCCAACAATGTTAAGAATTCGGCTTCGATGGACGGGAATTTTGGGAGCCTCGGTCTGCAGGGCATCTCGGTATCCAACCGAAGTGCTCGATTTTCACAGCCTCGATCAGCAAGATGGTCAGCAAGCAGGATGGCGGGGTTCTGGGCGAGAAGTCGGCCTACCACAGGACACCGCAGAAGATTCCGAATACTATCTAATCAGCAGGATAACCACGGCGACCGGGGACGGGGCTCCGGATCAACAACCGACCTCGAGATCTCAAAAGAGGATAACTTCGAGGAGCAGACACACAGGGGGTGTTGAATGGAGACAAATAACGAAAAGGAGGGTAGAGGGTCGGGCAACGTTGCTAGGGCGGCCTGAGTATTGAGCAATGAGCAGTCCTCTTCTCATCCCAAAGGACGGACTCAAGGCTTCAGAAAGCACCCGGAAAATCGTCAATTCCTTCCTCGGCTCGATGAGCGTCACTGCAACTGCACTGCACTCGACGTAGAGCAGATGGACGGCAAACCTCAGGGGGCTAGTTCTAGCACAATACATGGAGTGAAGTCAGATCCGACTTGCAGGGTCCCTTGGCCCGCCTTTCGAACAAAGAGTTCTGTCAAGTGTCGCAACGCCCGCTAACATCCCAACATGCTCATGATGCCAGTCACTGTCAAGTCCTCGTCTTACAGGGGTCACAGCCGTTCGTCCTGCCCCCCGCGCAGCAATACCCCTGAATTCGGTCTGCAGGCAGTGCAGGGAACTTGTCAGCAGCCAGCCCTTCTTGGCAGGCAAGCGAGTGGCGATGGGATTTTCCTTGCAGTGCCGTGCTCCCGCATGGGCCTCCTCGGCTCGGCGGGAGTGGGGCAGTCTAGACTTCCAAGACGACGCCATGTCTAACACATTCATACGTTCAACAATTTTAGGGCGCGACAACAACCCCGCGATCACAAGCTGGAGGATCACGGCGACCACGGCGACCACGGCTGCGCAGCGTAAGCCGTTTATTGTCGGCGAGGATAGGAGAAGAGCCTGATTGTTGACACGTCGCCCTCTGCATGCCGATGCGAGATGGTCTACGGAGGGAAGCCCTCCCGGGGTTGTCGGACGTGCCGTGCGCGCCGGATCAAGGTGGGCCCCTCCTCTTCGCTCCGC
>FTEL01010176.1_pt1 | contig 28776 bp, 15 predicted proteins | sample 1658911 | NCBI WGS metagenome assembly FTEL01 (sample SAMEA3914869, study PRJEB12502) | metagenome | biome: forest; material: soil | place: USA | collected 2012-03-12 | depth 0.1 m
CACGCAGCCCGACCCAGCGGCGCGTCTCCTGTGTCGCTTCCCACTAGCACCCGCGCTTGCCCGGCTCGCCACCACCCCGAGCAGCGACCCTTGACGCGGGCGACCCAAGATGGCAGGAGGAAAAGAATGTGACGGCATTCGCAACATTGCCCAGCGGCGAATCTCGCCGCCCGGCAAGGAGGAAAAGGGCCGGCGCCGGCAACTTCGGGCACGTCGGGCTGCAGATCCCTCTTGGCGTTCTGCCCTAATCTGGACCCCATGCCAGTGATCTGCGCGAGGATTCCCCCGTTCCCTCGGTCTGGTAAGCCCTGGCTCGCCCTGGGAAGGCCCGTCCTGTCCCCTCTTGGCCTCTGCTGTCCCGGTCAGTCATGCTTGGTCCTGGTCAAGCTGGCCCGCCTCACTCTTTTCGGGTCCACCCTGTCCGGCGGCGCCCAAGAGTTTCAACCACTCCCACGGCTCGTCCCCCTCCCCGGCCTCTTTCTTCTTGCTGATGTTGCGTGGCGTCCAGCCTCACCGTCCCGCACGTTGCTCTTGCCTGCCAGATCTGGAGGGGGCAGGGCTTGTCAACACGAACATGGTCCCAACAGGGCTGGGGATGCTGCCACCGCGCACTCCGTACGCGTCAGGCGGCCGCCAGTCGGTCAGTCAATCAGTCAGCCCTCTTTCTCAGCGGGCATCATCGCGAATCCAGAGTAACTCCGGTTGGCGGGCGGAGGGCATCATGGCATGGAAGTTGCCGCTCCCTCCGCAAGCTACGTTGTAATCGTGCGCGGGCGTCGTGGGATTGTTCAGTTAGTCAATCAGTCACTGAGATCGGTCCCAGGATGTACAGGTACTGGTACCTCACCGTAGAGCCTGCGTCTGTGAGCACGCCCTTCCGACCCACGCCCACCGGTCCTCGCCCCGATGGAGTTTTCCGAACAAGAAACATCACCCAGCAGCGCGGCAACGTCACAGCGCCTGTCCGTCCAAACTCCATCAGGAAGGCTGACTGAGGGATGGGCGCGCGGCGGCGATCTCTCGACGTCCTTGGCACACGCAAAGCAACCGTGACGCACCATCTTAATTATCCCACCGGTTTTCGTGTCGCGTTGAGACAGGCGGGCCCAGATTATCCCAGGGCATTGATCGGCCCAGAAGCATCCGCGCAATTATTGGAGAGCGCATACCATGGACTCGAACCGTTTTCGAGGAAACCATGATCCAGACCCGGGCGGGGAGGCAATTATCTGATGGCACGCGGAACCGCCCGCCCGGTAGATCGGAATAGGGGGCGAGGACACTGCTTGTTCCTTTGCCACCTCTCGCCTCACCCCTCCCCCCAAGTTCTCAACACGGCCTGTCAATATTATCAGATCCTCCAGCTCAGCTTCGATCTTGGCGCAAAGATTGTTGGAGAATGGCTGTCATCTAAGACCCCATCACCTCCATCTTTCTTTCTCCGGCGCTGTTTCTCCTGCAGGGCATGCCAGACAGATCGTGATCTCCCCATCTTCTCCGCGTTTCCAAGAACGCCGAGAAGGGAAGACCAAAAACTCTTGCCCCCCCCCCCCACCCCTCCCCCCCCTTTCCTGGCGGCGGCCTGAGCGGGGACGGCGGAATGAATACCGGCGCATGTACTTTGTACCTCTTCTTAAACGACTGATTGGCCCGTGGGAGACAAAAGCTTTGATTATCCAACCATGACCAGACAGCTGCCAAGGACTCGTTGACGGCGGTGATTTAGTTCAATGCCATGCCGGGTCCGGTGTCTCTCCCACGCGTTGCCCCTTCGCCAGGTCAGGCCATAATGTGTGGCACAAGTCCGAGCAACAGCTTCGTTCCCCAAATCTGTGGTCAAGGGCGCCGAGAGAAGCCCCTTGAGACCGAATGGCGTTGATATCGGCTCCTTGGCGGACGACAGGACTCCCACGGTCATAGCGATGAGTAATTGATAATGTCAGAACAACCAGCACCTCTGTGCCTCCTCTCCGTCCTCGTTCAGCTCCCTTGACCACTCGGCCCTTCCACAGCGCCCAGCCCAGTTCATACCGGCGTCATTAGCCAGAACCATCATGTTCACTTCATGATGGATGGAACTTGCCGCCGCCCCAGTCTCCTCCCCTCACCCTCGGATCGGACGTCCGTCCCAAACTGGACATCCTCATCGGGCAGCAACCTACATCGGGTGTCCTAATACCCATGCCGGTCCCAAACCGGGCGTGCTGCGGACACCCCGCGCAGGAATTCACCCTCACCGAGCGCAACCGGGACCAGCCAGATCCACAACTGACAGGCCAGCAATCCTGGGAGCAAGGAGTAGTCGACGACGTCGTCCTACGTGAAGTGTGATGAGATGGGCGTCTTCGTTCCTCTCTCACCAACCATCGAGCGGCCTGTTTCAAATTTACTTGATCATGACGAGACGAGCGAGCGAGCGAGCGGAAGACTGGAAGCGCCCGGGAAATGGCCTGATATCCCGGTGTCCCGGTGGCCAGGGGAGGAGAAAGTTGGACCCACGAAAAACGCAAAGTTGATCGGGTAGCGACATCATCACCAACTCATCACAACCAACTGGCACTCTTCCGATGGTGGTGAATGAATGTACAGGTAAGTACAGTGTACCCCAACCCCCCGAACCCCATCGCATCCCATCGGAAGCTGCTCTTCTGCTACGCGCGCTCCCGTCGGCGGGTTCTCCCGGTCAACCGTCGACCACCTCGAGATCATCGCCCGAAAAGGGGCAGCCAAGCAAAGCGGAAAGAGAAGGGGGGCACAGGTCTGGCTATTTTCTCGGGGAGCAGCTCGGGCAATGCAGTGCCTCGGACGGCCAGGGCAGGCAGGCAAGCAGGGGGAGGAAGGGCCAGCAGGCTGGTGAGGACCCCTTTGTGTAATCATGGATGTTTGCCCCCGTCTGCAGATTTACTCCAAACACAATCAATGGACCTCGGCGGGCGGGCGGGCGAGTTTGGCCAGCAAGGTGCCAGAGGCATTCGGAGCTGCGGCCGGGTTTTGGTCATCCACCACCGCAATGTCTTAAGTTGAGCTGCCCAGCTAGGTAGGGATCCATGAACTCTATCCGTACTGTGCCAACAACGAGGGAAAAAACACACATACACACATGAAAAAAAAATGAAAGAGACCATCAAAGTGATAGGCACTCCTACCCGAGATCATCCACCACCACCTCACCTCAGCCCGTCCAGCAGCCCCACCAGCCTTTCCCACTCCTCGCTCCCCTCCCAGTTCTCCTTTGCCTTGCCCATGACGCTCCGCACGGCGCTCCTCGCCTTGCCCTTCCACCTGGCCCCAATCTCGGGCACCTCCTCCCCGTAGTTCTCGAGCACCGACACCAGCTCGTCCGTCCGCTCCACCACCGTCTGCCACCCCTCCTTCTCCTCCAGCCAATTGCCCGTCCCACTGCTGCTATTGCCGCCACCGGGCACCGTCAACCCACTCCCACTCCCAGCAGCAGTCCCCCCCACAGCTGCCCTCCACGCCCTCTCCGCGGCGTCCACCGCGCCCTTGTAATCCCCGCGCCACACCCTCTCGCGCGTGATCAGCTCCCACAGCTCCGACCGGACCGTCACGAGCGGGACGACCTCGGTCTCGAGGAAATCACACACCGCGCGCTGCGGCGTGCCCCGCGGCGGCTCATACACCCCACCTCCCGCAGCACCAGCCGTCTCCGTCTTCTCCTGCGAGAGCACCGCCTCGTTGAGCAGCAGCCGGAGCACGTCCACGTCGAGCGCGTCCTCGCCGGCGCGGATGCGGAGCACGCTGCGCAGGCCGAGGAGCAGGTCGGGCACAGCGACGGGGCGGAGACGGGACGCGAGGGTCACCACGTTGTCCCAGATGCGCCAGTTGTCGTGGGCGATGGACGCGCCGCGCTTGTAGGCGGCGAGCGACTGGGACAGGAGCGTGGAGGGGTCTCGCGGGGAGCGTTTTGTGCTTGTTGTTAGAGAGGCGATGTCGCCTGACTCTTCTTTGTCGTCGGCGAGGGCGGGGGTGGGTGTTGCAGTAGCCTCGTCGTCGCCGGTCTTGCCCTGCTCCTTCTTCTGCTTGAGTCCCTTGACCCGTTCCACGTAGAGGCTGTAGAGGGCGCTGCCCAGGTTGCTCCAGGTGCGGGCGTCCTCGCCGCCGACGATGTTGTCAGCGCAGGCGATGGCACGGCCGAAGGCCTCGGCGGCGTCGGAGAAGTCTCCGAGACGCAGGCTGATGTCGCCCAGGCGGTTCCACAGCTCTGAGCTGAGCCGGTTGACGGCGACGGCCTTCTTGTAGGCGTCCCTCGCCTTGATCCAGTCCTTCTTCTGGAGGTACTGCTCGCCCAGAGACTTTTGTGCCCTCGCGAACCGATGTCCTGAAATATCCCACGCCCGCTCGTAGTGTTCTGAGTTGTCCTCGAGGTCTCCCAGGATGCACCACAGCCGGGGCGCGTTGGGAGGCGCGGGCTGGCGCTCGGGGCCGTGGTAATCTGCCTCCTTGAGCTCGTCCAGATCCACAGCCTCGTCCGCCTCCTCGACCCCATCCTCCTTCTGCCCTTCCGGCGTCCCAGTCTTGTGGAATAGCCGCCACCGCAACACAGCCTTGGCCTTCGCCTCTCCGTTGATCCCGCGGCCGTCCTCATCGTCCTTGGCCGCGTTGCTTGCAAAGCACAGCGCCACTTCCGCCCAGAGACGGAGCCGCTTGAAGATCTCGAGGGCCGAGACGAGCGAGCCCACGCCAGCCCAGGAGTAGGCAAGCTCAGACTCGAGATGCCAGCGGGGCGGCGAGCTCAAGGCGTGGATGTACTCGAGGCGGACCTGTGCCGGGGCCGACTCCGTGGGCTTCGCGGCCGGGAAGAAGGATGTCGGCTTATTCGGGGCCTTGGGAGCCTCCTCCCTGTCCGTCGTAACTTTGATTTCCGGGACCGCCGTCTCTGTCAAATCCCCATTTTCTGTTGGCTTCGAAGTATCCTCCGCCGCCTCGGTAGTGTCAACAACGACCTGGTCCACGACAGCCTGCATCTGAAGAACACCCCTCTCGATCGTCCTGCTCCGGTGCACCTCGATCCTCGACCGGACGAGGAGGGCGTGCGAGTAGATCTGCCAGTTGGTCGACTTGTCCGAGATGACGCGGACGGCAAACGGTAGAATCTCCTCCGCCGTCAGGCTGTCGGCCGGCGAAAAGGCATCCTTCAGCGTCGCCTCAGCGAGGAGAATGATCTGGTCCAGGGGCGAGAGCTGCGGTTGGTCGTCAGGGGAAATATCTCTCAGCGGTGCCGGCAACTCCGTCTTTGCCGCATCCTCCACCTTCTCCTTGGTAAACTCGAGATCCTCCAACAGAGTGTCGTCGTTGAGCGCCACCGCCTGCGGTTTCGCGTCGTTTTGTTGCCCCTCAGCCCCCTCCTCACTCTTCGCCAACACCACAAGCTGACTCGTACTCTTCGCCTGAAACCTCGTCCTCTTCCCCAGCGCGCCCGACAAAGCATAAACAAACCCATCCAGCTCCGTCGCCTGCCGCAGCGCCTCCTTCGCCTTCCCATCCAACCCCAACATAATACACACATTCGCCTTCTCAACCAGGAACTGCACCCTCTCCCCAACACTCCACCCCTCCCCCAAAACCTCCCCCGCAACCTCCTCCAGCCCCTTCTCAATCCCATCCTGCAAACTCGGCACATCACACCACTGCGAGCTCTTGTTGAAAGCTGACCCCGGTCCCAGACTAAGCTGCGTCAGCAGCTTGTAATGCCAAACCCGCACGCGCAGAGCGAGCCACGCGGCCGACCTCTCCGCCCCTTGGCCCCCCTTGCTCAACTCGTCCTGGGAGAGGCTGGTCAAGATCCATTTCGCCAGACAAAACAGCTCGACGAGCGGGACGTGCTCATACACGGACACGCCGTCCACCTCGAGCGATTTCAGGCAGGCCTTTCTAAACTGCCGCGCGTCTTGTCCAGCGGCGAGAGAGAAGAGTTGCTCGACCTGGCGCAGGGGGGCATCCTCGAGGACGGGGCCGGTGACATTGGCTTGGAGGAAGGCGTTGAGCGCGGCGAGGCCGATGGCCAGTCTGTCGTTGTTGCTGCCATCCTGGACTGGTGTCTCCGTCGCCTGCTGGAGCGTGCCGACAAACTGGGTAATCAGTTGACTCGCGGTGTCGCCGACGAGGATGTCGAGGTACCGCCCCGCGGCGAGCAGGTGGTTGGTCATGGTGATGGCGGATGCTGATTTTGAATTTCTCGCCGTTTCTGTTTGTTTCTTTTTCTCGGTCGTGGCTGGCTGTGAGAAGGGGAGGGACGAGAAAAAAATCAGGAAAAATGGGAGAATGAATTTCAGAAAAAGCAGGCCCTCACCCTACGCTCAGCGAGAAAGTCGACACAGGTTCACGCCGAATGAATTACCAATTCATCAAGGTGTGGAGGGGCTCTCCCAAATTTCTTCAGGTATGCCAAAATAAAGCGGGGCGCTGATGGCGGGGTTGTTTTGCGATTAGATAACGCAGCTCTGGGCGGGAACAGGAAGTGGGAGGTGGGCTCCATCACCCCTCAACACTATGGCAGACATCACCAGCACACACCACATCACACATCACGCATTACCAGCATCAGAACGAACAGCCGAGAATCGGGTGATGAAGTCGATTTTCGTACAATACTCCACTACACTGCAACGCTCTAGAGGTACATGCATACCTACTTCATACATACTCTGACACGCTCCAAACACTCATCGCCGACAAACAAAGGCGCGCAATCTCGATCTGCAATCCGCGATCCGCAATCCGTAGGCCGTAGGAAAAAAATTGCAATCCGACATTAGACAGGGTCAGAGCCATCCTCAGATTTGCGAGATCCACCATTATTGAGTTCAAGAGCGGCCGGCCTGCTCCCACTGCACTCCTCGTGTCGCGCACCCGGCAGCAAGACAATGACTTCCCGCCCCGAGTACGTGTCCCACGTGATGGGCAAAGTCGACTATTTCTTGCCCTTGTTCTTCTTGCTCGGCACAACCCGGAACCCGGGGATGTCCTCCTTGGGCGCCGTGCTGCTGCTGCCGCCCTTCTTGGCGACTTCGCTCCAGCCGCCGTTGCCGCTGTTCTTGGGCTCGCTGGCCGAGCTGGTCGGCTCCTTCTCCACAACGCCCTTGTCGGCGAGCTTCTTGCGCCGCACAAACTCCTCCGCAAAGTGGCGTCCGTCCATGGTGGTGCTATATCCGTACACGGCCTCGGAGAGGATAAGAGGGTCGAGAGGCATCTCCAGGAGGATGATGGCAAATTGCTCGACTGGGGCACACTTTGTTAGCGCACGTCGCGTCTGACAGACCTCAGCGCTTTCACCAGGAACAGGAAACTTACTGTCGGTGACCCCAATAAGGCCACGGGCGAGCTCGCGGTTCAGCCACTTCTTGAACTCCTCCATGGCAACGTTCTTGGCGTCCTTGGTCGACGCGGCCGACGGCTTGGCAGCCGGCTTCGTCGCAGCGGGGGTGGGCGCGGGCTTCATGATGCTGGCGCTGGCCGAGCGGCTTTGTGCGGCAGGACCAGTCGGGACCTTGACCTTGCCACCAGCGCCGACCGTCGCCCAGCCACCGATCTGGCCGGCGACGGCAGCGGCAGCGAGGGGACCGGGAGACGCCGACGTCTTGCTCGCAAGATCCGCATATCGCTTGCCGGCGGCAGACACCTGGGGGGCGCCGCTAGCCTGCGCGCTGGCAGCGGCCGCCTCCTTGGCCTTCTGCTTGCGGGCCTCCTCCTCGCGTTGAATGTCGGCCAGCGTCTTCTTGCTGGCAGCAGTTCCGAAGTTGGCGGCAGCCGGCTTGACGACCGCGGGTTGCTTCCACGGGCTGCCGGCGGGGGCACCGACAGGGGAGCCGGTTCCCCAAGTGCTGCTGGCGGGGAGAGCTGGATTGGATGCGGCGGCGGCCGCCTTCTCGCGCTCACGGAGCGCCGCAGCCTCTTGCTCGAGGACGGCCCTCCGGGCAGCGGCGGCAGCCTCCTCCTTCTTGGCCGCCTTCTTAGCCTCGGCCTCCTGGATCTCCTTCAGGCTCGGGCCCTTATGCATCTCTGCGCCGGGCTGGGGCGCCCACGGGGCGGTGGGGGGCGGGGCGAGAGCTGCACCCTCCGAAGTCGTATCCGGGGTACCCGATCCCGAGCGGTCGTCATATCGAGCCGGGAGGTTCGAAGCGGGGCGCTGAGCCGTGGGGGCGGCCAGAGGCGTGGCCTGGGCTGGGGGCGGGAAAGGCATGGGGAGGTCGGAAGCCGGCGGCTGCTGGGGCGACTTTGCGTTGTCGGCCTGAGTCTTGCGGACCTTCTCGGTGAGGGTGAGCTCGGCCTGCGCTTGAGCATTCTTCTTCGTCTCAGCGGGTGCCGCAGTCGGGGCAGTCACAGCGGCATCTTCTTCGACGGCGGCAACATCGGCGGCTGGGGTGACTTCCTCCTCGGGCTGGGCCTTCTCCAGCTTCACCTCACCGGCAGCGGCGGCGGCGGCGGCGACAGCAACGGCAGCAGCAGTGGCGGCTTCCTCGGCGTCAAACTGAGCCCGCAGCTCCTGGAACTCCTGAAGCCTCTCGCTGAAGCCCTCCGAGTCCTTGCGAAGCTGATCCACGCTGGGAAGCTGGCTGCGAACGTTGTTATCACCAGCCGGGGCGCCGACGGCCTGGGCATTGGGGAACGCTCCCGGGAGAGCACCAGCGCCCTGCAGGTTAGCTAGCATCTGGCGCTCGCTGAAGTTCAGGTCGGGAGTAAAGATGTCGGCCGCAGGTCCGATGGGCGCCTGGGCGGGGCCCGGCGTCATGGCTGCCGCCGAGTCAAAGAAGCCGGCGGTGGGGGCGATCGGGCCGAGGGGGTGCTGCGGACCCATTCCGATCGGAGACGTCATGCTCCCAAAGCTGGGCTGGCTCTGGAGGCTGTGGGCGCTGGAATGATGGTGCAGGCCGCCGGGCTGGATGGGCGGCAACCTGCCAAAGGCTGGGTGGTGGTGCTGGGCCATTTCGCGCTGTCTGGCATGGAACATCTGCTCCTCCTGCTTCCTCCGCTCGAGGTCGTTCTGCTGTTGGGCGGTCAGAGTGCGGCCGAAGGACGGGAACGCACTCTGGAGGGGCGGTACGACGTCGGCGACGCTACCCCCAAACGGTCCCTGAGTGGGCGGCGGTCCATGTGCGATGCCCATCTGAGGGACCAGGAACGGCTCGCGCGAGTTACCGATGCGCCGAATGAGCTGGCCGAGGGGCTCAAAGTCGGGGTCCTCCAGACGCTTGACGCGCAGGTCGGGGGTAAAGAAGTTGGCCTTGTACCAGTCGTTCATCTCGAGACCACTGAACGGCCCCTGCATGGTACCCTGCGGGTCCAGGTACACCCAGCGCATCCGATCCGGCATCACCATGGTTCTAACAGCGGTGGGATCCGGGGCCGGCTGGCCGGTCGGGAACGAGGTGCCAGCGGCAGTGGCGGGGAACGACTGGGCGGCGGTCGAAGTCAGGCCGGGCTGGGATTGCTCGGCGGTCGAGAAAGGGGACCGGTTGGATTCAGAAGAGGGGAACATATCCTCGAAACCACCACGTCCAGACTTGACCGGGCTGTCGGTATCGCGCTGCAAGCCGATTGCGCCCCGGCCGATGGCGCCGAGAGGATTGGCCTGTCGGAGATCGGGCACCGAGTCGCTCAGGTTATCCTGGTCATGACCATGCATCTGCTGCTGCATGGCCAAAGGGAACAGGGACTCAAGCTTGCCGCGCCCCAGCCTGGAGGTAGCCGGAGGGCCAAACACGCCGCCCAGTCCGCCGAGTCCGGGTGAGGGAAGGTCGGTCAGGGGGCCGAAGATGCTGCCCCCGAATGCGTGCTGAAAGGGGGCTCGCTCGCGGTCCGGGGTGCCGACTGAGGGTCCAGCAGGCCAGCCCGAGAGCGGGTTGACGCTCGCAAAACCCTTCGCCCCAACGCTTGATGTCTGGCTCCGGTCGCTGCCGTCAAACGCGGCGCCGCCAAATGAGCGGGGGAACGTGCCGAAGTTTGAGTGCTGATCGGAGGTGGGTCCGGCCTGGGCAAGTCGATCGGCGTCATGTTCGCCGTGGCTGTCATCACCGCGGTCGGCAAGCGGGCTGCGAAAAGGGTTGGTCTCAGAGGGACTGGCCGGACCATTACCACCTCCCTGGTTGCCCAAGCTCAGACCGGCCATTCCAAAATCCCCAGCGTTGCCCTTGACGGGGGTGTCAAACCCCCCAGCTCGCTGGTGCGGGGCGGCCGTGGCGGGAGGGCTCTCGTGGCCGCCGCTCAAGATGGCACCGCCAGAAGGACCATCGTCGGTGGCGAAGGGATCCGTGTCAGTGCGCTGTCGGGGGCGCCAGCTCGGGGCATCGCTGGCCTTTGGGTTCGCATTATTATCGGCCGAGTCCTTGGGGATCAGGTGGGCGAGGCGGCTGCCACCAGTCGCGGGACGTTTGTCGACGAGACCCGGGGTGGGGAGAGCAAAACTTCCAAAGGCACCGATGCCACCGGTGGACGCAGCCCCAGCTCCGGGGCCCCAGAGAGAACCTTGACCACCAAAACCAGAAGTCCCCGCGGTGTTGCTGCGGGGTAGCGCCAAGGGTTGAGGCCTCGAAGAAGCGGCATCGCGACCAGATTGCTCGTCCTCGGGCTCGTCGGATATGGACTCCTTGAGTTCGGTGCTGCGGCGGGCAATCCAGGATTCTTCGCGGGCAAACCGGTTCGCTGTCGGGGAGGCCGTGGCCATGCCGGGGAAAGGATTCGTATCGGTGGTCTCTCGGCGGCGGGTGCCCGGGCGGGAAGCGGTGGACGGGGACGAAGTCTGGTAATTGGCCGCATTCGCGACGCTGACCGACGTCTTCCGCCCGTTGACTGCGCCCCCAGTGGCGGCATGGTTCCCCTCCTTGTTCTGCTGGGGGGGTTTCAGGGTCGAGTTGACATCGAGGGAGAACATGTCGCGCTCCTCAGCCGACATGTCCTCAAAGCTAACAGGTTTGACGGCGCCGTTCGAATCCCAACACACGCTCGGGTCTTGCGGCACATGGGGGGAGTCGGAGGCCTTCCCCCAAGGCCGGGGGTGGTTCCCGTTCATTTGCGCAGGGTTCCAGTTGGGCATGAGCAGGCCTGAAGTGTCCATCAGGGAGGGGTCGAAGTGGTCCTTGTAGATGTCCAACAACTCTTCTCTAGTGTAGCGGAGAGTGCTCTGCGCGTCGTAGGTCGGCGGGGCATTAGCAGACAGGGAATGGAGGTCGCTGGCAGGGTGTTGTGACATATCGGCCGGGCTCGCGGCGGAAGGCTGGTTGAAGGGCGTGGTCGAGGGTCGGCGGAAGGTTCTGGTGCCATTTGAGCGAGGCCTGTGAGGGAAAGAAACAAAAGCTCGGTCAGCACGGACCGAGGGAGAGGGGGTGAGGGCGCGAGTGAGGGCGCTTAGGGCGACGATGCGAGGCCGGGCTATGTGGCCACAGCCATTGCACGGCCGCCGTCTCGACAAATCTTGGCAAAAACCGGTGGCTCAAACACGCGATCGATGCGCAGCGATTGACGGGCGGACAGGCAGAATGGGGCATGCCCATCACATCATGGGAAATACGGGCGCAGGGGCAGGAGGGGAGAGACTCACCAATCACCGCTTCCAGCCCCCCGGGTGGAATCGCTGCGTCCACTGCCCCTCGGGTCCCTGTTCTGGTTCTGGCCCGCGGCGGCGGAGGCGAAGCTCGATGTTAACTGAGGCATGGCGGAGCGGAGAGGGTGTAGGTTCGAAGACGGTGAAGAGGGCGAATTGCCGGCTGGTGAGGTATGGTATACAATGCAGGAAAGGCAGTACGGTGCAGGTGCGGGAGCGGACGCTGGGCGCGGTCGCGGGTGGTGCAGGTCGAAAATCGGATTCGCGGTTTAGGTGAGGCAAGGTTTTGGTGGTGGTGTGGGACTGCAAAAGCGACAGAGCTTCCCTTTTTTGCAAAGTTTCGAAGAGGTTGTCCAGTGCAGCGATGCCGAGCTAGACCCACCCGGGGCGGAAACGTGACCTGACTCGTGACCACATTTTTGGGCGCTGTGGAGGCGGCGCCGTGGGGGCACAGTCGGGGCACTGTGGGTGCTGGCGGGCGCTGTCCCAGTCCGCACTGTTCGCGTTTTGGCAGCGGCAACGCGATTTCGGTCTGGCACGTGCAAATTGCCTGCCGCAGCAGCCACCCGCCCACTGCCTGCCCGCCTGCAACCGTCCACTGAAACTACCAATCCGCAGCGCCTCGCAAATAAAATTCGCAGCACCCCCACCTCCATGCTCAGGCCCTGGACCTCGAGACGGGGCCTGCATCTGCACAGATCTCTCTTGCATTTTGTTGGGCTGCCCTCCCACTCCTCATATGTGGCTCGTCGGAGCCTGTGTCTGCCTCGTTGCGCATACAGTTGCTCACTTGGGCACCTCCCTGACCTGGAAGCCCAGCATCTCGTTTGACTGCCACGAATTCTCATCCACCAGCTTCTTGGCCGTCTCCCCGCCCGCAACAGGCACACGATACTCAAACCGATTCCCCTCGGCCGGCTGCCTGCCCCCAGGGAGCACATACGGGAACGGCAGGTACTCGGGCATCAGGCCCAGCTGCCGCAGCACGGTGCCCTGGTCCCAGGCGATGTGCTCGTGGTACAGGCGGTCCCCACGGATGTTGACGATGCTCGTGAACGGGATGCTGAGAGGCCTGGACGTCGCAGGCACCCCTGGGATCCTGTGGGTGGGGTGTGACCATCAGTTGCCTGGCACTGTTGCCGGAAAGGAGACGGACACTGGATTTGCCACAAGCGGCAGGGAATGACCTGGGGGTGACTTACAGCCAGTCAATGACCCGGTTGTGCGTGCAGTTGAACAGGAACTCGTCGACAATCCGGTCGATGCCCACCGTCCTGCTCACCAGCTCCAGCGCCGCATCGTCCGGGTTGCTGAAGATGAAGTGGTCGCGGTAGAAATCCGTCAGCTTCGCGCGCCCGATGCCGCCCGTCAGCACCGGCACATGGTTGACGTAGGGCTCCTCCACCATGGTCGCCATGGTCTCCTCGACGCTGCGGTCTGCAAACTCGAGCTGGGTGTGCTCGTCCCAGATGGCCTCGAAGTCAAAGTACGGGCCGCCCATGAGCGGCTTCAGGAACGTCAGCGACCGGGTGTGTGCCACAGCCGCCGCACTGGCGCGGTAGTCCGCGCTCGCGGGGATGACGAAAAACCGCCCTGCAGCTCCCGGGTAACGGTGGACGGCCAGGCCTTTGCGTGCCCGCTCCTCGCCATGGCTTGCGGGGACATGGGCGAGCACTGGGACGGTAGCCTCGCCATCGGGGCAGCTCCCGTAGAAGACGGACCCCGCGATCTTGGGATGAGCCCCGATGGCAGAGAGGAGTGTCGAAGTGCTCGATGTGCCTTCACCGGGGATGACTTTTGTGTGTTTGACTTTGGTCAGCGAGGTTGCTCGGCGCCCGGACCGACCTGCGTGGACAACGCTTACCAACGACACCAAACTTGTCACCCGAGCATTCGGGCAACTGCTCCAGCGCAGTGAGAGCGGTCGCTAGCTGCTCGCCGATCTTGGAAAGCCCGTCATCGACTAGGATCTGAGCGACGGCATAGCCTTCCTCTGCCCACTTCTGCCGCGGCGGGGGGTCCAGCGTGCTCTCATGGCTGCTCAAGCTGAGGCCGGCAGAAACAACGAGTACAAGCCCGGGACCGTTACCCCGCCGGGAAAGCGGGGGCTGGATCGAGATGTCTGGCGTGACCTCGACGACGGGAGCCGAGGGGCGTTGCTTGGGGGCGGCTTGGGCGTCCATTCTGGCTTCTTGTGGGGGCGGCGTGCCAACCAACCCCGTGTTTCCATTCACAATGGTCGGAGGGATATCGGTTGGTGCAACGTCATCGGCCTCGCGTGCTGATCTTCGGCTGCCCGTTTTTTGCTGCCGTTCCGCCCGTGTCCCCACCGGCGATCGGCATGTTGATCGGCACGTGGAGTCTAGTGGGGGAACTCGACTGCCCCCAACGGCCCCCCACGGATGGGTCAAGAATGGGTATGTACCATCAACTGCTTTGTCTCTCACAAACAACCAGATGGAACGGCATGGTATGCACACCGTTGGATCGGTTGCGTCCCAGCTGGCCGGCCCAAAACCCTCCTACACCATGAACAGCCCCTGAACCCCTGGCAGCCGAGCTTGACCTCGAGGGCATTCAAGAGACGGCATCTGAGAAGTCTCATCAAGATGTCATATTATTTTTGCATTATCTCCCTCAGCTATGGCCAATTTCCCGCCTTGTCCGACCTTAATTCCACCTGCGAGTCGCTCCCGACCGACGCTCGCTCGAGGTCGACATAGTCCCCCCTCTCCACCTCGGCAAGGCTGTCCAGCCGCACCCCATTCGACCGTTTCGACAGCGCCGTCCTGTTCCCCTCCGACTTGGAGCGGTGCCCCGGCCCACTGCCGCTCGCCGCCATCCCGCCGCTGCCCGTCATGCCGGTATGCCGCACCCACCACGGCTTGAACAGCGGCTTGAGCCACGGCACGCACCCGCAGATGAGCCCCAGCTGCACCTCGACGGCCATCCACAGCCACAGGTGGAAGCCGTACCACGTCACGTCGTACGTCTCGTCTATGACGTAGTGGATCCAGTAGATGCGGATGCAGCCGGCGAAGACGACGACGAGACCGAAGCTGAAGAGGGCGAGCAGGGCGATGCGCTGCATGAGCGGTAGCGAGGTGTGGGACAGGGTCGGTAGTGGCAGGACCCAGACGAAGAAGTCGAGGGCGGCGGTCAGGACCGAGTGGGCTAGCAACACGGGGCCTTCGTTGTAGCAGTCCGTCTTGGACCGGCTCAGGTCCCAGTAGCTTGTGAAGGGTCTGGAGTTGGGGATGGTCAGCCACCAGACATGTGAGGTGCCGTCCAAGGGGGTGGGGCTTACCGGCACTGGCTGAAGAGAGCCACGAAAAAAGCAAAGTTGGTCAAGACCGCGGACCAGATCCCGACGTCTGTTCCCACCCCTGGTTAGCTACCCCGGCACTTGTTGCTTTTTTTCTTTCTCGATCGTGGGGCAGACTTACGGGACAGGCGGCGGAACCACGTCCCCACCGGCGCAAGCCGGAGGTAACTGACGAAGATAGAGATCTTGGCCAGCGAAGTTGCCAGGACGAACAGCGCCTGGGCGGCAAACGAGACCTGACGGCTCGCAACCATCTTGGCGGGGGTCAAGTCCCAGATGTGGAGGTCCCATCCGTACTCGGAGGAGGCTAGCACGACGCATGTGGTGACGCCCGCGCCGAAGACCTGAAAGGTAGAGGGACACTGATCAGCCATCGATGTCCTTTTCCTTTCTGCTGGGCCTCACAACTGGCGCGGAGGCAGTTGGCACGTGGGGAGCTTACCGCCGCGGCGATCATCAGCCAGTCATCCCAGTCGACGCTGCGCACAATCCGCACCCTCACAAACAGGCGCAGGATAAGACATATCGTGCTGATGGACAGGGCAAGGAGCTCGACGATGACAAGCGCGGGCCCGCGAGTCACCGGGTCGACGTAATTCGGCGCCGGCCACGAGGCGACGACATCGGCGGGTGGTTGCCTCATGGTTGCTGAGGAGAGGGGAGGTGGGTGCGGGGAGAGACGACGACAAAGGGTGGGATCGGGGTCGGAGGGGCCGAGGACACGAGGATCACGGTCGTGTCGTGACCGCGCCGGCCGAAGGGGTCCTGTCAAGGGAAGGTCACCTTCGATGGCTGGGTGTGCCGAGACAGGGTCGAGAGAGGTGACAGACGGCGACAGAGGGGAGCAAAATCCGGGGTAAGCTGGGGTATAAGATTGTCTGTCGATATACTCGCCTACCCCGGACTCACCCTACAGCTCCCAGCATCTTGCCATGCATGACAGAGTGACATGGATGCTATCCCTACACGACCATAACGCCGGGAACTTGCAAATTTCGCCTTGCCGGTGGTCAATGCCAGCACCACACCATCATGCCCGGCGCAGCAATTGGCGTCTGGGCATCGAGACCGTCTCTCGGAGTTAGATGTGATGGGGAGATGGGGAATCGGGACAGATCCCAATCCATCCCAGCTTGCCGCGGCTCCACCGGTCTTTGACAGGTCTCGGCAGCCCGTGCGGACCCGGCTGCCGGGGCGGCCCCGGTTGGGATGGCTTGGAGGGGAAAGGGGTGGTGAGGGAGGTGGGCTGACATGGCGGAGGGGTTCCTCAGCACGTGGGTTTGCCGTTAACTCTGGACATTCTCGAGATGCCACTTCTCTGTGCAGACTGAGAGCTTGTCGGCGACAACGAGTTTGTAGGTTGCTATCTAGTTTCTCGCAGCCATTGCCCTGCCTGCCTGCCCGGTGGTGTCCTGACCTGGCCACGCGAGCACTCCCAAGCCTCGCAAGCCGAGAGCCGAGAGGGTGTTCTCTCGCCACTGGCGCCAACCGTTACTCCTCTCGAGGAATTCCACACACGGGTTGTACATTTGTACGCACACTAGAAAAGGAGGGCAGGCAAAAACTCTGCGAGACCTCGGCCGACCCCTCGCAGACGCACGCCTGCCGCTGGCACATGGCACATGGCATTGTCAACCTCCTGGCCATGAGCCCAGGTCGACACCCTCAACCCGAATGGTAGAGAGCTTGCGAGCCGTTCCCCGCTTCCCCAGCCTGGCAACATGCGCCGGCGTGTGATTTCGCTTCGCCTGGCGGGGATGGCTGGTGGTGGGTGGTGAGGGACAAGGATGCCCCGCCCTCCTCACGGTCTGGAATCGGCTTGGATCTGCGGAGAACAACGGTGGTTGACGACGGTTGCGGTGGGCTTGGCCGAGGTCCACTCGCCGCTCTTCAGGGGAACCGTTCAGGGGGGCCAAGGCCAGGTCCCGGCCCAAGAACGCCACCACCTTGCCCCAACATGGCAATTCCCATCCCCTCTCGCAGCCACAAACCCACCAGGACGGGCCAGGGGGCTTGTCATCTCTCAAGGTCAACCGCATTAGGCTTGGTGCCCGCCTGCGCAGTCGTCGTGAGAAGGCATGGCGCCGGAGATTCACTTTGTTCAGCTCGGATTTGCATGTCCGTATTTGGATACTGACGTCCGTCCCTATTTATTCGTGCGCGCACACACCCAGACTCTGTCTCACACACTCATCCGTACTCGTATGCAAGCCCATCCGGCCGGCATCTGCTTGGTGGTTTTATGGTTGCCTCCACGGGCCGAGGCCGTCTCTATCGTCTGTGCTGATTGACAGGCGGACCTGACATGTTTTCGGTGGAGCTAACCACGATGGCGATGGCTAGCGTCGCGCCGCCGTAGCGTGGCCAGGCAGGGATCGGGCGAAGATGGGCGTGGCGACCACTCGGCATGGTGGGTTGGATCATGGTGCCGGCCGGATCGAACTGGACTTGTGATGACCGGACTCAGCCAAAGGAGGAGACTCGAGCCGAGCACACCGGTCAAGCATGGTCAAACATGGTAACCGGTCCTCGCCAAGCGTCCTCTTCCAGCAACTTCCAGCAAGCCTGGCGTCCAAAGATACCTGTTTCGTGTTCGTATGAGTTGGAGGGAGGCACGTACAGACACGCCCTTTATACATGCTCAATGGATGCGTCAGCTCGCCAACCCCCTCGACTCCGGCCTCGGGGCCGGCAGGCCTCGGCCCCAGTCGCAACGGTAACCTCACCTCGGCCCTTGCGGATGACTCCCTCCCCAAGTCCCCCAGGTCTTGCAACCGTGTTGGACGAGAGACGGATGAGACGCTTGACCAGACATACATGTTCCTCCACACCTCAACAACGGTGTCTATGTGTCTTCTGACCAGGCAAGTCCACTGACCCGCTCTTCACGATCTGGGACAGCCGCCAAGATGTCAAAGCACAGACGGTGACAGCCCTGCATGTTGATGAGATGGGGATGGACTTCCCAAGAGTGATCACGGCCGACACCACGCAGCCGGTTCGTCCACCGATCCCTGCCCGAACCATGCGGAGCCAGGACAGGGGGAACAACACATCGCAGGAAAAAGCAATGAAAGACGCGGGGAAGCTAGTCAAGAGGCTTGAAAGCCTCCCCCTTTTCCGGGAATGTCGTGGGTGGCATGCGTCCAAATTCAGCATCACACATGCCCGTACCATGGCCTATCCGGGATCAAGATGTGCCTGTCGTGGCCCCGCCGTCTTGCTATTTTGGACTCTAGATCCAGACTCCAATGCCGAACTCGAAGCGCGAACTCCATCCTCGAATCCCAGGCCCGACCTGGCTCTAGACCAAACAAGTCACCAAACCGTCTAAGCACCGGGTGCACTCTCTCCCACATTCCGAATCCGCCCCTCCACCCTCGGCGCAATGGCCCTCGTCCAGCCCACCTCGCACTCCTCCTCCGGTAGGCTATCGCAAGCGGCGCTCTTCACCCCCGCCCGCCGGGACCACTTGCCAAACACGCGGCGCATGATGGCCAGCTCGTGGTCGAGGCCACGGGCGGTCGTGCGCGCCCGCTCCTGCTCCTCGCCCGAGTCGTCGTCGCTCTCCGAGTCAGCGTCAGCGGGGGCGTCCATGGGCGTGATGCTCGCGCGGCGCTGGCGGATGCGGGAGGGGGTGAAGCTCGCCCAGCCGCCGTTTTCTGTGCTTCCGGTGGTGGAGGATTTCTCTTTGGCTGGGCTCACGGGAGGGGAGGCGACGGTGGGATGGCACTTGGCGACACCGTCTGCCACTTTGGACCTGTTTCGAGATATGTCAGTCCAAGCACCACACCAGCGAAGTGATAAGAAGACAGAGCTGATACATACCAGTGCCGATCCAACGACGGCCCCCAGCCCTTCCACTTGGCCAACACAGTCAACGACATGAAATACTGCCGCAGCATGGCCGAGATGAGCATGCCGTTCTCTTCGGACACGACCTCCTCGCACAGGCCGCCCTCGGGCTGGACCAGCAGGCTGCGGTAGCCGTCCTTGCCCCGGCCCATGTAGCCGCGGGTGGCGAGGACGTAGATCCGCTCGTTGTCCAGAGGCGAGCCGTCGATCTCCGCCGAGAGAATGCGGGAGCCCGGCGGCCGGGACGGGTCAAAGGAGAATTTGATGTTGGAGACTTGGGGGAAGCGGCCTGAAGGGGGGTGTCAGTACGCGTCAAGCTGTGACTAACTATAACAAACAGGATGATGCTCTTACCTTCCAGAGCGGGATACAACGACACGCCATTCTCCAGCGCATCCCAGATGCCCTTGCCCGACACCTTGATCACAACCACGGGATCCTCAAACGGGAAGCAATCCGTCACGTCCTTGACGCGGATCGGTCCCGGGGCATACACCTGATCACCCCGGATGGTGCCAGCAGCCATGAGCGCACATTCGGCCCCATAATGGTGGCGCATGATGTCGCACACAAAGTTCCCCAGGTTGCTCTCGCGCAGGCGCACCGTCGTGAAGCGCGCGTCCAGAGGGGCGGCCGTGAACCCGACCGGCTTCTCCAGGCTCTTCTTGAGCTTGGCCGTCAGCTTGTCCACCAGGGCAAGCGTCTCGCTATCCTCTGGCAGGGAGCGGACGATGTCGCGCCGGAAGATATCCACGTCCCATTTTCGGCCGCCGCCGCCGGGGACTTCCGCTGCGCGCCGAACCTCGATGTAGCTCAGCTGTTTAAAGTCGGCACCGGAGCGCAGCACGTGGGTGCCGTTGATGAAGCTGTGGGCGTAGAAGTGGTCGTGGCCGCCGAGGATGATGTCAATGGCGCCGCCGAGCTGGGTGGCCAGCTTGTTGTCGTTGGGCTCGCGCATGTGAGTGAGGGCGATGATGATGTCGGCGCCCTGGGCGCGGAGCTCGGGCACCAGCTCTCGGGCCACCTCGCTGGCGGAGCGGTAGATGAGGTCCGGCGGGAGCGAGTTGATGGTCTCGAGCCACTCGCGCTCGCCAAGGCCGAGTAGGCCGATCTTGATGCCGTTGGAGGTGGTGATGATGTGCGTCTTTTTGGCGTTGCCCAGCGGGACGCCCTCGCCCAGGGCCGGGTCCAGCACGTTGGCCAGCAGCCAGGGGAACTTGCATTTGGAGGTGAGGTGGCGGTATTGTCTGACGCCAAAATCGAGGTCGTGGTTCTTGTGGCGGCGTATCAGCATGGGGTGTGCAATGATGAGAAAAGCGGGGTGGGAGTCGACATACCCCTACACAAGCACAGTCGGTACCGATCAGGTTGAGGAGAGGGACCATGTGACTGCCTATGAGAACAGAGATCAGAAGCCGGTAAGGTAAGTGAAGGATACATCGTGAGCGGCTCACCCTTGGTGATAGAGCTCTCAAGGCTCGGGTTGAAGACATCGCCGGAGAAGAGAGTGACCAGCTCTGGCTGGCCTTGATACTTCTCTCCTTCACGGTACTCCTTGCACACGCTCACGAAACGGGCGATGCCGCCGACAGGCTCCGCCGAGGACGGGTCCAAGTGGTAGACATCGTTGTAGTGAATGAGTCTCAGGGATGGGGGCGAGTTGAGGTCCTGCCCGGAGCTGAAGGTCACCTGGGGTTCGGCGGAAGGCGGAGTTGCCGTGGCGGGGCTCATGGTGACCGGCCGGAGGAGGAAACAAGTGTAGCCCAGTGGAACTCGATCTCGGGAGTGTGTACCGGTAGACCAGATCACAGATCGCCGATTACCCGGATTTTCTGAAACGACCTTCGGGAAGTACTAGGGGACGGATTTTTACCTCTTTGTTGTCCCTAGTGGTTGAACGAGACGGCCCAGCGGGATGGACGGCGGGAGTGGGGGGTTGAGGTTGGGTTGGAACAAGGGGGGGCGGAGCTGAGACGCATCACCCCGCTTGAGTCTTGGGGTCGCCCCGAGCTGATCCGCGTTGCTCGCCTGGTGCTACCCAGCGGGCGGCATGCTGCAGCAGCCAGCTGGCGTGGCATTGGCGGGGTGTTTGCAGGCGTGAATAGGCGATGCGGTTCTGGCCAACCCCAGCGAGGTTGCTCTCGTTTACCTTTTGAGCAATCGACAGACAGATGATGAATTGGAGAGTGTGATGGGAATGGGGAGATGGAATTGGGGAAAGTTGGTGGGGGTGATGGAGCCGCAAGGACCCATCACACATCTTGCTGGCTTGGGATCTGCATGGCTGTTGGCGACAAGCGCGGAGGCTCTGGTGAAGCTTGCATCCATCGCTTGACGACGGGTTCCTGCTTGACATGTGCGCCCTTTGCCTTTGCCTTAGTCGTGGTGGTGGGATGGCGGGGTTGATTGACCCCACCACTCTGTGTGGATTGGAGGGGATTTGGGGATGTGCAGTGCGGGGCAACCCGCTGGGCCCTGGGTTTGCTTGGAAAGGAAGGTGCACGCATCCTGAAGAAATAGAAGAAGCCGGCCAGGTTGGGCCAGGAACATGGACGATAGCTCAGTCGTGAATTTGCAATTCCAGTTTCTGTGCCGCATCACACACGTCTAGCCATGGCCTCCAAATCTCCCAATGCCACTGTCCGCCATGCGCGGCGCGAAGGTCTGGACCCCACTTGTTCCAAGCCGCGGCCTGCTTTCGATTGACTGACAGGCAATACCCCTTCCCCCCAGACGTGCCCGCCATCCTCGAGCTGATCCGTGAGCTGGCCGACTACGAGCATGAGCTCGACAGCGTCGAGGCCACCGAGGCCAAGCTGCTCGAGACCATCGCCTTTGCCCCGTCCATCCCCGCCTCCGCCGAGAACAGCAGCACCCCAGAAACCGAGCCCACGTCCCCATCCAAGCCCGCCCGCTGCCTGATCCTCACCACCCCCGCCGGCGTCCCCGCCGGCATCGCCCTGTACTTCTACAACTACAGCACCTGGCGCGCCCGCCCCGGCATCTACCTCGAGGACCTGTATGTGAAGCAGGCCGAGCGCAAGAACGGCTACGGCCGCCGGCTGCTGGTCGAGCTGGCCAAGGAGGTCGTGGCCATGCGCGGCGGCCGCCTCGAGTGGAGCGTGCTCAAGTGGAACGAGCCGTCCATCCGCTTCTACGAGAGCATCGGCGCCAAGATGATGAGCGAGTGGGTCGGCATGCGCGTCGACGGCGACGGGCTGACGAAGCTGGCCGGCTTGCTCGACTGAATGCCTGGTTGGGGTAAAAAGGGGGGTCAGGGGAAGTAGAGGTGTTGGCGTAATACAAGGAAGCTGGAGATTGCTCATGTCTCCAGTTCGTGATTTGTTTTGCTTTGCTGTGTCCTGGTTTCTTTTTGCCGCTCCGAGCGACACGACGGGAGAGCATGGCGCGGCAAACCTCAACAGATCCGGCCGACGCTTTCCCGGCTCTTCATGTTTTATGCGCCGCCGCCCCCTTCTTCCTCCTCCTATTTGGCACGGCCATCGGCTCCGGAGGAGGCGGGAAATCCGTGAAAAACCCCATCGCGGCGGCAGGCGTGGGGGGTGGTTGAAAGGTCTGCTTTCCCCACACAATCCTCCAGTCGCTGTCTCTGGTTCCCTTCCGCTCCATAATTGGGGTGAGCTGCCAGAGCTGTCCAAACAAACGTCGCCAGAAGCGAGGGGTGTATTTATGGCAGTCGACGGGTTGCGGATCCCCGGTGGGCGTGTTGTCATCCACGGCCCCGGTGAGGAGCTTGTTCTTTCTGTTGGCCGACCGGTCGACCGTCGCCACAGGCCTGACGGCGTACGACCGCCAGTTCCAAGCGTCGAGCGTCCCTTTGGCAGCGGCTCCCGAGGCGCACACAGCCTGCGCCGCCGGCCGTCGCGGAGGCGGGAGCCACGGTTCCTGCGGAGTGCCCTCGGCGATGGCCTTGAGTTTCATCCACTCCTCCAGGGGCAGAGGCGGCATGCACTTGTCCGCCACTGATTTCCACATGGTCATCCTCTTCTTCCGGAGAAGCCTGGGTGGAAGCGGCTGGCCCCACGCATTCTCGGGCGGGATGACCAACGCCTCGATGGTCTGGTTGTTGGTGAGGGGTGGCCTGGGCGAGCTGGTGAGGCCCGCCAAGACTTGGGAGTTGGCGAAGGTGTGCAGTTTCGGCATGTCCCACACATCCAGCCAGTCTGTCTTGCGGAATTCGGCCGCGGCGGCGGATGCGGATCCCTCGGAGTCGTCGCCGGTGGCGGGCGATGTGCGGGCGACCAAGCGGGCCGAGAGCTCGCGGCGGCGGCGGCCCACGCGGCCAAAGGCAATATGCAGCACGCGCTGCATGCGCATCATGTCGCCGGCATTGGCAGCGCGAAGCATGCGCAGGTCGTGGCGGGCCTGGCCCACGTCGCGAAGGGTCTTGGGCGGCTCATCGTGGCGGTTGCGGCGGAAGCGCCTCTTGATCTGCTCGTCGATGAACCCGCGCGCGAGCGGCGGGAGATACGATGCTTCGCGGAGGAGCTGTCGGTAGAAGTCCAGCGGCGACTCGGGCTTGGGGAGTCGGAGAGGGCGGGACATGACATGTTTGGTTCGAGCTGCTGCTGGCCCTGCGCAATCCAAGAAAAAGATGACTTCAGCCCATGCCGGATCTGCTGCAAACTTTCGAGCTTCATGAACCAATCAAGCGCTGGCTTGCTGGTGCTGCAGATCTTGGTGGAGCTGTTGGCTCGGGACGTGCGAGGGCTTTGGGGCTTGTCGCGAATTTTGTGCGCACGAACCACCACTGGCATCGCATTCCAGGTTCAGCCCCGCTTTCTCCCGCGGTTGGGAGGCGCGTCTTCCCAGGCTGCGCTCCACTGCGCTGCGGGCGAGACACGCCCACGAGAACACGAAAATCACACGTCGGCCGCCCGTGTTAATTGAACTCTTGCAAGGGAGCTCCTCTCCTCCTCCACTCGTCATACACTGCGACCCCCCCAGCGCGGCCTGCCTGCGTCGTAACTCTTAGAGACGTTTTTACATGTTTATCTTGTTTTATTTGTTGTCAGGCCGTCGCGACAATACGCATTCATGCCCGGCTGCAGGTGACTCGGCAACAACCCGCCCACGGCCTGCATCGACTCACTAAAACTGGACTGGACTGAGTGGCTGCCCCATCCCCATCGTTCCCCACGATCCACCACACTTTTTGCGCCTGCGGCAACCGAGTGACCGCGCGGCGCAACTGCTCTGCCCCATTCTTAGCACCACCACAACACCACAACACCACCCACCCGCGCTCTCTTTCTCTCGGCCCATCAGCACCCCCATTCGAGTCACCAACATTGTCCACCACTCGACTTGAACCTGCAATCTCAATCGTCGACCGTTGCGCCAAGCATCGTCTCGACCATTTTCCGACCCTCACCCGCCCGCCCAACCTCAATGGATGGGTAATTGACCTGGATCGCGTCACCGCCTCCGTCCCGCGCTTCGTGTCCGAATCCTCATCGCCACGCTCCCACACCCACATCCCGCCCCCGCCGGGCGATCCGCCGCGGATCCATCATGCCGCCCTCTCACATCCCTTCGTCCTCGCAACCACAACCCCAATCCCAGTCCCAGCAGCAGCTTGCGTCGCAGCAGGGCTTCTCCCTCAGCCAACCCTCCTCACAGCCCGCCGGAGGGTACCGGCAATACGCCGACATGCCCCAAAAACCGCACTCCGACCTGGACATGGGCATCTACACGGTACGTTCTGCAGCTCTCGAGCAGCTTGTCCGCATTTTTGCCGCTCTTCTCTACTCATACTCACACTTTGCTCTCCGCAGGCCGTCTACTCGGGTATCAATGTGTACGAGATGGAGGTCAACACCGTCGCCGTCATGCGGCGACAAAACGACAGCTGGCTCAACGCAACTCAAATCCTTAAGGTCGCGGGAGTCGACAAGGGCCGGCGCACCAAGATCCTCGAGAAGGAGATCCAGACGGGCGAACACGAGAAGATTCAGGGCGGCTACGGCAAATACCAGGGCACGTGGATCCCTTTCGAGCGAGGTGTCGAAGTCTGCCAGCAGTACGGTGTGGCCGAGGTGCTCATGAGGCTGCTCACGCACAACCGCGGCCTCGAGGGGCCCGACGTCGAAACCCCGACCAAGGAGCAGGCCATGGCCGCCCAGCGCAAGCGCATGTACAACGCCGCCTCCCAAGAGAACCGTGCGAACGGGGCCTCGGGCACTTTCTTTAAGAACATCTCGTCCACCGCATCTACCGCCATCAACGCCATCACCAAGGCCCGATTCGACTCTCCCGCGCCCAGGAATCGCGGGGGCCCGGCTCGTGCCCCGAGCTTCCACCGCCAATCCTCGATGCAAGATGCCGCCGCGAACGATTTCCCTCCCAACTCGCAGCAGAGCTTCGTGTCCGACTACGGCCATGCCGAGTCCGCTTTTGGATCCCAGGCGAGCCAACCCCCCGTTGGCGACGGCGAGCAGCCGGCACGGAAGAGGCAGAGGGTCCTCACACCGGCTCATAGTTTCGGCGGCCTGACCCCTACATATCCCCAGCAGATGGACACATACGCGGCCAACTACCCGCCAGGCTCGCCCACGGAGCCGAACGAATCCTTCATCTACTCCCAAGCGGGCGTCCACGTCGAGCACGAGCCCAACTACGCCCCTGGTCCTCTCCGACCGCTCCCCTACCACATGTCCCCTGAGGTCGAGGCGAAGAGGAGTATGCTCATGGGGCTCTTTATGGACCCCTCGGGCCCAGACGAGGCCAAGGTTAATGTTCTCCGCAACATGACCCCGCAGGAGCTCGACACCCCGATCGACACCCAAAGCCACACAGCCCTGCACTGGGCTGCCACCCTCTCTCGCATGCCGCTGCTCCGTGCGCTCATCGACGCCGGCGCAAGCCCATTCCGAGTCAACGCCTCAGGCGAAACGGCGCTCATGCGGGCCTGCATTGTCACCAACTCGATGGACCATAACTCATTCCCGGAGCTGCTCGACGTCCTCGGCGTCACGATCGACGTGAGGGACGACAAGGGCCGGACCGTGTTGCACCACATCGCCGTGACCAGCGCTGTCAAGGGTCGGAACTCGGCGAGCCGGTATTATCTCGAGAGTCTCCTGGAGTGGGTCGTGCGGCAAGGGAGCGCCCCGAGCAGCCAAAACACGGGCTTCAACGCGCCCGCGAGGATGGGCATCGGCCGGTTCATGAGCGAGATTGTCAACTCGCAGGACAGCAGCGGCGACACCGCTCTCAACATCGCCGCCCGCATCGGCAACCGCAGCATTGTGTCACAGCTTCTCGAGGTCGGCGCGGACCCCAACATTGCCAACCGCTCAGGGTTGAGGCCAGTGGACTTTGGCATCGGCACGGACTCTGGGAGCCAGCGCAATGGCGAGGCGTCGGACCGCAACGGCGCCTCGCAAGGGTCCAGCCAGAAGAACAGGGAAAACAGCGACGAGGTTGTCAATTGTGAGTGCCGTGGACCTAACTTCCCCCCTTCCAATGCTAACACCCCCCCCCAGCCATCACCCACCTCGTGACCGAGTCCTCCTCTCAGTTCCAAACCGAGCTCAAAAAGAAGCAAGACTCGATCGACTCCCTCCACAGCTCACTCCGCACCACTTCTTCCCAGGTCGGCGACGCCCGGCGCACGCTCGAGGCCTTGCACGAGAAGCTCAAGGCGCAGCAGCTCGCGCGCCAAAAGGTGGCCAACTACAAGCGCGCCTGCCAGGAGGAGGAGCGCGTGCTCCTGCAGCTGGAGCAGCGCTACGGCCAGCTCGATGTCGCCAGCGCCAACGCGTGGGAGATGGATCTCGAGATGGTGCTCGAGCGCGTCGAGGCGGCAGGCAAGCCCGCAACCCCGGCCGACGAGGACGTCGCGCTGCTCCCCGGGAAGCCTGTGCTCCGCGCGCGCGTGGCAGCCATGCGCGAGAGGCTGGCCATGACGCGCCGCGCCGTCGAGGGCCTGCAGGCGCGCAGCAAGGCCCGCGAGCTCAAGTACCGCCGCCTTGTGGCGCTGTGCACGGACAGGCCTGAGGCGGAGGTGGATACCCTGCTGGACACGCTGACGAGGGCGGTCGAGTCGGAGAAGGGCGAGTTGGAGATTGGGCGTGTGAGGAGGTTCCTGGGTGGGGTGGAGGGGGTTGCGTGAGGGGTTTTTGTCTTGGCATTTGTTGTTGTTGTTGTTTTTACCCCTGATTACGGACTGGAAGTGCTCCTGTCCGGGTCTCCTTCGGGTGTCTTTCGGGTGTCTTGTCTTGTCTTGTTTGCATGGAGCCGGGGATGATCCTATCATGTCTCCCGAGGCCTGGCGTCGTTGTGTCTTTGTGTTTTGTCTCTGGGCTCTGCCATCTTGCGGCTTCAACTTGGGTTTTATCGGAATGATACCTCGTTGGCTTATCTTGTACACATCCTCTCCATCCCGCAGCGATTGGGGGGTTCGGATAAACGAGGAGCTGTTCGATCGCATGAGTGAATTAAATAGTTAATTGCCACGCCCCTGGGCCTAACTGTCCCTCGCCGCTTCTCTGCAGCCTTACGGCTAGCCCGCCCTCCCCGACGCTAATGATTTTCCTCTCCTGCTCCCCTCCGCTAATCATTGTAACCCCATGGCCCCTAGCTACTCCCCTCAGCTTCTGTTGCTCCTCTACTGTTCTCCTTCTCCGCTCACCTACGACGTCATAGCGCCCTCCCCACCTCCCTGAGCTAATATTATTGCTCTAGGTTGTGGTAGTAGTCCTCCTCGAAGTCGCTGAACGGGTCGTCCGAGTCTGCGACGGTCGACTAGGCCCGTCTGCGGGGCGCCGCTCCGCTCTCTGTATTTAGAGTACGTTAGCAAACCGGCCGAGAAATTAACGTCCACGTATCAAGAATAGGTCGTTATTACCCTCTATGTTCAAGGTGTTTGTTCGTCTTGCCGCAGTACTTGGTGTCGGTACTGCCGCCTGGAGATAGTCGACTGGGGAAACCTCGCCCGGTTGTCAGACAGCCGCCGAAAACTCACCACAACCCACCGCAAGCCCGAGGCTGGTGGAAGGCGCGACGCGGAGTGGGAGGGCGTGACGCGGATTTGGAAGGCGCGCCACGGGGGGGCATGAAGGAAGACGCGAGGGTGCCCCCTCTCACATCACGATCAATCCCCTCCATCTCTGTCCCGGACTGTTGCAATAACTGTGTTTACTGTCGAATCCTTCTGCAACTGAAAAACCTCTCACCATTTTCGATGTGCCTTGTAGGCAAGCAATGACTCCTGTGCTAAAGGCATTCCCGCCTATCTGCTGTGTGCATCTCGATCGAAAAATGGAAAACGCAGCGCCCAAGTCCCAGTTCTCTCCTCCATGACCACCATCACCACCAGTTCACTTCACCACCCCGTGAGACCCCGTGGGACCCCGTGGGACCCCGGGTCCCTCCCCAAAAAGATCCATTTTCGCCCCGAGACGGCGAACTTCCCGCCTCACCCCAAAAGGCTCCACTCTCACCCCCAAGATTCCCGTGTGATGCATCTCAGATTGCCCAAGCTGGAGGCATGATCCGGCGCGGGTTGTGAGGCTTCTTGCTCAGATGGAGCTGCCGAGCAATCGTCCAGAATAAAGCCCTCGTGTCGTTCGCCTTGTCGGGGGCAAATGCATCCAGCAACGACCACAACAAAATGGCGGTGGCCAAGACGACCACCACATTTCGCAGGGACACTGCCGGATGGTTGGCCCTGATGGTCTGATTCTGGATCTGTACGACTGGGGGCGCGTGTTGATTGATCAAGGGGAGGGATTAGACGACTGGCGATGTCTTCACCACCCCGTGGCACCCGGTAGCAACCCGTGACAACCCGTGGCACCCCGGGTGCCCCCCCGACCCCCTTTCAGCCCTGCCTCCCTTGTCAGCCCTTCTCCAAGCCACCCACAAATGGTCTCGATGTAAATCCACGCCCAAAAGGCAAACGCAAACGCAAAACCAGAGAGAAGGAAAGACAGGAAAGACAGGAGAGAAGGAAAGACAGGAGAGAAGGAAAGACAGGAGAGAAGGAAAGACAGGAGAGAAGGAAAGACAGGAG
>FTEL01004107.1_pt1 | contig 28765 bp, 27 predicted proteins | sample 1658911 | NCBI WGS metagenome assembly FTEL01 (sample SAMEA3914869, study PRJEB12502) | metagenome | biome: forest; material: soil | place: USA | collected 2012-03-12 | depth 0.1 m
ACGGCGGGCAGGGTGGCCTCGCCTGCCACGGGCAGGGTTGGGGTTCAGGAGATGGGTTTGGTGGCGTCGATGACGCACGAGGGGGAGGCCGTGTTGGATGTACGTTGTTGGATTGCCGGCGGCGGGCCCGTGGCCCGGGCTAATGCATTTTCCAGATGGCAGATCCGACTCTGCAGGCAGAGACATGTTCCTTTCCGGTCGATGATGGCAGGTTGTACGGGGTAGCCAACGAGCTACTAATGGGCACGGATGTGATGGGTTTGTTCAACTCGTTTATTCCGGACATCGATCCGATTTTTTGGCAGGTTTTGGGGCAAAGGAACGAGTTCTAGTGGTAAGCATCGATGTAGAGAATGATGAGTCCCCTCGGGGATCGGGTTGAGTTTGTGTCTTGGGCAGCTCCATGGAGATCAAGGGTGTACCAAGAGTGCACGACTTGTGGCGTTCTTGGCGTGGTGTGCTGACACCGGGTCGAGCCAGTCTGCCTTGTGCCTAGGGGCGTGTGCGGTGCTCATATTGAACCGCACACTTCTCTGCTCGTAAACAACCCCTCATGTGGGCATATCTTGTCCTCCCAGCTTCAACCGTCCACGACCTGGCGCGTTGAGTGGACGACTTCCCTGTGGGACATCACAAGTGGATCAAGATGGTTCCCTCGACTTGGAGGGAAGGGAGATGGGCAGTTCGAAGCATGCTTTGGGTGAACAAGGATGTGGAGGCGAAACAAGTACCGATTGGATCCGCGGACATGATAGCAGCTGTTGGAACAGCTGATTCGAACTATTTAATTACCACAACTCCCACACTGAGAGACACTGCAAAACGACGGCAGGGATACGGGGATCGTACCTTTACCATGTGAGACCTTCCGGATGGATGCCCATCACCATTCGGCCGCGCCCACTTGGATAACGGCAGCAACGCAACTCGGACAATGGCAGCGGGTAGCGTTATGATTCTTCCCGAAATAATACGGAATCTAGAAGATGGGAGCAATACAGCAGATGTGGTGTTGCATTGATGTGTGTCTGTGAGAGCAGAGCCACGCAGTTGTGGCTGCTGGGGGAAATCCCAGGCGGGGTATGCAGCACCGGCCACACCGCGGGGAGGGCAACATATCTTCAGCCCGCGCTCTTTCTGTCCCTCTTTCCAGCGGTGGCGAGGACATGGCAGAGTCCATTTTCACTGCGGCCAAAAACTAGATACACAGGACTGACTGAGCCCTAAGAATCCCCCCTCCCCTTCACTTCCTCTCCCCTCCCTCTGTCTCCCCCGCCACATACGGCCCCACCATCATCTCGCGGTACTCCGACTCCTCTATCGACACCTCCACATCCACCAGCCCGCCGGGCGGTCGATAAAACCCCTTCTCGACCGAGTACTCATAAACCGTCATGTCCCCGATCGCGATCACCCCAAGACACCCCTCCACGGCCCGCGGCGCAATCGGCAGAGCCCCCGTATACCCCGTCTCGTGCAGCGCCCTGCACACGCCCTCGACGCCCTCTCGGCCGCCGCCATCGCGGGATCCCATGCGTCTTCCAGCTTCCGCTTTTACCCCTGCTGCTCCGGCAGGGTCGCGCGAGCCGGGTGAGCCAAAAGCGGCGCCCCCAGCTCACCTCTGCCCATCCGGATTGGCGGGTGAGCCGGAGCCATACGCGCAACGGTGAATTATTCCCGAACACAGGTCGGTTCTTGAGTCAAGCGCGGTGCTGGAGGTAGACGACGAGGCGGCTTACCTGACCTCGTGGCGAAGCCCGTGCGACTCGGAAGATACGCCCCGTTGCCATGCCCAACCTGGAACAGGCTTGCTGAAGGTGTGGTCAATTCTGGGGCGGCAAACGAAGGTAGGTAGGTAACGGAGAGCAATGGCCGGCCGCTGTCACCTCTCCTGTCCTCCGCGGTGTGTGTGTCCTTCGGTGTCCTCTCTCCCTCGTCTCCACCCAAGCAGCTCACGCCCCCGCGTGCGTTGACTGGTGTCACGCCACGGTTGTTCCACAACCGATGATCCAGGCGCAGTCTCCGTTGGCCATTGGAAGGGGAGATCCGCAGTCACAGTTCTTGTATGGCGACCGAGTGGTATCCAAAGTTCGAGTTGTTAACCCAAAGGTGATTAAGTACGCGTGCTAATGCAGGCAACGAGGGAGTGTTTGACGCTGCAGTAAATATCTGACTACTACATCCAGGACCCTGATTAAACCGAGGACCAGAGTCTAGCCTGCGACCACATCCTGATTTTCTTGCCAAAGAAATAGCACGGAATGCCCAGCAGAGCAAACACACCGCAGACAATCGCCATCGTCCGCATGGACCCATCATACCCATTCTTCTCGACCCAGGGGACCGTCGCGTAGCTCAGCCCGAAACTGATAAAGCCACGGCCGGCCGCGACGACGAGCAGCATGGCACCGGCCTCGGCGGGCCAGCTGTCCACCACATACGTGATGGCGACTGTGTTGGCGCCCAGGAACGCGAGAAATCCAGCGGCGTACGGAATGACGATCCCGGCCCATGACCACTTGTCGGGGTGCTGAGCTGTCTGTCCGTAGATGACGCAGGAGACCACACCGAGGACGCAGGGCAGGATGATGGAAATCAGACGGTATTCGGGCTGTTAAAACACGGTCAGAACCATCCAGTCGCGCGTGAAAGGAGGCAGGGGTGGTGGCCTCATACCTGGTACACTCCCTTGTTCATCCGGCTCATCAGCCTGATGATGAAGTCCGAGCCGTAGCCAATGATGGGGAGGGCAATCATGTTGGCGATGATGAGGGCGAGTTGCACGAATCCGAGCCAGCCAAAGTCGAAGAGGTACGGGGGGCTGAGCAGGACCGGGGCAAAGGTTGACGAGTGGAAGACATAGACGCCCAGGAAGGCGCCGTTGAGCAGGAGCAGCCACACGATGGAGGGAATGCAGAAAGACTTCCCGGCGACCTTGTAGAATGTCCACATCTCGCTCCACCTGGGCGTGAAGTGGAACACCTTGAGATCGTGTCTCCATGTTCGGGCTCCGTAGCGGTCGGGGTCCAGGGTGTGGTTTGCGGTGGTTACGATGCGAGCAGACTTCTCGTCTCCGTTGTCTAATATCTCACGCTGTTAGTACTGGTGATTCCTGGTCATGGTGGATGGGGATATGTGAATGACTGACCAAGATCATCTTCCATCACCCTGTCGTACATGGTTTCTGGCACGAGAAAGAAGGCAGCGATAAGGATGACACCGTTGATGATGGTGATAACCCCGTACCACCACCGAACACCCCAGGCCGGGACCAGGTACGTAGTGGCGACGAACATGGCTCCTGTGCCGGCACCCTGGAGCGCAGCGTTCCAGGTGGCGGCCCTGCCTCGCTGGTGAATATAGTGCACCTCCTGCACCATGAACGCAACCAAAGCTTCGCTCTGGCCAGCAGCCACGGAGAGAATGTCGCGTGCGGCGATGTGGGAGCCAATGGACTTGGCACACGCGCACCAGATGCCCGAGGCGACCAGGATGACGAGGGACATGAGGAAGACTGGACGGCGACCGATGGCCACACAAAGCGGCATGGCGAGCAGGTTTCCGATACCCATGAAGAGCGTAGGATACGTGAGCAGGTCGTTGACTCGGGCTTGGTCCTCGGGGGGGTACATGGCCCGGACTTGGGTGACGATGGCGCCCATACCCGCGGTGGCGAGGACGGCGATGGCGGAGTACGACCCGATGATCAGGACAATGAAGTTCTTGCGCCATGTTGGAAGATTGAGAGGGTCTAAACAGATTGCGTTGTGAGCCAGGAACAGGTAATTGACGACTCGGTGTTCACCCACCCTTGGGGTCCCGGCTGGGGGTTGGAACAAGGACGACATGATCAGAGTCCAGCAGTTGCACCTCGCCGGCTTTGTGGTCTGATCCGGTAGGCGAAACACCGCCGTTCTCGAGTGCCTCGATCCGGAGCTTGTCGATGTCGAGGTTTTCGTCCGCCATTGTCGTTGATGCCTTTGCCCGTTCGAGTCAATGCACGCCGACTCGAATGACCAAAGACCAGCCCGATATCAATTTTGAGGGCACATCCACGTGTATTTGTGTAAACAACCCCACCCACACCTGGCTGTAGTTCTGAGCCAAAGCGGCTGGTGTTGACGTTGTCACATGAAGGCGTGCTCAGAGATAGTGTGGAAAAGGGGTGCTCCGGCTCGGCCCGGGATCTTGCAATCCACATCCCGACCGCCACGGACCCATCTTCCCCAGAAATCCACCCAAGCATACCCTGGACGCTGTCGGTAACTCTATTCCGGGGTTGCGGGGTAGGCGTTGCTAGATATTTCTCGCTGCAGCAGCCCCTGTTCCCCAAGCAAAGCGAACCGAGCCGAGCCCCCCCGGCATTCTCATCATGGACAGTAACGAACCCGCGAGGCCTGCTAAACGGAAGAGGCTCAACTTTGCCTGCAATCACTGTAAGTTCAGCAAATCACACGTTGACACAAGCCCCATGCATCTTTCACGACCTGTCTGCCAAACCTCTCCTGACCCCCCCTTTCCATCTCCCCAGGCAGGTCCAGGAAGGTCCGCTGCGACCAGCAAGAGCCATCATGCCGCGGGTGCCTCGCCGCGGGTGTCGAATGCACCACGACCGACAAACGACGACCCGGCCTCGAAGTGCGCCGAAGACCCGCCGGCTCGCATGAGGAGCAAGGGCCCAGACCGGTCCCCAGCCCCTCTCGGCAACTCGAACCAGTGCCGGCGATGGCCCCCACGAGTTTGGTGCCGCGTGGCATGGTCCCCGTCACCCCGGCCTCAGACCCCGCGACAAATGGGAGTCCTTCCATCTCGGTCGCCGCTGCGGCACATGATCTGGTCTCCATCTCCGCAGCTGACGACGCCCCGCGGTTTGCGGGGCGGCTCCCCATGGCGCCTCGGATCAGTGGGGGCGACACGCTGGAGATCGTGACCGGCTGGTTGGAACTGGCGTTTCATCGGTTGGGGATCCGATCTCGCTTCGACTCTTGTCTTCGGGCCAAGCTTGAGGCGCATGACTCTTTCCCCAGCCTCGGGATCGCGCTGGCCCTCCCTCGATTCCCGCCAGCTGCCCAGTGCAGGCAGGCTCTCGCGGCGTACTACGACACGGTTCACGTCCTGTACCCCATCGTCGATCGTCTTGTGCTGGACCGCATCTGTGAGGATGTGCTCAGCTCTTGTTCGGCTGGGATGCCGGTGATCCCTGCCGAAAGAGTGTCGGGGTTGCTCCTCTTCTGTCTGGCCCTGGTGCTGGGCTCCGCAGAGAACCCGGCCATCGAGTCTTCAGAGCTGGCGACGGAATGCATCGGGTTTTGCGAGACCATGCTCGGCCATGTTCTTGGGTTGGGCACGCTCGATGCCGTCCGCATCATCTTCCTTCTCGCGCTTGCCCTGAGATGGCGCGAGAAGATCACTTCGGCTTGGCCCCTGTCGGGTGTCTGCGTGTCTCTGGCACAGGTGTTGGGTCTTGACCGACAGAAAAGGCATGGCAGGCGAAGCCCGGAGATGCTCGACGAGGGGGTGGACCAAGAACGGCGTCGTGTGTGGTGGTGCGTATACAGCTTTGAGAAGCTGTTCGCCTTCGAGCTGGGCCGCCCGTCGGTAATCACAGACTCGGACCATGATCAACAAGAGCCCTCACGGTCGCTTGGAGACGACCCCGACTTCTTTCACATGGTCATCAGTCTTGCTCGTACTTTGTCCGAGGTCAGTAGGCGGAGCATCGCGGCACGCACGAAGGAGGAGTTGGCCGGGTCTGGTCGGGAAGGTCTCGAGAATGCGATCCGCTTCAAGGTGGCAACCACTGGGGAACTCGTCCTCCTGTTGATGGGATGGGCTGAGGGTCTTCCCAAGCATCTCAACCCGACCTCGGATCTGTTGTGCGAACCAGGGGAGTTTCCGTTTGCGGCCTTCATCTCTGTCCAGTACCACTCCGCGTAAGACTTCATCAACCTCTGGACGGATCAAGGCCGCCGCTAACAGATTGTCACTGCCAGGATGATCATGCTGCTGAGAAACACCCTTCTTATCAGCGACGAGGCGATTCGGAACGCAATCGAGGAGCACGCAGCGGGAACACCCTGGGGCCAGGTCACCCGCAACGGCCAGGCCATCATCGCCAACTCGGCCCGCAGCATGGCTAAAATGTTCATGGAGGGCCAGGATTTGGGGACTCGCCCAGTTCTGCATACCGTCACAGCGCCCCTTCTTGCTCTGTCGGTTCTGTCAGTCCATCTTATCCGACACCCGACATCGAGGCTTGCTGGTTCGGATATTAGTGTAAGTGCTCTTCCTAGTTCAAGGGGCATGTCGACAAATGATGGGTTACTCACTCATGTGTTGGGTTCAGTTAATACACAACGCCGGAGAACTTGCCGTTGAAAAATACGAAAAGATCGCCAAAGACCACAGAATCCACGGGGTCTTGCAGCTGCTCGACAACGAGGTCATCAGGATCGTCACGGCTGCCCAGCCCAAGGTTGTGGAGCGATCTTCCATCATCAGGCCATCCCCGCAGATTGGCAACTCTCCGGGTAGTTCGCATCTTGGGCAGAGAGCCCCGGGTGTGACCTTGAATCAGTCCCCAGGGTTTGGGCAGAGTTATGGTGGATTGTCGGCAGATTTCATGAACCTTGCCACCGGGATGCCAATGCCGATGGAGATTGCGGATGTTGCTTGGTCGCCGGCGCTGGCAGACGAGATTGGATGGGATTGGGGTGATTTCCTTCCGTTATATTCGGAGCCGCACATTTGAGGGGCCTGCTGCAGATCATATATTAGCAAGTTGGGTTTCCCTGGACACAAAAGGTGGTGACGCTGGTAGAATAGCTGCTCACGGCGCCCGCAAGTGGCATCGACAACTGCTAAATAATCCCCTTGCCCATACTTTCAACACGTATCTAATGCGTAACAGTAACTTGGTGTTCGTCAGTCTTGTGAATCAGTCGTGCAGACGAATATTGTCGCCGCCCAGAAAGGAGACCGAAATTTGGCCAACGTTCCGCCTGTCAGCTCCCCCATAGACATCACGTTGCAACGAAATTGAACGCTGACCTTGTATCTCAGTTGTTTGCTTCTGTGTACTACTCTAAATAACCATGAACTTCAGAATCCCCTCTTCCCGCCCCCGTCTCCCAGACACTCAAGCAGAGGCCTGGATGTAAGGGATGCCAGTCAACCTCATCCCCCGCTCGCTCAGCTTGACGGGTTGGCGAGGAGTCCAGTCATTATAAGGACAATCCTTGCCATCCAAGCGCCTGATGGGTACCCCGCCGACATGCATGGCGTTGGGCCAATGAGTAGTGCTCTGGGTGGTCTCAAAGGCACCCCTCTTCTTCACCAGCTCCTCCTGAGTCGCGTCGGCGACCGGCATGTAGCACGTGTAGACGCAGAACCGGGCAGCGGTCCCCGAGGGCGACAGGTTGTAGTGCGGCGTCCGGGAATCCCACAGGAGCAGGTCACCCGGTTCGGCGTTGACCTTGATCCATTCGCAGCCCTTGTCGGCAAGCCACTTCATCCCCTTGTCTGTGAAGCCGTACCACTCCTTGGTCCACGCCCAAATCTTGTCGGGCTCGGAGTGGAACTCGGCGTGGAACTCTTCTGACAGCAAATGCGCCCCCTATTCTCAGGTTAATACCGTCCCCCGCGAGGCTCTATCGCACAACCAAAGAATTGGTGCTTACCTTGCAAATGATAAGACCACCATCGTTGTCCCCGTTAGGGAGAAGGTTGACAAGACCCTGCAGGCAGCGGAACCCCGGCTTCTCGGGGTCCTGGTCCTGGTGGGGCCAGGGGGTGTTGCGCTTGAGGTCGTCCCGAGGAAACGCCAGGTTCACACCGTCGAAAGAAACGATCAAGTCCTCCGTGTCGTACACCTTAGCGAAAGCGTCGATCACGCCAGGCTCCTGACGGACGCCCCAGGTGAAAGACTCGTGCGCCACACCGTATCTAAACCCGGGTTAGCTTGGATGGTGAAATCGGCTGGAAATCTCATCCGGGTGGAGTTTCTTACCCGAGACACATGCCCTTCTCGTTGATGACGGGCATGTTCTTCTCCACGTACGTCGACGGGTCGTCGCGCTTGAAGCCAAGACCGCCCTTGAAGGTCTCGACGTACTTGTACATCTCCTCGGCGTACTGATCGGCGCGCTCTCTGGGGATGGCGCCCTTGACAATGCAGAAACCATCCCTCAGGAGGTCATCGCGGAAGTCTCCGTGCTTGGCATCCGGCTTGGAAAAGAGCTTGTTGGGACCCGACGGCTTCGCGGGGAGGCCAGACGGGTTGGCAAGAGCTTCCTGTGTGATCGTTGTCGTTGCCATGGTGACGAGTTGTCGTTGTTGTTGCGAAGATGTATTGGGTACTGGGGTGTTGGCGATGATGTCAAGATCTTGATTGGGAATGGCTTTTGGTTTGAGCATAACAGAGAGTGTTTTATCTCCTGGCTCCGGACCCCGTGGAATGAGATTGCCTTCTGCGGTGATCCGGCGGATCTGGTACCCAGCTCGGCTCGGCTGGATCCCCCCATCAACCCGTGCTCATCGTTCACGGTAATTCCGAGCCATCTTGGACACATTAATCCGGCTCAACTGCAAAGCAGGGTCATGATCTCGGGGCTGAGAAGCTCCAAACTCGAGTGAAATTCCGGTCCCGTGGGACCCCTTTCGGCATCTCAACCACTCGGAGTCGAGCATGGCGGCTTGCCGAGCCGAGCCGACTCCGGACAGTGGACCCCACCACCCTCCCGACCCGGAAGCTGGGCCAATGGGGTTCGACACTCGCAGTCTTGCTGCCACCAATCTGCCAGCCGACTGTGTATGTCAACGCTGGTCCGGCCCGGCATGAGGATAGCACCGGGACTGGCTCCGTGCTGCCAGGGACATGGGATCGAGAGGAGTGTCAGTCAGTTCAGGACGCTCAAAATATCTCCTCCCTTGGATCATCACCAAGACATTCCTAGCCATATCACCCAACAGGCGGCCTTTCCTCCCCAACCAGCATTCCATCCCGCCCATTCCTTTCTTCCAATCATTTCGCACCATGGCCAACAACGCCACCAGCATCAAGGGCCTCGTGGTGCCCATCAATCCCCCCGAGCCTGGCATTGGCGGCTACCAACCCCTCAACCCTCGCTCAGAGGTCCTGCCCGCAGGATGGAACGGCTTCAACTCGCGGCCACTTCCCTCGGACATTCTCGTCGAACACGATGCCACATTCACCATGCGAGACGGCAAGAAACTCTACGCGGACATCTACCGGCCCCCCAACTCGGATGGCGCCAAAGTCCCGGCCCTCCTGTGTTGGAGCCCCTTTGGCAAGAAGTTCAACGGCTTGGACTCGCTGCGCCTCATGACGCCGTGGAATTTGGGCATCCCCGACGGCACGCTGAGCGGACTCGAGAAGTTTGAGGCCCCCGACCCAGCCGACTGGGTCTCGGCCGGCTACGCCATCGTCAACATCGACTCGCGAGGGTCTGGTGACTCGGAAGGAACAATGGTCATCATGGGCACACAGGAGGCGGAAGACGGATACGACACTATCGAGGCCTTGGCGAAGCTGCCCTGGTGCAACGGCAACGTGGGCTTGGTCGGGAACTCCCATCTTGCCATCGTCCAGTGGTTCATCGCGGCGCTCCGGCCACCGAGCCTGAAGGCCATCGCGCCCTGGGAAGGCTGCGGCGACCTGTTCCGCGAGCAGTTCGCCCGCGGAGGCATATACGCTGGGGACCTGTTTGACAAGTTGATCGTCAAGTACATGCTGCGCGGGCACAACGGCATGGAGAGCTTCCGCGAGATGTTCCAGCAACACCCGTTGGCCAACGCGTGGTGGAACGACAAGCGGCCGGACATGAAGAAGATCAATGTCCCGACGTACATCACGGGGACGTGGACGAACACGATGCATGGCATGGGTGCTATTCGGGGTTGGCTGGAGGTTGACACCCCGGACAAGTGTAAGCACCCTCACTTCTCGGCATTACTGATTCCCCTTTTCACTGACCATGTGACAGGGCTGCGGTGGCATCCCTGGCAGGAATGGTATGACCTCTGGGGAAACCCCCAAGCCAATGACGAGCTCTTCCAGTTCTTTGGCCGGTACCTGAAAGGTGAAGACAACGGCTGGGAGAAGACGCCAAAAGTCCGCATGGCCGTTTTGAAGTTTGGAACCGCCGACCCCATTGAGAACATGGTGGTCGAGGACTTCCCTCTGCCCCAGACGGAATACCGACACCTCCACCTGCAGCCCGACGGCCTCTTGGCCAACGACGCACCAACCGAAGCCTCGTTCCTCTCATACGATTCCGAGTCCAACGAGTCCCTCGCTTTCCGGCACATTTTCCCGCAAAAGACCCGGCTCATTGGCATGCCAAAGGCCGTTCTGTACATGTCCTGTGACGAGTACAACGACATGGATGTCTACGTCCTCATCGAGAAGCTCGACAAGGACGGCCAGCCCATGTTGAATCTCAATATCCCGTGGAAGGGCATCCCCGTCAAGTCCTTCACCGAGTTCAAGCCTGAGCAGTCGACCGAGGTCGTCTTGTACAAGGGCCCTGTTGGTATTCTGCGGGCGTCGCATCGAGCCATTGACGCGGAGCGGTCCATGCACCCGAATTGGCCGTTCCATGCGCACGAGGTCGAGGAGAAGGTTGAGCCGGGAACGGTGGTCAGGCTTGAGATCGGCATTTGGGCCATGGGGATAGAGTACGAGGCAGGGGAAGGTCTTCAGGTCCGGATCAGCGGACGCAACTTGGCCGTCAACAACTTTGGCACGCCAGAGCACACGGATAATAAGGGGACACACAAGGTGCATGTTGGTGGGAGTCATGCGAGTTACGTTGCGCTTCCGTTTGTTCCCAGTTAGCCAAGAGATGTTCCAGGTGTCCAGGCTTTCTGTGATATTAAAAGACTATCTCCATGTGCTTTAATATCACCACCTTGGTGTTGGGCTCCTCCCCACAATCCGTGCCTTGTAACCGCTTCTATCAGATGATGTAATTGTAATTAAAAGCAAGGATCGTTGCGGCCACATACGAGCCAACTAAAAACACGATCATGAACCCGCTCAACAGCTTATTACCATAGAGAAGGTCCTCTACCTCTTTGATGTCGAGATGCTGCAACTCCAGAATCCTCCAGAACCCAGTTCTGCGACTCGCTCCCGTATCGCTGCTGTCTTGGGGGCCGCGCAACTCAGAGAAAGCTGTCAAGGAACGTACCACCGGGTGGGAACAAATGCCTCAAGGTCAGAAGGCAGATCAACTGATACCGAAGGTTCCGTTCCTTTGACACCTTGACTTGCCGGGCGCGGTCCTCCCAAAAGGTATGTGCTATCCGAACAAAGACCGTCGCCAGAAGGCCCGGGGTGTACGGGGTTATACACATGGGTACCCGTGGGCGGATCTGGCAACAAACCGCATTGTCCGCTTGTATCCTGTAGGTTGTGGACTGCCTACCTTTTCTGATGCAACGACTCACCAAAGAAGAGCTCAACAGCTCCAAATACAGGCAACGCCAGCAATAACAGCGGCAGTATTTGGCCAAAACTCCATTTGTCCTCGTCCCCGGTTAGGTACTTGTCGAGCGCCTCCTTCCGGATTTGATACAGATCTTGCGTCGTCGTGAACAAGATCAGGTAAGTGCCAAAAAGATTGAAGCTGGCAGAGTTGTAAACCTCGAAAACTGTGAAGGCAATCCAGAAGGTACATAACAACGGGATTTGAAGAACAAAGCCGATCAGTCTCCATGACTTGGCATATGTGGAACGGAGAAAAGTTTTATCCACCCACGATATCGCGAGCAGCAGGGCCGAAGGGGGGAAAGATTGAAACCGGATGCACCAGTTAAGGAAGCGAGGGGACGGCCACAGGAATGCGGCCATGGACAGAATAGCACCAACGCAGATAACCGTCCAGAACACCAAGAGTCCCGTTGATTCCAGGTCATAGGTTCCGAGGTTGTCCCAGACGCATTGCATCGGCGCTCCCCATTTGTCGGGCTCGAGGAAGTGTTGGTCTTCGAAAACAAAGTTGCTGACGATGACGGTGACACCTATAAACAACATCCAACAGAACCTCCACGTCTCCCTCACGGCGCTGGCTCGGAGAACCTCGGCGGCAACGAGGACGATGGTCTGGAAAGTCGCGAACGAAGCAAACGCCAGACTGGCGCCGATCATGAAATGGTATTGTGTCAACTCCACGTGCGTGGAGAAGCACACGACCAGGATCGAACCGCCGGCAACAAGCTGCTGGTCGCCGAGCATCAAGCAGACTTGCTGCATCAGGTTACGACCTGGTGACCAACTGAGCTTACCGTGGGACGAGAAAGGCTTTCTGGCAAGTTTAATGACGAGATGGTCGAGACGGGCAAGTTCTTCCTCGGGCGCCGGATGGTCGACAAAGAGAAAAGCCACCAGGGCAACGGCAAAGGTGAACCAGGCTGTGATGAGAAAGGAGAGGATCACCTGAGGGTGTCAGTACGGTGGAAAAACAAGAGATCGTAATTAGCTCGGAGGCATTTGCCTTCAGCTAAGGTACTTACGCCGATACCTGCCTAGCAGCAAGTCAGTGAACCAATCGTCGACCAGACGGCGCAGCAAGGGCGATTTCCACTTACCACATCAGGGTCAGCGTTCACGTTGAACACACCCTCTGAACAGTTCGCGAGGTTCGGCATGACGGCAGGTCGTGTTTGAAGGCGGCAGTGGGGGATGTGGTTGAGAGTGAAATTGCTCGAGGCTCGGCATGGCGAACAGTCACAGCTGAGTGACAAAGGGCTGGAATCACTGAACTCCTCGCATCGGGGTTCTTTATGACCTTAAGCTCGTTTCCAGGAGAGGAAGACCTGCGCACTGCCTCGCCGAATCCGGTGGCTGCAGGCAAACAACTACCAACAGGTAGCTAGTATGTACATCCAGTTCTTCTCAAGACCAGCCCAAAATGCTGTCACCATACCTAATGTGTATCAGGTGGCCATGCAGGAGGCCTGACCCAGCCAGGGGTCGGCCCCAGACAGGTGGTGGCGTGTGACGGTGACGATTCGATGCGCATGGCAGCTACAATGCCGTGCCTGGAAATGCCGGGCTGGCAGGCCGGCCTAACCTCATCTAGAGCAACCACATTGTCAACGGCAGGGCCGACGCGGGGCCGAGCATGCTGCTACCTGTCTGTAGCATCGCCAACTCGGCCCGGCTGGATGATCAGCCAATAGTTCTTTGACCGGGCCATCTTGGCTCGCATCCTTGACTAGGTACCACGAGGCGAAGGTCGAGGCTACGAGATCGCCACATGCGATGCCGTCCTCGTGCTCGGCGCCCGTAATGCAATCTTGGCCCACGCTCTCAGCTCATGCTTCCGCTACCTCGTCATTGTTGGCGCAGACCATGACAGGCTCCAACCCGAAAGCACTCACTTCCCAGGCCATCCCGCGAACAACACGGAGTTCCGCCTCACCGATGCCCTTTGTGACCTGGTCTTGTTCACAACATGCTAGACCTATACGCCCAGCTGACGCACACGATTACCGCCTTCGCGCGCCTCCTACGAGCAAGCGGTAGTCTCGCGGTTGCAGGAAGCGGCTCAGGCAGTTTCAACAGAGGGGCCAATCATGATTAAGGCGCACTTCAAGTCGGGCATGGTCGAGGCTCGCGGTTTATGGGGTTACAAACCTCCTTTCCAACTACTAAAGTTGCCAATGCCCCGGCGAACAGGTGATACGCGACCGTTTTGCTCTGAGATCATCGCCGGGACTAGGAGGTACGGCAAAGGGAGGGTTGAGCCAGGCGGGGAATAAGACTTGTAAGTACTTGTAAGTAAGAATCAACTCCGGCGTTTAATCAAAGTTATTTCACCCGAGCTGTCTGATGGCCCAGCCGCTCGAGGTCGATGTACAGCGCTTCGCACCAGACTCAGCACGCCTGGCCGCTTGATAGTCTAAAGCCGCCATGATCTCTGAATCCCACCACGATCCGGCTTTGCCTCTCCTCCCATCGCCTCAGGCCTTTGCCCGGGATCATACCCTTCACCCGGCACTCCCGAACAATACAAACCAGGAACCCCTCACCCCGATCGTCCGATTATCTCGGACACACGCTCTACCACTCTTCAGCCCTCTCCGTCCCTAGAACCAAACCACTCCCCCCAACCCGACACCCCACGCGTGGCTTAACCCAGCTTCAGCAGTTGAGAGGGATGCACAGGTGGCGCGATCAGCCCCTCCTGTTGGCAACACACACTGAAGTTCTGCATCTGTTCGACCGGGACTTGATGGCAAAAGAAGGCATTCTGGTGCCGCCAGCGTGGTGGTTAGCCAACGTGTTATGAGGGACGACTGTGATCGGGGGGTGGGAGCATAGGTACATACTTCATCATCCTGCTTGCCACCGGCGCGGGCGCAGCAATCTGCCGTCAGTCCGACGTTGCCGGGACAAGAGCAATCCCCGGAGCAACTTTTTGGCGTGAGGCCAAGGAGGAGCCGGGTCGTTGGAGGGTGCTGGCGGACACGGCGGTCGCAAGGGAAAGGGCCAGGGCAAGGAAGAAGCGTATGATGAGCGATGCAAGACAGGAAAGGGGGGTTCCGGGCGCGAAATGTTGTGGAAGAGAGTGTGTGGGGATGAGCTGCAGTGAATGATGTCTGGAACGGTCAGTGGGAATTATATACACGGCCCGAAGAATGCGGTGAACGATGTTCAGGCTCTACGCTGGTGTCAGGCCCGTGGCCCCGATTTTGGGATGATGATCGTCTGAGACAAGCGTTCAGCTGGGCGCTGCTATTCATCTTAGTGTCTGTTCCTGACGAGCGAGCCCCGCAAACTGGTGCGCTGAGAGGATGATCATCGTCGCTCTTGGGCGGCATGGGGCGTTCTCTGCGTGCTGGCAACCACAGAAACGAGGTATCGTGGAAAGGATCGACGCGATGCCCGGCGCAAGTACCTAAGGAGGAATGCATTGTAGCTTGTGAACAGCCAGAGTTCAGGAGATGACAAAGCGTCTCTGTTGTGCGGGTCCCAAGGGCCAAGAGCTCGTCCGAGACATGCGATCATGCCGCGCCGTTCCCGTCTCCCCTTCCGAGGTTGGCCGGATACGGAGGAGTGCGGAAGCCACTGAAATGGCGAGCCGTGGACTACACGAACGAGTGAGACACTGAGTTCTTAGTTTACCGACCCCCGCAGCCCTCAAACCAGAACCCGCTGCATCAGCCAAACATCCACTGTCTACATTGAACCTGGAGTATTACCTATGGAACTGAGCTTGAGCATTGGGTGAGCTGCGGACTTCTGGCTTGTGGGCCTCTGAAAGCATGGCCTGGAGTCAACGCTTACTTCCTCCCCGCGCCAATATTGTTCTCCATCCCACTCGGATTCCGTTCCCACTTCGATTTACCCTCATGCGCCGAATCGAGCAGGAGTAACCTATGCCTCGTACAGCAGCCAGCCCTTTAGTTCCGCATCGAGCGCGTTGCTGATGTATAGGTATTTTTCTGAGCAGCCCGGGTTTGGCGATAGCGCATGTCCGAGATATGTTTTGGTACTATGCGAAACAGATCCTTTCGAGGACGCCCCCGTTGCAGCGTGGATCATTCCTTGAGGGGACGCTTGGGGGCTCGAAGCAAGATACGGGGGTTGCCAAGCTCCCCCAGAAGTTGACGAAGCCCGAGACAAGTACCGCGACAGTGGCAGGGGAGCCGACTTGCCGCGTCAGTTCGTGTACCCTCAATGACTTGACAACATTGTCAAGTCAATATTGATGCCATCCAACTCGTCGGTGCAGTCACAGTGTCCTGGCCAGGCCAGCATCTGCCATCTGCAGTGGCACTGGCTGCGAACAAGACAGCAAAGGGCGTAGAGAAACGCATTGTAAATCGGCAAGGTTGCACAACAGTGGCCAAGAAGTGGTCGAAAACCGGATCTTGAAACCAACAGGGAATTCCTTCTATAGGGATTCTGCTGATGTAGGCCTCGGCCATCGCTGAGCCCGATGAATAACGACGACTTGATAATGTACAGGGCCCGTGTCTCAGTATAAGTCACACGGCAACCTGTCCCGCTGAAGTCTGCGAGAACTACGCCCAACTACTTAGTTACTTCACTCCACTTGCCTCTCGGACGTCGACGTTTAGAATCAAGTGATCCCGTCGTGTCCGAAACCAATGCGCACATTTGTCCAAGGGCGGGCAGGCAGCATGTGGCAGTGTGGTAATCGAAAGGGGGCCTGGGAAGGGATCGCCACTCTCTGGAATCGTGCAAATGCACCACAACGGCATCACATATGTCATGGTGCGTGTAGCCTCCAGGGTGACACATCAAGTTGGAACGCGCCTACAGTTTTGGCCGGCCGCTGAATATGGAACGTGTATGGCACAGAGACCCCGTTGCATGGTTGTCAGATTCGGTGGCTGCAAGTAGTTCCGCGATTCCTGTAACAAAACCCCCTTCCGCTCGCGAGTTGGCCCTGTCTCTATTTGTCGTCCTCCCTGGTCTTATCGATAAACGAACAGATCGTCTCGATCATGCCATCCGTCCAGCTCAAATGGGGCGAGTGGCCAGCAGGACAGTGGTAGATCGAGCCACCGCCAGGGCACGAAGCCAGGAGACCCGCCATGCCCTCCTGATATTCACGTGGCAGCGTCAGGTCCCCATCAAGGACCAGGTATGCACATGGCAGCGCCGAATACGCGTCGTTGGTGAGTTTTGTCGTCAGGATAGGAGAAGCAGTCAGCGTCTCCGCCCACTTGCTCGCCTCGGCCGCGTCGAGGTCGTTGAAGAGGAACTTCTCGGCGTCGACGATTGTGCCGAGTCCAGCGGCGCCATGTTTCTGATGCTGTCAGTGTCGGGATTTCCCGGCTGGCGCAGGAACTTACGTGGAAGGTCATAAACGGCGGTGTCACAAACGTGCCATCTTTGGGTTGAAAGAAGCTGGTGATGGACTCGCCGACGGGGATGACAAACGCGCCGGCATAGAAGATGCCAATCACGCCTCCTGGAAGTGCCTTGGACTTGCGAACTTTGGCCTGGAGATCTGGCTGCGCGGCTTGCGTCGCCACCCAGCCACCAGAAGAGTGACCGACAAGGATGATGTCCTTTCCGGCTTCGACCAGAGGCGTGAGAACATCGAGGACGGCCTTGGTATCCTCTTCCCCCTGTGGATAACCGCCCGGCGGCGGCTCGCGGTCGAAGTCGGGATTGTGGACATCGCCAACGTTGAGCTTTGCGAGATCGGCCGTTGGGAGCTGGGGGCAATGAGCTGCGATTCCCCGTGCCTGCAGTGCTTCCAGCAGAGGCTGGTACGGGGAGGGGGTGTGGTACGACCCATGGCAAAGCACCACGGCAAGGTCAGAAGTTGCGGCCATCGTAGAGTCTCTGATCGGATACAGAAGCACGATCAAGAAGGGAGGGTCTGCAAGACGATATTGACGCTGGAAGGAGAGAGAAGCGGCTGTGCCACATCCTGGACACGACTCTCGAGCGATAGAGTCACATGCCGCTGATTGTCCAGGGGTATATTCCGTATTCCCGGCAGAATAGTGCACTCTTGCGCGGTTGGCTCCGGGCGCTTCAAGCGGCCGGGGTGAGCCAACGTGGCTCACCCTGCTCCGCCGCCCTGCTCGCGCGAGCAGGGCGGCGGAGCAGGGTGGAGCAGGGTGAGCAGGGTGAGAAGGGTGAGCCGGACACCCCCCCAGGCCTGCCCCTCAACAGCCAGCCCCTGCAAACCAGCCTGCCAAATTTCGGTCATCCTCATCTAGTAAATAGTTACAATGAATTAAGCCACAACTCTTTCAGTTCGGAACGGCTTGGTGGTGTTATATTAGAGCCCGAGGGTCGGCCAGTCGGCCAGCCAGCCGGCCAACCAGGCAACCCAGCAAGGGGCCAACAACTGTAGCGGACCACTCTCGGCAAGCTGGTGTTCTATTCTCGACTCGTGGATCTCATGGTACTGTGGCTATGTGTCCGTGGCCCCCAACCGACGCGGGGTCTGGCCATGGCGCGATGATTGGACGGCGGTGCTTGTCTGCCCGCCCGCGCTGTTTGCTGTCGGCCGTTGGTGCCGTTGGTGCTGTTGGTGTGTCACGTTCGTGGGCGCGGACCTGAGCAGACAAGCAGTTGACAATCGATCAAAATTTCGCTCCGTCCCGCTCCAAAGTCACAACGACCTTCGTAGCAAAAAGTTACTTCTGAGGCTAACTAGTTATGACAATCTACTCAAACTCCCTTCTTCCGGACGTCCAGCAACAATATGCACTCTTGCACGTCGCCAGGAATGGCAACACTGTGCCACACTCTTCACAATATCCGGACGTACTCATCGCGTCCCTTCCCATAATCCCTGACCTTGATGGTCGTGAGGTGCGGAAGAAGGGTGACGACCGAGCTGACGAACGCCGAGACGTCTTCGCCCGCAATCTTGAAGGGAATCTCGTGGGTGGTGACCAGCAAGGTCTCCAGGGATTGCGGGAACAGCGTAGCCAGGGGGTCATCTCTGCCCCATTTGTCGAGGATTTCGGTGTCGATCACAAGCTTCTCCAGATACGAGAGCGAGGCGAGGCCAGGCGCAGGGTCCGGGTCGAGACCATCGTCCACATCGTCATCATCCTCATCGCTCATGCCCGCGTCGTACTGGAAATCCACCTCCAGATGCTTCAGCCGCGGGACATAGCGGGACAGGAGCTTCCTGAGGCTTGTGACACTGAACTGATCGGGTGAGATGAGCCCGCCGCCGGCTTCGTAGAAAAAAGATTCGAGTTGGGGGCACGAGCTCAAGAGAGCCCGGAGGCACCGAGTCGAGATGGCGCTCTGCTCGAGGCGGAGGTGTCGCAAGTTGGCAAGGGGAAAGGGTTCCGGGCTGTCATCACCCGCCGCCATGAAGCACGTGAAGGTCTCGATGGGTGGGGCGGCGAGATACAACCCCCGGAGAGCGTTGAGGTGTATTCCCAACTCGGTGTCCCGGTGGGCGACGTAGATATCCTTCAAGTGCATGAGGCTGGCGGGACGGAGGAGATTGAAGTCCCAAAAATAGTCCAGGCCGGTGCTGAACTTCTCCACGTTCGGGCAGATCGCCAGCAGCAGATTCATGGGGTAGTCTCCATCCACTTTTTTGTCCTCAGGGCGCCCGCGCAAGGTGCCATCCTCGGTATCGGCGTTTGCTGGGGGTGTGGTGGGCTGCCTGTAGCGAGCGACAAGATCCAGAACAAAGGCTCGGTCGTGCTCATCTTTGCTGTCATGGCCGCAGTCGTAGTCCAGCCTGAGAACTTTGACGCGGCGGGCGAGGTCAGGACGACGATCGAGAGTACGAAGGAGACGGATCCGCTGCCCGGGGTCGCACTGGGGCTGGTGGTAGAGAATGGGGGTGACGACGGAGTTCAGGACCCTGCAGGTCGCTGCGAGGTTCGCCAGGGCGGACGTGGGGGCCAGTAGGGCGCTGCCGCCGCCAAACTGGATGGGGGTCTCCCAGGGCTGGAGGTTCGGGTCTTCGGTGCAGTGCGGGCACAGCGCTTCTGCGATGCCCGTCAGGACCAGCAGCGGCAGGCTGTCGAGGGGCCGGGTGTTGGGTTCAGGCATGGTGGTGTCACGGTATGCTTCAAGTGATGCTTGTTGCCCCAAGAATTGGAGCTCGGGGAGTTGGGGTCTCAAATATTTACAGATCCCTTCGGAGCACAGATTACTCGCTAACCAACGATTCGATTGGTGTTTTGATTGCGACTCTTGGCAGCCAGGCAGCAATGCCCGCTTTAGGCCACCAGCGTCCATCCAACCAGTTCCAAAATACAGACATGCTTGCCCCAGGCTCAAGCAGCATTTCCGTCCCCCAAACCATCTAAGCCGCCTCCCAACAGGCCTTGCCAGCGGACCAGCGGCAGTACAAGACCACCCACCCACACTATGCCACTCCTGAGATGCTGCTTGCCGTGGCCTGCCAGGTGGGGAGTAGATGCGGAGGAGACGGTTGAGTTCCTGCATCAGCTGGAGAGGACGTCCGAGTTCCTCAGGGCAGGTCGATGGCCTCTGAGCCAACCAGTAATACGCTCTGCTCTGTTCGGCCCAATTTGAGCCGAATTTTCCGTTCCCTCGATGAGTGCCCCCCGGATTTTGCCGTGCCAGACCGCCCAGAGTAACCGCGCCATTTCCCACAATCGTGACCGTCAAGAGAGAGAGGCAGGACTTATCACCAGTTTTCCATGTGCCTGTCCGTTCCTTGTGGCAACTGATGCTTCTGTTTCAGTAATTTTGCCGCAGAAACAGAAGCCCGCCATTCGCCTTCAGACTGCAGTGACGCCTTACAAACGCCTTGCGAACTGCGCCCACAACTCCCCCCTCCGAAACAGCTCCAACCCGACCATACTTTCCATTTCTTCATCACTTCACCTACTCATCCCTACACAGCCATTATGAAAGCGGCCATGTTCGTGGCTTTGCTCGCCATCGGCATAGGCTCGTTCGCCATCCGCTCATCTATTACGGCCAGCGCGCTCCTCCACGGCGTCGTGGAATTCGTCGCGACACTAGCGCTGGCCGCAGCATACAACTTCGGCTGGCATCTCAACAACCTGCCCGTCGAAAAGGCTCGCTGCCGCATCGCGCCAGAGTTGAGAGAGTACGACGTGCCGCTGGATGTATTCCTGGCCACCCACCCCCTCGCGGCAATGCCCAAGCTTTCCAGCGTGCAGCGGGTCTCCGCCACAGCCGTCGTCTTTAGAAAGATAGACACAGACAACCCGGAGATACTGCTGCTGCAGAGCTCGAGCTGGCTGCGGCGAGGCAATGCGAGATGGGAGGTGACGGGCGGCGCGGTGGACCGATGGCCGCGCGAGACGCTGCTCCGCGCCGCAGAGCGCGAGGCCTGGGAAGAGGCTGGCATCAAACTCGCCAGCATTGAGGCCTTCGTGTACTACTACCCTTTCTTTTGCTGGTGGATGTTGTGGACAGGCCGGAACATGAAGATCATGTTCCTGGCCACCGTTGACGGCGGCGACGACGGGTTGCAGAACATCCGATTAAACCCCGTGGAACACCAGGCCTTCTGCTGGGCTACCCGGGCTCAACTCGAGCAGATGACGACGGTACACATCGTCAACGACAAGGAGCCGTTGGAGATGCATGGTTTCGAGGCTAGGTCCCGTCCAGAGCGTTGGGCTCGCATGCAATACATCTCTGAAGGCGGCTGGACGGGTGCTTTACGGGCGTTCGACGAGCTCGAGAATCTGAAGCGCCGGGGACTGCATCAGGCGTAGAGTGGAGCGAGTCTCGAATGGAGGAGAAATCAGTAATACCTTCGCTTGTTTCTAGAAGTGTAACAGTCTCAACGCGGTACGGTAAATTGCAACCGGCGGAGACCAACAACGAGGTCGTCCCGCCACTTCCAGTGGATTGCCTCCATATGCCACGACTACATGACTGCCCACAGCAAGCGTCAAGCCAATATCACAACCTTCGAGTACAAAGCAGGGTGGATTGCACTACGTGTGTTTAGGCGTCCTCGGTCACCCAGAACCCGGGGACAATCTCCCAATCAGTGAAGTGCTGTCATGTCTAAGGGAGCACACGATGGCGCGAGTCTGCCCCGCGAGGTAGGCAAAGCGAGAGAGCTGGAGGAGCGCTCGCCGCTTTCATGAACAGAAATGGATGTTTTATTTGTAAACACTGTATAACTTTGTCATGACAAGCAATCTCCTCATCAACCGCCGCCCTTCCGCCCTCCCCCCCCGTATCCCATTTCCTCCCGCTCCACTCGTCTTCATGGTCAAGCCTGCCTTGTTCCGCACGCCCTGCAAAACCGGTCCATCATCTCGCAGGCGTTGCCACATGAGGGACAGTACCGTGTGTTCTGCATGTCGCGGACCGGCGCCGCCGCTGGTTGCACACCAGGGGCACTGACGTACTGCGGGGCGTAAGAGGGCGGTAACACGGGATTCGGTGCAGTCGATGGATGGGAAGCGGACTGAGCCTTCAACGCTGCTGCTTCGGTCGCCCGTCGGATCCGGGCCTCTTCCTCCACCCTTTCACGATTCCTCCGCTCAGCTTCTTGCTGGATCTCCCACTCCCGCTGTGCCTGCGCCTCCGCCTGCCGCTCTGCTTCGTGTTTGGCCGAGTGGCGAGACACCCCGACGACGGCGGCGGTGGCCAGGACTGGATTCCGCCGTGGACCGAACATAGTGCGGGAGTGTTGAGATGGGTTATGGAGATGAGGTTCTCGTCGTTTTCGAGACCAGGAAACTTGACGACCGGATGGTGTAAGAATCTGGCGTACGAGGAAGAGGAGATAAGATTGGAGCGCGCGCTGGTCCATCTGCGAAAGGAGACTCAGTGTGATATAATTACATATTGCCACCCCCGTAGGTTCCCCTACTGTGTGAATCATTAGACAGTCATCGCGTGGGAAACGCGTGGGCGTAGACACAAGCTACGTATACAATCTCGATCCAGTTATCGTATTTTGGGTTGCCTTTACCTAAGATTCGATCGAGCTGGAGCGACAGACAAATCAAAGGGAATGGAATTTTAGTGTCACCCCATCATCATGCCGCTAAATCCCTATGAGGAAGACTTCCACGTTCCAGGAGCTGAACGCGATTGCGGAGACACGTGCTGGAGCGTAATCTCAGGCAGTTGCTGAAGGCGATGGCTTCGTGGAATGAGGAAAACTGGTAACCGATGAGAGACAAGAGCACTCGCCTTCTAGGCTCAGCGATACGAGTCGTCATCTATGCAAGAGTGACGATGAGGCAAGGTTCAGGGGCTCCGCACAATCGTTCCAAATCTAGACCCGCCCGCCAAGCAGAATTGCCGGGATCGTCTCATCCATTCTCCCCAACACTGGGAACTGCTTCTTCCGTCTCATAATACCCTCGCCCTTTCCTCCTCCGGCCCTTCCGGGGTTTCTCGCGAGTAACCCCCATTACGCTCCTTGGCTACGATCATGTCCCCGTTGCGATCCTAGACGCCAGCACGTCAATCAGATATCCAAATGTGTACGTCGGCATATAGTACTCACGAAACACGAAGAGCACGACCGCAGTGGCACCTCCCCCGGATTCGACATCGACCGTGTACCCGTCACGACTCGTTTGCGCCGCAAATGCGTTGGGGCAAATGTAGCGGCTCGTCCAGGCGAACTGGACGCTGTCGTGGGGCGCGTGGCCCGCAAGGCGGCATGTCACGCAACCCTGGACGCCGCGGGCGACGCCGGTCGACTGGCAGCGCAAGAGAAGGCTCCCGCCTGGCGCGATCACCTCAGGAATCCCGGACTCGAGGGATTCTTCCCATTTTCCTCTCCACAGCTGCGCGGATTCGGGATCGAGCTCGAGCTGGCGGGAGCTGTGGTTGAGAATCAGGATTGTGACTCGTCGCGAGCCCAGACTTCGCGCCGATGATTCTTGTGTGTGAGATTAGCGCAGTAATCAAGGTAGGTCCTTTTGAAAGCTCTACAGGTTTGAAACAGCAACTGCTCACTTGGGGCCATTCTCACGGTAGTTGTATGCATTCCATTGGTCTGGTTGTCGGAGCGATGAGGGCTTGGACTTGCGAGTATGCCGAAACGAGTTCCTTATGGCGAGTTTCTTATGGGGCCAGCCTTCCTCTTGAAACCCCATCGTTGGATGCGTGTCACATGCAAGTCAATCCTTGGAGTCTTATGTTCCCGCCAGGCTTGTGTTCAAGCCAAATCCGAGGTTGCACGGGAGAACAATAGAGTCCCCTGCGAGAAGAAAGGGGCTGTCTCTTGGCCTGCGTCAGACTTACTGGCGTATTACGATTGAACGAGAGACACTTGCCAATCAGCACCGCACTCAATACACACCTTTTGTTCTGGCGCTGTAAGTGGCGTCCACAGGGGCAAATGCACAAGCAGGAGATCCTGGTCGCAGACGGCCACCCGGCGGTGATATCAGTATCAAGTATTGAGAGTGTCGGTTGGCAAATGTCGGTGCTCTCTCTGCCTGGTGCTCCAGTGGATTGCTCGCCGCCGTTGGCTGTCGTTTGCTGAGCTGTGCTCCACTCGGGAGAGCTTGGCCTGCCTCTTTGCCGGGTGCAGCCGATCCATTTTGGCCCGAAAAGGGTCCAGCCGAGCTGACTCAGCAGCCCGAACAATGAACAGTCTAGTCTTGGGCGGTTGGCCTCGGGAACAGCTCCTCAGCGATGTCTGCACTTATCTTCGACTGCAAGACAACCCAGACCTTCAACTCTAGGCGCTCGGAGGAATATCAGTGGAGCGGGAAAGATGTATTGACCGTCGTTCTAAATTGTCTGCTTGGAGCTGAGAACTCGCCGAGAGTTCCTGACGAGCCCTCTCACTGTTTGAAACCCACCCCTCCCAACCATTACCACCAACCCGGATCCCGTCCTGCTGTCACTCAAGCTTGCCGTTATCGGAACGTCCCCGTGCGGGAGGTCCCGACACCCGAGTGCTTGTCTACTTACCTGACCCCTAAGGTAACACTTCTTTTTCCCTGTCGCCGACGAGAGCCGTCACCCTCACGTGGGTGAAGTATGTCATGAGGCCGCAGTAGACCCAGCTGAAACCATCAACGGCGCTGATTTTGAGCTTGAAGACGACGTGGTCCGTCCCGACGTCTATCTTTGAGTTCTTGCCCGCCTGCAAGACGCCGTCCTTGATAATGGGGAACTCGAGATACTGGGAGTCCTCGACGCTGTCCGCGGTCTCGCACGCCTCCCTAAAGGACAGCTCGTTGTTATTGAAGTAGTAATGAGGGTAGCGACCTTTGATCGCATACTGCCAACCGCACTTTGCATCCATCGGCGTGCCGATGGGCAAGGATAAGCGGTACTTGATAGCCTGGTGCAGGGCATTGATGATGTCGTCCTGGGTCCAACGATTCACACCCGCAACTAAGCGAAGAAGAACGAGAGAGAGAGAGTCAGTATATCGTCTTCAAAACGGGTTATAGGGGTTGTAGCCAGCTACTGACGGGAGTCGCAATCAATCTCATCAGGAAAGGAGTCGATCCCGTTGATAGGCTCGTCGATATCTCCGGTGAAGGTGGGGCCACAGCTTGGTGGTATCGCTCGCTTCAGATTGAATATCTTCTCCGCCGAGTAGTCCACCGCGCAAATATCGTCGCCCGCGTACACGGAGGTTCGTTCTTGGAGTTCGGCCGTTCGTGCTGCGACGGATCAGCATGGGAGGGCAATCAGCGGGCGTGGTGGCAGCGCTAGGCTACGCCACCTGCGTTGTTCGACTGTACACGGAAACATATACCATTCACGACTTTCATGGTTTGCTGGATTGTTTGTTGCTGGCGATGCCCCTGGAGCGTGGTCGGTTCCAATACAGAGGCCGCCAGGGTGGCGAGAACATCGATGTTGCTCATGAGGGAAATAAACAAGTTGTGAAAGAAGGAAACGACGTCTGTGATTGCGGTAAAGCCTTCGGCGGTATCCATGATCTGATCCTCCAAGCCGATCATTTGGTAGTGCAACGCTAGCATCGAGGGAGTCCATCGTCTATGCGAAAGGGCTGAGTAGATGTAGGTCAGGGGCCAAGATGAGTCTGGCTGCCTTTGAAGAGCGAGACATACAGTGTTAATCAAATTGTAGAGGGGAAGTGACGCTAGGTACCCAGAGAGTGGACGTGTCACGCCAGTAAGCCACGGCTCGTATCTAGACAATGCCGACTTCCTCCCATCTATGGCATTATAAGACACTATTATTTCTCAACGAAGGCCAAGTCCAAGCCTTACAGACTGTATTTCTCTTCTGTGGTGGTTGGAACGACGCAAGCACAATGGCTGGATACATTGCTTCCCTCTTTACCATTCTGGCAGCCGCCACCGTTCGAGTTGCTTGCGCGACGGTGCCTGCCGTCCCGCACGACATGTACTCGTCCTCGGTCGACGTCCTCGGCTGCAAGATCAACCCCAACCGGATCGCCTCCTGGCCGATGCCCGTCGACTGCAACAACATCTGCGTACGCCTCTCCTATAACGGCCGCTCCCTCGAGCTCCTGTGCCTCGACCAGTCAACCGGCTCCTACGATATCTCGTACGACGCCTACAACTACCTCGTCACGGGCCAGTCCGCCACGGTCAACCCGATCTACGGCGGCATCGTCAACATGGAGGTCGAGCAGGTCCCGCCGGAGGAGTGCCTCGAGTGCCTACGCGTAGGCCGCCTCCCGCTCTCGGCACCGAACAGCATGAACTTTGTGCCGGCCTGCCTCGGCCAGCCGGACAGCTGGGTCGCGCGCAACTACTTGCTCTTTAATATCTACGATCCGGTCTGCCACTGGGGATATGACGAGCTGTACATACTCGACCTCGTGGTAAGCAACCAGCCGTCGTGCCCGCATCCACTCGGCACCACCAACGGCCGGCTGCCGGATACCGTGTTCAACATCCAGTATGGGACCGGAGCGGTCGTTCCGGCACTTTGAAGAACTGAGCTGTGCATTGACGGGGATTTGGAACGGGGCTCGGGTCAGACGAGGCGCATGGAGAAACGGTCTGGTTAGCGGTCGATTCGGTGCATGTTTTCCTCGAGTTGGGCATTGGTTGCATATATGAATTTCAAGTGCGCTTTTGTGTGTGCTGGTTGGGATAGAGCCGAGATTGCGGTGAGATCTTTGCTGCTGCTACTGGGTCGTGGCATGTAAGAGATACAGTCTGAACTCGGACCACAGGTTGTCGTCAAGTGTGATTGCTTACATTGATCATGTCCCGGGGTTGGCTTCGGCGGTGACTGGCGCCTGTATGGCGTTGCCTGCGGCATGTTTACCATCTTCTTGGAACAGAAAGCAGCAATGGGCAACAAACGGGAACAGCAAGAGCAATTTCTTTCGTCACCCCTCGCCGTGTGAGAAGAGGGAACGAACAAGTTTGTGAATGTGTCGTGTAATATATGTAATTATGCTCACTTTGTTACACGATTAGGGTAGCAGACGACGCCTCCAAACTCCTCCTCCATCGATCCAAACCCAGCCAGCTCCCTTCCCTCGCGTTAATGGGCACCCGTCACCAGGTACAGGGAACCTCGTCCCAGACCATCCGGTAGACAGTCTGGCTTGGCGTGTTTGAAATCGGAGTGAACTCGACGACATTCAGGCAACGCTTGCCCTGGTTTGCAAAATAGAAATGCCCCCTGTTGCGCGCGAAATCCAGACAGTAGTTCAGCAGACCCGGGGCACCCGTCTCATCGGCCCCATGACAGCCGCCGGTCGCGATGGCCCAGTAATTGCCGTAGGCCGACTGCCACTCTCCGTTTATGTAGCTGCAGAGTGAGGGAATGCAGATGACTTCGACGACCAGCCTGTCGGCGACAGCGAGGGCAACAAGCGGAGCGAGGACGGCGAGGGTCGGGAGACGCATCTTGGACGCTCGGCGGGGGGGCCTGGGGAGAGTGGTCAGTTAGAACGGTTGCGGACAACTCGGTAAGTAGGTGGGTGCCGAGGGTTAATACCTACTTTGTGGGCACTGATTCAAGCGAGAATTCGGCTGCCTTGCCTGGTGTGTTGTTGTGAGCCTGGGGGTGTTCGCAAGTGCTTCTGGGGCGGCGAGTAGACGCGCGCAAGTCCACGTTACGGGGGCTTGCGAGAGTTTATATCCTTGAGCGTGCCTCCCATCCCCGCTGTCCCCGCCGCCGCCCCCTTTTCCTCATCCCACCGGGTCCCATCCCCGAGGCCACTACAACCATGACCGGGACGCGGTAAGTTTCGGTGCGCGAGTGCTTAGCGGGATTTGGCTTTTCCTAGGTACATAGGTCGCTCCACGACCTCATCTTGTATAACATACTCCAAGTACCATCACCCACTAGTGGGACCAAAACGAAAACCGAGGTGACATCGAGCCGGACACGCCAGACTTGGCGCTGCTACCCCTTGCCAATATATTCCTTCGATGCCGACATGCAAAGTTGTGAACCAGGGACGTTGCCCAATGTGATCTAGATTTGTGTAGGCGCAGGGGCGGACCGCTGGGCTCCCGCCGTAGAGACCCTTCTTTCCGCAATTCCTCCCCCAGAGCTGACCAGAGACAAGGGTGAAGCAACTAGCGGACGCAAGGGTCTTCTGTTGCTCGCTCCGGGGAATGAAAGGGGTGGTCAGCACGAACCTGACTCTGGCTGCGACACATCTACCTCCTCTCCCGGCCACCTCGCCAACCGACACCTCACCGTCGGTCGTCGGGTGCATGCAGTGCCCAAGTTCACTGCCACGTTTAATGTCATACACTCTCCGCGTGTAGTCCGGCGAGAAAACAGTAACCGGCCAGGAATACGACGATGGACAACTTGACCACGCCGCGATGGTGGACACAGCACTCGCGATAGAAGTGGAGGGAACCCAAGGTTACCATCGGGTTCAGAACCTTGCAGAGAGGAAACCTTATGCGCCGTCTCGGGACCGAGATGTTGATGCCAAGGCCGCAGAATGCCTGCAACTCAGGGTGCTCGTCAGCCTTGGCTTTCTCGCCTGCAACCTGGGGGGATTTGATGATTAATGCACGGAGCGAAATCATGGATCGTCTGACCAGCCGCCCAACGCCCAATGAGCCGCCACTGTCAGGAATACCACGTCAAGGGGATGGATGGTGGCAGCGCTTGAGGGCCACCAGTTGTGGCACTAGCCATCTCACTGCAGCAGCGCTGCAATCCATTCACATCTCTGAATTGATAATTGGCGAGGTAGGTAGATAGAACCTGGAATCCCTCCCCACCACTGCCGGGGCCCTCCACATCACACGACCCCTACACCTTCAAACGACCCCTACACCCCACATACCCCCTCCCTACTCCAGATCCCTCTCCATTCCCCTCAACCCCTCCCCCTCC